>WNFI01583409.1_pt1 | contig 72736 bp, 66 predicted proteins | sample 5400471 | NCBI WGS metagenome assembly WNFI01 (sample SAMN13153348, study PRJNA577476) | soil metagenome | isolation source: 100 cm saprolite on Douglas fir-dominated hillslope | place: USA:California | collected 2013-09-17 | reverse complement strand
CTGGAAGGCGGGTACCGTGATGTTCATCAAGCGCTCGCTGGCCTCGGGTTATGCCGGCATCGACAATCCGCTGTTCTACCGCGACAACACCATGATGCTGCTCGGCGACGCCAAGAAGATGACCGAGAACATTGTCAAGGGCATGTAAGTCTTCAATCGGGAGGTCGCTGCCTTGAGCGCACACAGCCCGATGCCGCGATCGGCATGGATTTTCCCCGCGCTGGCGGTTTCGTTGTTTGCGGCCGCCACCGGTCTCGGCGTCTCGTTCACCCCGTCGGCGGCTGGCTTGGCATTTGCCGTCGTGTTGCTGGTGATCCTGTTCGGCACGGTATTCGCCGCCGTGTATCATGCCGAGGTGATCGCGCACCAGGTCGGCGAGCCCTATGGCACGCTGCTGCTGACGCTGGCAGTTACGATCATCGAGGTCGCGCTGATCGCTACCATCATGCTCGGCGACAAGGCGGTTCCCACGCTGGCCCGCGACACCGTGTTCGCGGTGGTGATGATCGTCTGCAACGGCCTGGTTGGAATCTGTATTCTGCTCGGCGGCCTGAAATTCCGCGAGCAGGACTTCCAGATTTCGGGCGCCAACCTTTATCTTTCGGTGCTGGTCGTGCTCGCGACCATCACGCTGATCCTGCCGAACTATACGCTGACAACGCCGGGACCGGTTTATTCGACGGCCCAGCTCTCCTTCGTCAGCGTCGTCACCGTCGTTCTCTACGGTGTGTTTCTCTATACCCAGACCGTCCGGCATCAGGATTACTTCGTCGCGGATCGCCATGGCGTGCACAACGCCGAGGCGCATATCTCCAGGAGGACCCTAGTGCTCAGCATCGTGTTGTTGCTGGTCTCGCTGCTGGCGGTGGTGCTTCTGGCAAAGAAGTTCTCGCTGGTGGTCGATGCCGGCACGGAACTGATCGGCGCGCCGCCGGCCTTCGCCGGCATCCTGGTGGCGCTATTGATCCTGCTGCCGGAGAGCGTCTCCGCCATCGCCGCCGCACGCGATAACGATCTGCAGAAAAGCATCAATCTGGCGCTGGGCTCGTCGCTCGCGACCATTGGGCTGACCATACCGGCGGTCGCCGTGGCCGGCTACACGCTGGACAAACAGTTGGTGCTTGGGCTCGGTTCGCAGAAGATGGTGCTGCTGGTGATGACGTTCGTTCTGAGCATGCTCACCTTCGGCACCAGCCGCACCAACATCCTGTTCGGGCTGGTCCATTTGGTGGTGTTCGCGGTATTCGTTTTCATGGTGTTCGTGCCGTGACCACCAGGCCACCATTGAGAAAGGGCGACCATGATCAGCGCGAAGTCGGAGATTCAGGTCGATACGCCGGAAGTCCGCGTCACCGAATGGCGGCTGGCGCCGGGAAGCGCCACCGGGCATCACATCCATGAAATGGACTATGTCATCGTTCCGGTCACCGGGGGCGAAATGACCATCGTGGCGCCGGGCGGAGAACGCACCAAGGCCCAGCTCGGCATCGGGAAATCCTATTTCCGCAAAGCCGGCGTGGAACACGACGTCCTCAATGAAACCAGCGCCGAAATCGTGTTCCTGGAAGTCGAGTTGAAACCTTAAGATTCTGTTATTCGCCGGGACGAAATCGGAACAGCCATTGCTCCGGCTCGGCCGGTCCAGGCTGCCGCGAAATAAATCATCGCAACCAAGCCGGCATTTGCCACCGATCGGTCGCGATTGATCCCTCAATCAGCCTCAAAGTTCCTGCATCAGAAACGCGCGGGGAGTGGCCGGCATGATCGTAAAATACCTCTCGAAATTTGTACTGGAGATATTGCCGTCGGTGGTCGCAACCATCATCGGCGCCTATGTCGTCAATCACTACATCGTCGCCAGGCCGGCTGCCAACGCTCCGGTGGCGGCTGCGGTTTCCACGGTTGACCCCAAGACGGTTGACTCAAGCAAGACGGTTGACCCGAAAAAGACCGACGCCAAGGCGGCGAAATCCGACGTGAAGGGCCCCGAGACACCATCCGACGTTGCAAGCGCTCCCGAACCGACCTCGGTCAAGAAGAACAGCACCCCTGACAAGGCTCCCGTCGAAAAGGCCGCGGAGAAAGCCGCCGAGAAGCCGACCGAGACCGCGAGCCTGCCGGCGGAAACCCGGCGGCACCAGCCGGCGTCCCGCGACAGGACGATCGCAAAGACGGCGCCTGCGCCGGTGCAAACCCCAGCTCCGGCGGTCGCCGCCGCGAGCGCTGTCCCGCCGGTCGAGGCCAGCCCGACCCAGGAAGAACGGCGTGATGCCAACGACCTGGCCCGCGCGGCCATCGAACGCCTGCGCAGCTCAAGCAGCGAGGCTTCGCGCGCGCCTGACGCTCCGCGCGTCCAGGATGCGCCCCGTTTCGTGTCAGCCCCGCCGGTGCAGCCGCTCCCCCCCGCGATCATGGTGTCCACGCCCTCGGGCGACGCGTTCAATCCGAACGCGACGGCGCCGCTGAAGCCGCCCACCGCGCCGGTAGCGCGGGCCGACGATCCGCGGCGGCCGACGCCGCCGGCTGATATCCCGACCGCCTCGCCGCCGATCGACCTTCGCGCCGAGGCGACGGCATCAACTCGGGAGCGCTCCACGGTGGCCGATGACGTGCTGTCAGCGGCGAAATCCGTATTCCACGCGGTGCTGCCGCAATAGATTCAAAACGTGTCGTAGCTCTGTCCGGCCTTGCCACCGACGCGGGCGAAACCGCTTCTGGCAGCTTCACCCTTCGGGCGAAGGTCGATCGCGCGGGCATATGAGCCGGCGGCTTTGGTTTTGTCGCCGAGCCGCTCATAGGCGAGGCCGCGGGTAGTCCAGATTTGTCCGTTCTGCGGGTCGGCCTGGACCGCCTCGTCGAGGTCGGAGGCGGCTTCCTTGGCCTTGCCCAAAGCGAGGTAGCTGAGCGCGCGGCCAAGCAGCGGTTCGGCCTGCTGCGGCGTAAGAGCGCTTGCCGAGGTGAAATCCTCGATCGCGAATTCATGCTGCTTTTCGCTTTGGTAGAGCAGGGCGCGATTGTAATAGGCCTCCGCATTGTCGGGACGAAGGCTGATTGCCTTGTTGAGATCCTCCAGCGCTTCCGTGGGCTCCTTCATTGCCTTGTGCACCATGCCCCGGCCCAGATAGGCGGGGGCGTAGGTGGCATCGAGCGCGATGGCACGATTGTAGTCGGCCATCGCCTGATCGAGCCGGTTGGTCTTGCGATAGACCAGCCCGCGATTGGCGAAGGCTTGGCCAAAATTCGGATCGAGACTGATCGCCTTGTTGAAATCGGCGAGCGCCTCCTCGCTCTTGCCGGCCTGGGCCAGAACCGAGCCGCGCATGTTGTAGGCCTGCGGGTCGTTCGGGTTGTTCTTGATTGCCTCGGTAAGCGAGCCGATGTTGCTGGAGGAGGTGACCTGAGGGGGCTCCTCCTTCTCGGGCGTGGACGGGGGAGACAGGGACGACAGATTGATCGAGCAGCCCGCGCCGCCCAGCGCCATTGCGGCGAGCGCGATCAGCAGCGATGCCTGCGTGCCGCGGCGCGATGCTCCGGAAAAACGATCAGGGACCGGATTTGCCATGGATGCGGAAGTCTCACGCGGCTGCTTTGGTAGCCTGCCGCAATGCAAATGCACCGGGCAAAAAATAACGCGGGCGCAAAGGCCCGCGTCATCTGATTCACACCTGCTGTGAAACAGCTCAGCGCGGTCCGCGAGGACCTGCACCGGGGCCGCCGCGGCCGCCAGCGCCGCCACGCTCGCCGCCGGCGCCACCCGGACCGGCGCCGAACACCGGCTTCGGCTTCATCGGCAGCAGACCTTCGCGCTGCAGCTTCTTGCGCGCGAGCTTGCGCGCCCGGCGCACCGCCTCGGCCTTTTCACGGGCCTTCTTCTCGGAGGGCTTCTCATAGTGACCGCGGAGCTTCATCTCGCGGAAAATACCCTCGCGCTGCATCTTCTTTTTCAGCGCCTTGAGGGCTTGATCGACGTTGTTATCGCGAACGAGAACCTGCACGCGGCATCCTCTTTCAATTAATCGGATTGGAATTCTGGAAAGCGGAGGGCCGACGAAAGGCCATGCCCTCAACCTCAAGGGCGCGGATGTAGCAGATCGAAACCGGAATGTCCACCTGCGAAGGCGATTTCCAAGCTCGGAAAAGCTATAAAAATCGGCGAGATCCTTCCTGTAAAGCCCTGATTCCGGGAATTCAGCAACCCTTAATGGACTGTTCCTAGTGCCTCATGAACTCAAAAATCAGACAGGGAGACGTGACATGAACGCCCAGAAATATGCTGCCGAGGCCATCGGCACCTTTTGGCTGACATTTGCAGGATGCGGCAGTGCCGTTATCGCCGCGGCCTTTCCGCAGGTCGGCATCGGCCTGGTCGGCGTGTCGCTGGCCTTCGGATTGAGTGTCGTCACCATGGCCTGCGCGATCGGTCATGTGTCCGGTTGCCACCTCAATCCGGCCGTTACGGTGGGACTGGCCGCTGGCGGTCGTTTTCCGGCCGGACAGATCGCGCCATATGTGATTGCGCAGATCATCGGTGCCGTCGCTGCTTCCGCCCTGCTCTCTATGTGATCGCGACCGGTGCTGCCGGCTTCGATGTCGGCAAGGGCTTCGCATCGAATGGCTACGATGCGCATTCGCCCGGCCATTACAGCATGATCACATGCTTCATCATGGAAGTGGTGATGACCATGATGTTCCTGTTCATCATCATGGGCGCCACCCATGGCAAGGCTCCGGCTGGCTTCGCGCCGCTGGCGATCGGACTGGCGCTGGTGATGATCCATCTGGTCAGCATTCCCGTCACGAACACATCGGTGAACCCGGCGCGCAGCACGGGTCCGGCGCTGTTCGTCGGTGGATGGGCCCTCAGTCAACTCTGGATGTTCCGGGTGGCGCCGCTGATCGGCGGCGTTTTGGGCGGGGTAATCCATCGCTGGCTCAGCGAAGAACCGACCGGCGCCGTGACAGGCGGCAGATAAGCGCGATCCCGGGGCGAATCAAAGTCACCTATTTTTGTCTGACGGCGTGACTTCGGTGACGTGCCCCATCTTCCGGCCCGGGCGCGGCGCGCCCTTGCCATAGAGATGCACGGTCGCGCCGGGGATGGTCAGCCACCGTTCGTAATCATTGATGTCATCGCCGATCAGATTGGTCATGATCACGGGGCCATGGCGAACCGGTTTGCCGAGCGGCCAGCCGGCAATGGCGCGAATGTGCTGTTCGAACTGGGACACCGAGGCGCCATCCAGCGTCCAGTGGCCGGAATTGTGCACGCGCGGCGCGATCTCATTGACCAGCAGTGTTGCGCCGTCGTTACCCGCCACCACGAACATCTCCACCGCGAGCACGCCGACATAATTCAGAGTGCTGGCGATTTTCTCGGCGATGCCGCGGGCCTGCGCTGCCAGGGCTTCGGAGATTGCAGCCGGGGCGGTCGAGAATTTCAGGATGTGATCGCGGTGTTCGTTTTCGGTGACGTCGAAGCATTCGACATGGCCGTCGGCGCCGCGCGCCGCGATCACCGAGATTTCGCGCTCGAACGGCACGAAGGCCTCCAGGATGGCGGATTTGGTGGCAAGGTCATCCCAGATCAGATCCGGATCATCGCCGTCGCGGATGATGGCCTGGCCCTTGCCGTCATAGCCGAAGCGCCGGGTCTTGATCACGGCCGGCAGCCCGATGCGGGTGATCGCGCTCCGCAGTGCCTGCGCAGAAGAGATGTCGGCGTAGTCGGCAGTGCCGATGCCTAACCGTTTCACAAAATCCTTTTCGGCGAGACGGTCCTGGGTAGTTTGCAGGATTTTCTGATCGGGCACAACCGGGCGCCGCGCCGCCAGAATCGTCGCCGTCGCCGCCGGCACGTTCTCGAACTCATAGGTGATGACATCGACATCGTTCGCGAACAGCTCCAGCGCCTCGACGTCGGCGTATTCCGCGCAGGTGGCGTATTTCACCACATCGAACGCCGGCGAATCCGGATCCGGTGAAAACACCTGACAATGCAGGCCGAGGCGTGCCGCCGCCATCGCCAACATCCGGCCCAGTTGTCCGCCGCCGAGAATGCCGATGGTGTCGCCGGGCTTCAGCTTCACCTGCTTGGAAGCCGTCACGCAGATCCCTCCGGGTGCTCGCTCACCGCCCCGGTCTGTTGCTGGCGCCAGGCTTTGAGCCGGGCAGCCAGTTCCATATCGTTCAGCGCCAGCACGCTGACTGCGAGCAGGGCGGCGTTGATGGCGCCCGGCTTGCCGATCGCCAGCGTTCCCACCGGAATCCCGGCCGGCATCTGCACGATGGAATAGAGCGAATCGATGCCGGACAGCGCCTTGGATTCAATCGGCACCCCAAACACCGGAAGTTCCGTCAGGGACGCCGCCATCCCTGGCAGATGCGCTGCCCCGCCGGCGCCGGCGATGATGATCTTGAAGCCTGCGGCCTTCGCGCCCTTGGCAAAGGCAAACAGCCGGTCAGGGGTGCGATGCGCCGAAACGATGCGTTTGTCGCACTCGACGCCGAGTTCGGCGAGCGTTTCAGCGGTATGGCGCATGGTATCCCAGTCGGACTGGCTTCCCATGATGATGGCGACGGGGGCGGGCATTCAATCAATTCTTTCGAGAATCCAAAAACATAGGCCGGATTATAGGATCGACCTCTGATGTGGCAAGGTGTCGGGAATGGACTATCCTTTCTTGGTGAAGACCGGCAAGCCTTGTAACCATCGCCATGGCAAAGAAATCCACGCCCCGTTCCCCGAACCCCGGTTGTGAACGCCTCGACGGCAGCGCTTTCGCGCGGCCCCGCCATGGCAAGGCTGCAATGCCGGAGCCGAAGCGGGCGACGGCGGACCCGAAGCTGCCGGCGCGGCCCGATGCCGCCTTGGCGATTCGCCGGCTCCGGCGCCAGCTCGCCGAGGCGCTGGCGAAAATCGAGGTCTTGCAGGCCTGCGCCGATACCGACTTCCTGCTCGGCGTGCTCAACCGCCGCGGCTTCGAGCGTGAGCTCAATCGCGCGATTGCCTATATCAGGCGCTATCCCGCCACCGGCGCGCTGATCGTACTCGACGTCGACCGCCTAAAGCCGATCAACGACGCCTTCGGTCACGCCGCGGGCGACGACGTGCTGAAGGCGGTGGTGGGCGTGCTGCAGCAGCATGTGCGCGCATCCGATGTCATTGGGCGGCTCAGCGGCGACGAGTTCGTGCTGTTGCTGTGGAACCTGACCGAGATCGACGTATTGGCCAAGGCGGCACTGCTGGAAGCTGCGATCGATCGTCTCCGTTTTACCTTCAAGGGCCGTACCGTTTCGGCTGGCGCCTCCGCCGGCGTCGCACTGCTTGGTCTCGACGCAGATGGCGCCGACCTGCTGGCGCAGGCCGATCGCGCGATGTATGCGCGTAAGGCGGAACGCAAGGGGACGTCCGGGACCGCCGCGGATTCATGGATCCGGGAACCAATACAATATCCGGAGCTTAATGCGTGTTCGGAGGGAGCCAGACACATGGGTCTTGTAGAGTCCAAAAGGCCCGTCGTGCTCATCGTCGAGGACGAATTCCTGTTGCGGTTGGAGGCCGTCGATATGATCGAGGCCGCCGGGTTCGACGTCGTTGAAGCAGTCAATGCCGATGAGGCGATTGCCATTCTCGAGAGCCGCTTCGACATCACCGTGGTGTTTACAGATATCCAGATGCCAGGTTCCATGGACGGGCTCAAGCTGGCCCAAGCGGTGAGAGGCCGCTGGCCGCCGATCAAGATCATTGCGACATCCGGCCGCGTCAGCGCGATACAAAAGAATCTGCCGGAAGGCGGACGGCTTCTTTCGAAACCCTATAGCCCGAAGCAGGTCACCGGCGTGCTGCGCGAATTGACCGCTGCGTGACTTTCTCGCTCAAAGGCTGCTCAGATCATCCGGCACGTCACCGAATTTCTTCAGCAATTGCGCGTCGCTAAATTCGCCGATCATCGGATCGCCGGTGCGGCTGAACGCGACCGCGCCGACGCTGCCGGGGGCCCTCGACAACACCTCCGCGCGGCGGATCGCGCCGGACGGGCTCTGGCATTCTTCCGCCGCACCCGCGACCGGCGAGCCGCTGTCGTCCTGCAGGAACGGCAACGCAACGTAGTAGGTGACATCGGCCATCGCGTCGCTCCCACCGCTCTAGGCGGCATCGCCTTTCGCCCTGGGTAATTTTCCCCGCGCATTCGAAACCGCGGCCTGCAGCTCCTGCAATTCCGCTTCCAGATATTCGTTCGCCATGATCAGCGCCTTGATCGTGCTGCGCATATTGCCGTCGCACATCGCAATGGCCTGGTTGCAGGCTTGCTCATAGTGATCGTTGTCGGTCATCGGAGCAGGTTGTGACATGGCGAAAGTCCGTGCTAGCGAGCTGCGGGGTCGGTCGAATGATGTTCTTATTTTGTTCTCTAGGAGTCAAGGGGACCGTCGGCATTTGAGGGCGGCTGTCCTCATTTTAATCGGCCGGGTCTTCTCATTCCCGGAAGATATAAACAGCCCGCGATGGTGGTCTGTTTTGAACAGACAGCCCGCTAGTCGCTTCTTTAGATCAACCTGTGGCATGGGGCCGCAAAAAAGGCTGAGCCATGCCGCGATATTTTTTCAGCGTCAGCAACGGAGAGCGCACGACCCTCCACAGCGACGGGATCGAACTGCCGGATATCCCCGCGGTTTGGATCGAAGCAACAAAATCCACCGGCGAATTACTCCGCGATCTGGACCATGCAATTCAAGCCGGGACCGAATTGCGAATGGACGTTGCGGACGAGGCGCGCAAGCCTCTCTTCACCCTTCGCGTGATCGCCGAAACTCACGACTAAGGCCGCCGCAGCTGGCGACTCTCGGTGTCGGCATTCGTTCCAGGACGGCCGTCACCGGCAGGGATGTCCGCGGCCATCCTGACCGCGATAGGCGGCGGCTCCTTGCTTGCAATTGGCTCGTAGCGGACCATCGTAATAGGCGTAGCTGCCTGCCCAGGGCCCAGGCCCGTAATTGTGCAGGTAGGAGATTAAGGGCGCGGTATGGACGTGGCGATGATGGGCGTGGTGATGCCTCGAATGGGCGAGCGCCGGTGCCGCGACCATGGCGGCCATTGAAAGAATTGCTGTTGCCCCAAGAAGTTTGATCATTTGATGCTCTCCAAAAGTCACCAGCATCAAACCGCTGCTCAAAGCCAAGGTTCCAGCCGTCATCGCGATCTCAAACCATAGGTTACCCGTTGCGCAGATGCGAGTGACGTAGGCTCCCAACCGCTCGCATTCTCGGCAGGCGGCCTAGGTCCCAGCAAATAACACAATGAATGGTTGTTTATTATCGGAACTCTAGTTTTGGTGGAAGATTGGTCCTTCAGAAAAGGACAACGCATAACATCCCCAGAACAGACTTTGCTCGAGCGTCCCCACCGCATTTTGGAATTCGAGGCGCGCGAGCTGCTTGCGCTCGAAGCCCAACGTGAAAATGAGCATGAAAACCGGTGGATGCCCGTCCTTGCCAAGGCCTTGGTGGCCAGCTTTGTGGCGTTTGGGCTCGTCACCCTCGCTGACTGGGCCTTTTATGACGGACGCCATGTGCAGATGGCGGTGGATCTGTTTCGCCGCGCCGGCGCGGCTGTCGGCGTCGGATTTTGAAATGCCAGAGTCCTTTTCCGTCAGACCAGGCGCACAGAACATCCCGCCTCCGGTGGAAAATAGGTGGGTGGAAGATTTTATTGCGCGTCTTGAAGGCGTCCTCAAGAGCGTTGGCCGCAAGACCTAAGCCGGCCTGACGAGCGAAAGCTTCCTGCGCCATACCTGCTTGCCGCCGCGAGGCGCTTCCAGACGCGCTTTTCCAGAAATGGATGCAGCCGATACGCGGGAAGGCTCAATGCCATCCCCCGAAGCGAGCGCGCGTCACGCTAGCAATGAGCGGCGCAACCCTATCATTAAATGTTCAAAAGTGAGCGCTATTGACTATCACGCCACGCGTGGGGCGAGACATCCTTCGAGTTCGCTCCGCGGTTGTCGATGAGAATATTCGATGGCGCTCTCGCCATCCTGTGAGGGAAGCACCATGCCAGATCCTGATCGCGTGCCGATGTTTCAGCCGTGTTACCGGATTCACGATCTTGTCGAGATCAGAAGCGACAACCCGCGCTATGCCCGTTCACTGCCGCGAATTCCGGAGCGCCAGCCGTTTCACCGGATTGCAGAGTGGCTTCGCGCGCTGTTCGGCGCCAAAAACCGGCTGCGCCAGGATCTTTGACCAAGAGCCTGGATAATCAGATTCTTGATAATCCGAAATTTCATGAGGCTGCCTCCGCTTTCGAGAGGCACGCGGCGCGGGCGCTGTTCAGGATGAGGAAGGTGGTGCCTGCTCCAGCGCCTTCGCGATCGAACGCAGATCCTGCCATGCGAGCCGCTTATAGGACGGCGAGCGCAGCAGATAGGCCGGATGAAACGTGGCCAGCGCCCGGATCTTGCGGGTGCCGGTGTCGTAGTCGAACCAGCGGCCGCGGGTTTTCATGATGCCATCGCGGGTCTGCAGTAACGTCTGGGTCGAGGGATTGCCGAGGGTGACCAGCACATCCGGATTCACCAGTTCGATCTGGCGCTGGATGAATGGCAGGCAGATTTGCGTCTCCTGCGGCGTCGGCGTGCGGTTACCGGGCGGCCGCCAGGGAATGACGTTGGCGATGTAGGCGCTGGAGCGGCTGAGCCCGATCGCTGAAATCATCCGGTCCAGCAATTTGCCGGAACGTCCCACAAACGGCAGGCCTTCGATATCCTCTTCGCGGCCCGGCGCCTCGCCGACGAACATGATGCGTGCCTGCGGATTGCCGTCGGCGAACACCAGCCGCGTCGCGGTGGATTTCAGCGCGCAGCCATCGAAATTTTCCAACAGCGTGCGCAGCACCTCCAGCGAGGGCGCGGTGCGCGCGGCTTCCCTGGCGGATTGGAGTGCCGCCTCCGGCGCGGTGGCAACGTCGCCGCGCGTGGCCGGCGTCGGGGCTTGCATGCGCGGCGGCAGCGGCCCCGGCACGATCGTGGCGGAAGGCTGCGCCACTTCGCGAGCTACCGCGACATCATCGTCGGACAACCGGTTGGCCGGCTCGTCCATCAGCGCGCAGTCAACGCCAGCCTCGAGATAAAACCTAAGCAATTCCCCGACGGTGGGAGAGCGTTCAGGCGTCATGGTGGGATCTACAAGCCATGGCATCAATGTAGAACGGATCGCGCCGCAGCGAAACGCCTCAACGGGCATTTCGGGTGTTGTTCTTCCCCGAAAAATCGGAAACAACAGCGCTGAGACGCGTTCAGCATTTTGAAACGGCCCTGAGGTCACAGCATGAGCACCGAACAGCTGCCGCCCCGCGAGTCCATGGAATTCGACGTTGTCATCGTTGGCGCCGGGCCGTCGGGTCTGGCGGCCGCGATCCGGCTGAAGCAGCTCAATGCCGATCTCACGGTGGTCGTGGTCGAGAAGGGATCCGAAGTCGGCGCCCACATTCTGTCCGGCGCGGTGATCGATCGGGTGTCGCTCGACGCCCTGGTGCCGGACTGGCGCGACGCCGCCGATTGTCCGCTGAAGACCGCGGTGAAGGACGATCGGTTCTACTGGATGACCGCCGGCGGCGCGATCCGGTTGCCGAATATCTTGATGCCGCCCTTGATGAGCAATCATCATTGCTACATTGGATCGCTGGGCAATGTCTGCCGCTGGCTGGCACAAAAGGCCGAGGGGCTCGGGGTCGAAATCTATCCCGGCTTCGCCGCGACCGAGGTGCTCACCGACGAGAGCGGCGCGGTGCGCGGGATCGCCACCGGCGACATGGGCGTGGCCAAGGATGGTTCGCACAAGGCGTCGTTCACCCGCGGCATGGAACTTCTGGGCAAATACACACTGTTTGCCGAGGGCGCCCGCGGCAGCTTGACCAAGCAGCTGATTGCCAAATTCGCGCTCGGCAAAAACAGCGAGCCGCCGAAATTCGGCATCGGGCTCAAGGAAGTCTGGCAGATCGATCCGGCCAAGCACAACAAGGGGCTGATCCAGCATTCGTTCGGCTGGCCGCTGAACAACTCCACCGGCGGCGGCTCGTTCCTGTATCACTATGACGACAATCTGGTCGCGGTCGGCTTTGTCGTGCATCTCAATTACGACGACCCGTATTTGTCGCCCTTCGATGAATTCCAGCGCTTCAAGGCCCATCCTGCGATCCGCACTTTGTTCGAAGGGGGCAAGCGGCTCGCCTATGGTGCGCGTGCCATCACCGAGGGCGGTTATCAGTCGGTGCCGCGCCTCAGCTTCGCGGGCGGCGCGCTGATCGGCTGCGCGGCGGGCTTCGTCAACGTACCGCGCATCAAGGGCGTACATAACGCCATGGGCAGCGGCATGCTGGCTGCCGAACATGTCAGCGCGGCGCTCGGCGCCGGTCGCAGCAATGACGAATTGGTCGATTACGAAAACGCCTGGCGCGGTTCGGCCGTGGGCAGGGATCTGCACCGGGTCCGCAACGTCAAGCCGCTGTGGTCAAAGTTCGGCACCATCGTGGGCGTGGCGCTCGGCGGTATCGACATGTGGTGCAACACGCTCGGCTTCTCGCTGTTCGGAACGCTCAAACACGCCAAGCCGGTCCATCTCAAGGTCGCGGACATGAACCTGCAAAAGCCGTCAGAGCATGATTTCTATGCCGGTCCTTCCAACCGCTATTGTCCCGCCGGCGTCTATGAATGGATTGAAGAGACCGCCGGGCCGCGCTTCCAGATCAACGCGCAGAACTGCGTCCATTGCAAAACCTGCGACGTCAAGGACCCCAACGGCAACATCACCTGGGTTCCTCCGGAGGGAGGCGGCGGACCGAATTATGAGGCGATGTGACCACATTTGCGTGAGCAGCACATTCCCGTGCGCATCGCGGCCGGCCACGATGCTGCCACACTGCGGGCGTTGTCAGGCGACTAGGCGCGAAACAGGCAGCTGCTCCCGGCGATAAGCCTCTTCCGTGCCGATCAATTCGCCGCCCGTATCCTTGCGGTTGAACGTCAAACGCGGCATTGTGATCCGGCTTGATGCCGCCGGTTCAGTTGCGCATCCGAGAATATCCGTAAATCCTGGAGCTAGGCGAACCGTGATGTTTCCCATTCGTTTCAACCGTTCGATGATTGCCGCAGTCGCGGTCGCATCGTTGGCCATGCCCGGCCAGCTTTGGGCGCAGACTCCCGATCATCAAGCCGACAATTCGGCGCAATTTCCCAGCAGTCGCGATCTGAAAGGCTTGACGACCGCCGGCAGCTATCTTGCCGCGCGTCACGCCAGCGTGGAGCGGGATGCCAACTCGGCGGCGACGTTTTATCGCTCGGCGCTTCGCACCGATCCGAAGAACAACGAGTTGCTCGATCGCGCGTTCATTTCGTCGCTCGCCGACGGCGATATCGAAGAAGCCGTCAAACTTGCCGACCGCATCCTGACGATCGACAAGACCAACCGCGTCGCGCGGCTGGTCGTGGGCGTGCGTGACCTCAAGCTGAAGAAGTACGCAATCGCCCAGCAGAACATCAATCAATCGGTGCGCGGTCCGATTACAGACCTGGTCGCCACGCTGCTGTCGGGCTGGGCCAGCTACGGCGCCGGCGACACCAAAACCGCGATCGCCAACATCGACAAGCTGGCGGGACCGGAATGGTATCCGATCTTCAAGGACCTGCATTCCGGGATGATCCTCGAACTCGCGGACAAGCAAAAGGATGCCGGCGCGCGTTTCGAACGCGCCTACAAGCTTGATGATTCGGCGTTGCGGGTTGTCGACGCCTATGCGCGCTGGCTGTCGCGCAATAAGGGTCCCGCGGCGGCGGAGGCGATCTATGAGGCGTTCGACAAGAAACTTGCCCGTCATCCGCTGGTGCTGGAGGGTATACGCGAGACCAAGGCCGGCAAGAAACTGCAGCCGCTGGCCGACACGCCGCAGGCCGGCGCCGCCGAGGCCCTGTACGGCATCGGCGCCTCGCTGACTCGCCGCGGCGGCGAGGATCTCGCGCTGGTCTATCTGCAGCTCTCGCTCTATCTCGCGCCCAATCATTCACTGGCGCTGCTGTCGCTGGCCGATCTCTATGAATCGGTGAAGAAGCCGGCGATGGCGATCAAGGTCTACGAGCGCGTGCCTGCGAGCTCGCCGCTGAAGCGCAACGCGCAGATCCAGCTCGCCACCGATCTCGACGCCGCCGACCGCAGCGATGACGCGATCAAGATTTTGAAGGGTGTGACGGCAGAAGATCCCAAGGACCTCGAAGCGATCATGGCGCTCGGCAATATCGAGCGCGGTCGCAAGAAGTTTGCCGATTGCGCGCAGACCTATACGCAGGGTATCGACGCCCTGACCTCTCCAAACGACAAGGGCAACTGGGTCTATTATTACTTCCGCGGCATCTGCGAGGAGCGTTCCAAGCAGTGGAGCAAGGCCGAAGTCGATATGCGCAAGGCGCTCGAGCTGCAGCCCGAGCAGCCGCATGTGCTGAACTATCTCGGCTATTCCTGGATCGACCAAGGCATCAATCTCGACGACGCCATGAAGATGATCAAGCGCGCCGTCGATCAGCGCCCGGACGACGGCTATATCGTCGACTCGCTCGGCTGGGCCTATTTCCGGATCGGCAATTTTGATGAGGCGGTGAAGACGCTTGAGCGTGCCATCGACCTCAAGCCGGAAGATCCGACCATCAACGATCACCTCGGCGACGCCTATTGGCGGGTTGGCCGCACGCTGGAAGCCAAATTCCAATGGGCGCACGCGCGCGACCTGAAGCCGGAGCCGGAAGAATCGCCCAAGATCGAAGCCAAGATCGAAAACGGCCTGCCGGACGATACGCCTTCCTCGGCGGCTGCCGCGGAGAAGAAAAAAGAAGACGGCAAGGGCGGCTGAGCTGATCGAAGGGCTGATTCGCCGATGCCGGCGCTAATCGAGGACGCGCGTGCCAAGGTCAACCTGACCCTTCGGGTGGTTGGTCGTCGGGTCGACGGCTATCACGACCTCGAAAGCGTGGTGGCATTCGCCGATTGTGCCGACCGCCTGACCCTGAAAGCCGGACCGGATCTGACCCTCACGGCGACCGGACCGCGCGCGCAGGAATGCGGAGAGACCGCGGACAATCTGGTGATCAAGGCGGCGCGGCTGCTGGGAGAACGCGTTGCGGGCCTAAAGGCCGGAAATTTCGCGCTGGACAAGCAGTTACCGGTTGCAGCCGGTATCGGCGGTGGATCGGCGGATGCCGCCGCGGCGCTGCGATTGCTGGCGCGGACAAACAAGATCGAGATCGACGATATCAGGGTGATCGAAGTCGCGCGGCTGACCGGCGCGGATGTGCCCGTGTGCCTGTCATCGCGCGCGTGCGTCATGACCGGCGTCGGCGAAACGCTGCTGCCGCTGGATCTGCCGAAAATGCCGTGCCTGCTGGTCAATCCCCGCGTGCCGGTCGCCACCAGCGAGGTGTTTGCCGCGCTGGGCCTGCGGAAGGGCGAGTTGCGTGTCGGCGCGACCGATGTGATGCAGGCGCTGGCGTGGCCGGAACCGGATGCATCGTTCGACGACTGGCTCGACGCGCTGGCCGCCGGTACCAATGATCTCGAGGCACCGGCGACGCGCATTCAACCGGTCATCGGCGAAGTGCTGTCGGCGCTTCGCGCCACCGGGCGCGTGCCGCTGGCTCGGATGTCGGGATCGGGCGCCACCTGTTTTGCGATTTTCAACAACGACGCCGATGCGCAGCACGCGGCGCAGTCAATCCGCGCCGATCATCCGTTGTGGTGGGTGCACGCTGGGACGCTGGGGTAGCCACTTTTGCACGATAGGAAGCGCCGGAGTTCATCGTGCCCGGGTTTGTCCCGGGCATCCAGGTCTTTTCGGTGTTCAAGGCGTGGATGGCCGGGACAAAGGGCCCGGCCATGACGAACTTAAATCAAATCTCAGTGGCCGTTGAGATCGCGGATGAGGTTCATCCGCGTTTGCGCCTCTACTCAATGCGACCTTGCCAGGCAGAATGCGACCACCTGCTCTAGCGCGGCCTTCATCGGCGATGGCGGAAACAGCGCCAGCGCATCGACGGCCATGGCACCGTAATGCTGGGCGCGGTTGATGGTGTCTTCCAGCGCGCGATGTTTGGTCATGAGACCGATGGCATGATCGAGATCGCTGTCGCCGATCTCGCCGCGCTCCAGCGCGCGGACCCAGAACGCGCGCTCGGCGTCGTTGCCGCGGCGAAACGCCAGCACCACCGGCAGCGTGATCTTGCCCTCGCGGAAATCGTCGCCGACGTTTTTGCCGAGTTTTGCAGCCTTGCCGCCATAGTCCAGAACGTCATCCACAAGCTGAAAGGCGATGCCGAGATTCATGCCGACCGAACGGCAGGCGGTCTGCTCGGCCTTCGGTCGATTGGCAATGACAGGGCCGACCTCGCAGGCCGCGGCAAACAGTTCGGCGGTCTTGCCGCGAATCACCGCGAGATATTCGTCTTCCGTGGTCGCGGTGTTTTTCGCCGCCGCAAGCTGCATCACTTCGCCTTCGGCGATGGTCGCCGCGGCGGATGAGAGGATATCGAGCGCGCGCAACGAGCCGACCTCGACCATCATCCGGAACGCCTGACCGAGCAGGAAGTCGCCGACCAGGACGCTGGCCTCGTTGCCCCACAGCATCCGCGCTGACAATTTGCCGCGCCGCAGTTCGCTTTCATCGACCACATCGTCATGCAGCAGCGTCGCGGTATGCATGAACTCGACCGAGGCGGCGAGCTTGATATGGCCTTCGCCGGAATAGCCGGTGAGGTGGGCCATCGCCAGCGTCAGCATTGGGCGCAGCCTCTTGCCGCCCGAGGAAATCAGGTGGTTGGCCACCTCGGGGATCATGGTGACTTCCGAGCCGGTCCGCGACAGAATGGTGCTGTTGACGCGGTCCATATCGGTCGCGACAAGGCCGACCAGTTGATCTATCGATGCTGTCGAGGGGCTCTCGAAGGGAACAATAACCGCCACGCTCGGGTCTCCAGATTGCGAAAGCGTTTCCAAGCAATATGGAAATCCGGTGCGTACCGGGATAACGCTCTGTTTCAACAGGTTAGCACGAATTCGCGTTGAAAGCAGCGTTCACATTCGCCGCAATTCGCGCGCTCCTTTCGGGCACAATAAAAAGTGCCGGGTGGCGCGGCAAGGGCAACAGGCGCTTTGCCGGGCGGTGGGGCGGTGAGGCGGGACTGTCGAGGAGAAGTCGAGTGCGTGAATTGGTTCGGACCAACGATGTGGTGCTGGTTTCTGCGGTCGGGGCTCTGCTGGACGGTGCCAATATCGGCCATCTGGTGCTGGATCAGAACATGAGCATTCTCGAAGGCTCGGTCGGTGTCATTCCCCGCCGCATTCTGGTTCATGACGAAGACAATCGCGCGGCGCGTCAGGTCCTCACCGACGCAGGGCTCGCCCATGAACTGCGGACCGATGACTGAGCGATCAGGCGATTTCACCGAAGATGCGTTTCTCGGCGGGCAGTTGCGGCTGCGCCAGCCGACCTTCGGCCACCGTGCCGGACATGATGCGATATTGCTGGCCGCGGCGACGTCAGCGCAACCCGGCGACCGTGTGGTCGATTTCGGCGCCGGTGTCGGCGCGGCAGGCCTCGCGGTCGCCAAACGCGTTGCCGGAATCGACATCATTCTGGTCGAAATCGACCCGGGGCTCGCGGAGTTCGCTCGCGGCAATGCGGTCTCGAATGGATTGCAAGCCAAGGTAGTCGTGCTGGACATCGCATCCGGCGCGGAGCCTTTCATGGCAGCCGGCCTGCCACCGGACAGCGCCGACGTGGTGCTGATGAATCCGCCGTTCAACGATCCGGCGCGGCATCGGTCCTCGCCGGACAAGGCCCGCGATATCGCCCATGTGGCCAAAGCGACGACGCTCGAGAGCTGGATTCATGCTGCTCGCCGGGTCCTGAAATCCGGCGGCGCGCTGACCTTGATCTGGCGCGCGGATGCTCTTGCCGAGATTCTGGCTGCGCTGGATCGTGGTTTTGGCAGTCTGGCGATTTTGCCCGTCCATGGCGACGCCGCCTCGCCCGCGATCAGGGTGCTGGTTCGTGCGGTCAAAGGGGGGAGGGCGCCGGCTACGCTCTACCCGGGGTTGATGCTCAATAGTGCGTCAGAAAACGCACCTTGTGTGCCAGACCGAAAGGTTCAGGACATCCTCGCCGGACGAGAAATCCTGCCGCTGGCAGCGCTTTGAATGACTTTCCGGTCTTGTGAAAAGATGAACAGTAACTCTTTACCGAGAAAGCGTCTTCGACCGCTGTTCCGGTACGGAAGTGAAGTGGACGGCCGTCAAAAGGATGCCGATCAGCATTATCAGCAGGTAGATTTTCATGGCTTTCTCCGCTGCACCGTTTCAGCACTATTTACAGGGTGCAATGCAAACGGCGTTCACCGATTCAATGACAGTCGCGTGATAAGATATGGTTAACTTTAAGGAAATGGCATGAGTGAGCAGGCGGACGATCGACCGGGGTCGAAACTGGTGAAGCGGCTCACGGAGCTTGTTCCAGCGCGGTGGCGGCGTGGGGCTGCGGTTGTGCCCGTGGTGCGGTTGTCCGGCGTGATCGGAGCGGTAACGCCACTGCGGCCGGGAATGTCGCTTTCAGGCGTGGCCAGGATGCTGGAGCGCGCCTTCGCCACGAAGAATGCCAAGGCCGTGGCGCTGGTGATCAATTCGCCGGGCGGTTCGCCGGTGCAGTCGCGACAGATTTACCTGCGGATTCGCCAATTGGCGGTTGAGAAGAAACTGCCGGTGCTGGTGTTCGTCGAGGACGTCGCGGCATCCGGCGGCTACATGATCGCCTGTGCCGGCGACGAAATCTTCTGCGATCCCTCCTCGATACTGGGCTCGATCGGCGTGGTCGGTGGTTCGTTCGGATTTCAGGAACTGATCAAGAAAATCGGCGTCGAGCGGCGGCTTTACACCGCGGGCGAACACAAGGCGATGCTGGATCCGTTCCTGCCGGAAAATCCTGACGATGTGGCGCGGGTGAAAGCGCTGCAGCGGGAGATCCACGCCATCTTCATCTCGCTGGTGAAGCACAGCAGGGGCGCCAGATTGAAGGGCGCCGACGACATGCTATTCTCTGGGGAATACTGGGCAGGCGAGACCTCGGTGACGCTCGGTTTAAGCGATGCCATCGGCGATTTGCGCTCGGTACTGCGGTCGCGATTCGGCGACAAGGTGCAGACGCCGGTGATTGTGCCATCCACTGGGCTCCTGTCCGGATTGCTCGGCCGCAAGCCGGGCGCGGGAACGATGGTCGCGCTGGATGGCATCGCGGGGCTGCCGGACGAACTGATTTCCGCGCTGGAAACCCGCGCGATCTGGGCCAAATATGGCTTTTGATGGTTCGCTAGCCGCGCCATTTAGTCCCGGAAAAGCCGATTGCAGGCCGGTTCCGATTGCGCAAATATATGCATCGGGGCGTGACAGATGAACGACAAGGATCGACCGATGCCGCCGCTGATCGCATTCGCAGGCGCCCTGGGTGGTTTAGCCGTAGTCCGCTGGGCGTATCGGACCGCCCGCAGGGTCAATCAGGAATTGGAAGATGCGCGGCTGGCTCGCCTCGCCGAGGCGGCGCGATCCAATGAAATTCCGACGCTGCGGCGGGATCCTAACACCGGCGCCTACCGGCCGGGATAGTCGGCTGCCCGGGAGCGACTGATTCTCAAAATACTTGGCCCCAAAATACTTGCCCCCAAAATACTTGCGCCGACCTCAGGGTGGGGCACCACCTTCGAGGCCGGCGAGCAAGCTTGGACGTCTGTCAGTTGGCGCAGTGCAGGCTGGGATTTGATCAGCTTCGCACCGGGCGGGAGCGAGAACGTCACCGCGCGTCTTAAAGGTAGTGAGTTCAAGCCCGGAAGTTCCGTTCCTTGTTGGGTGTTGCCCGAGAAAGACAGCTTCAACATGGTCGAAAGCTTGTTGTTTTTGGTTCGACAGCGAGGCCGTGGTAGCCCGCCAAATCCTAACAACCCTCAAGGATTGGCCCTGCTTTAGTCGCAGCGGTTACGACCGTGTTAACGAAATTGCTCAAATGGCGTGCGGCACGGCCGGGGGCCTTGGGCTTGGCGGTTCGAGCGGGATCGCCTTGATTCCCTGTTCCGCCGCCGATACGGTCCCGCGCGCTCATCGACTCCTCGCGAAACCCGAATGCGGTCATTATGGACTCATTGCCCCCGCACATGCGCCCGGAACGCTCGTTCCAGGGACTGATCCTGACGCTGCAGCGGTACTGGGCGGATTATGGCTGCGTGATCCTGCAGCCCTATGACATGGAAGTCGGCGCCGGCACCTTTCATCCGGCCACCACGCTGCGCGCGCTCGGCCCGAAACGCTGGAACGCGGCTTATGTGCAGCCGTCGCGCCGGCCGAAGGATGGCCGCTACGGCGAGAATCCCAACCGCATGCAGCACTACTACCAGTTCCAGGTGATCCTGAAGCCGTCGCCGCCGGATATCCAGGATTTGTACCTGAAGTCGCTGGCGGCGATCGGCGTCGATTCGGCGCTGCACGACATCCGCTTTGTCGAGGACGATTGGGAAAGCCCGACGCTCGGCGCCTGGGGGCTGGGGTGGGAATGCTGGTGCGACGGCATGGAAGTCTCGCAGTTCACCTACTTCCAGCAGGTCGCGGGCGTCGAATGCGCGCCGGTGGCTGGCGAACTTACCTATGGCCTCGAACGTCTCGCGATGTATGTGCAGGGCGTCGACCGGGTCTACGATCTCAACTTCAACGGCCGCGACGGCGCCGACAAAGTGAGCTATGGCGACGTGTTCCAGCAGGCTGAGCAGGAATATTCCCGGCACAATTTCGAACATTCCGATGCCGACATGCTGTTCAAGCAATTCTCGATGGCCGAGGAAGCCTGCAAGAAATATCTCGACGCCGGCTGGAAAGACGGCAAGCGCGAGGCGCATCTGATGGCGCTGCCGGCCTACGACCAGTGCATCAAGGCCAGCCACGTCTTCAACCTGCTCGACGCCCGGGGCGTGATCTCGGTAACCGAACGGCAGAGCTACATCATGCGGGTGCGCGAACTGGCGAAAGCCTGCGGCGAAGCCTGGGTCAAGACTGAAGCAGGCGGGGCGGCGTGATACACTTCTCGCCGGTTGTTAAATATGAGCTGACGCGTCTGCCTCCCTCCCCACCGCAAGCGGGAGGAGGGGAGTACCGCCGGCCGCAATCATTCCTCGGCGCAATGAGGCCGAGAGGAATATTAAATGCCTGACCTACTCCTCGAACTATTCTCCGAAGAAATTCCCGCGCGGATGCAGGCGAAGGCGGCCGACGATTTGCGCCGCATGGTGACCGACAAACTGGTCGCCGAAGGTCTGGTCTATGAGGGCGCCAAGGCATTCGCGACGCCGCGGCGACTAACGCTGACGGTGCACGGCATTCCGGCGCGACAGTCCGACCTGAAGGAAGAGCGCAAGGGGCCGCGCGTCGGAGGACCGGACGCCGCCATCCAGGGCTTTCTCAAGGCCACCGGCCTGGCCTCGCTGGACGAGGCCAAGATTCAGCGCGATCCGAAGAAGGGCGATTTCTATATCGCGCTGATCGAAAAACCCGGCCGCGCCACGCTCGACGTTCTCGCGGATATTTTGCCCGTCATCGTCAGAACTTTCCCATGGCCGAAATCGATGCGCTGGGGCGAACGCTCGGCAAAACCCGGCGCGCTGCAATGGGTGCGGCCGCTGCATGCCATCGTCGCCACCTTCGGCATCGACACCGAAGAACCGGACGTCGTAAAATTCTCCGTCGACGGCATCGAAGCCGGACAGACCACTTACGGCCATCGCTTCATGGCGCCCGGCGCGATCAGCGTGCGCCGTCTCGAGGATTATGAAGCAAAACTGCAGGCGGCGAAGGTCGTGCTCGACCCTCAGCGCCGCAAGGATATCATTCTGGCTGACGCCAAGCAGCTTGCCTTTGCGCAGGGCTTTGAGCTGGTCGAGGATCAGGTGTTGCTCGACGAGGTCTGCGGTCTCGTGGAATGGCCGGTCGTGCTGATGGGCGCGTTCGACCGGGAATTCCTGTCGATCCCCGGTGAAGTGATCCGCGCCACCATCCGCAACAACCAGAAATGCTTTGTGGTGAGCGATCCCAAATCCGGCAAGCTCGTCAACCGATTCATCCTCACCGCCAATATCGAGGCCAGCGACGGCGGCAAGGCCATCGTCGCCGGCAACGAGCGCGTGATCCGCGCGCGGCTCTCCGACGCGAAGTTTTTCTACGAGACCGATCTGAAGACCAGGCTGGAAGCCCGGCTGCCGAAATTCGAGAACATCGTATTTCACGAAAAGCTGGGAACCCAGGCCGAGCGCATCGCACGTATTGAACACCTCGCAGCCGAAATTGCACCGCTGGTCGGCGCCGATGTCGAGAAGGCAAAGCGCGCCGCGCATCTGGCGAAGGCCGATCTGCTCACCGACGTGGTCGGCGAATTCCCTGAATTGCAAGGCCTGATGGGAAAATACTACGCGCTGGCGCAGGGCGAGGACGCTTCCGTCGCCGCGGCAAGTGAAGAGCATTACAAGCCGCAGGGGCCGGCGGATCGCGTGCCGACAGATCCGGTGTCGATTGCCGTCGCGCTCGCCGACAAGATCGATACGTTGGTCAGCTTTTGGGCGATCGATGAGAAGCCGACGGGGAGCAAGGATCCGTATGCCCTGCGCAGAGCGGCGTTGGGGGTGATCAGGCTGATCGTTGAGAACAGCGTCCGGATGAACTTTATGCCCGTGGCCAACAAGCACATTCTGGCGTTTGTTGGCGCGCAGGGATTGAAAGATTGGAATGGACAGCAAGTTGATCAGAAATGTATCGACCTTCTTTCGTTCTTCGCGGATCGCCTGAAAGTCCAACTGCGCGAACAAGGCGCGCGTCACGATCTTGTCGACGCCGTGTTCGCATCCTCTTCCACCTCCCCCTGGAGGGGGGAGGTCGCGGCGCGCAGCGACGCGGGAGAGGGTGGCTCTTCCAGGAAAGATCACCCCACCCCGCCACTTCGTGGCGACCCTCCCCCTCCAGGGGAGGGTAAGAAAGAGCAAGCCGCGCTCAGCGAATCCACGCAAGACGACCTTTTGATGGTGGTCCGTCGCGTCGAAGCGCTGGGCAAATTTCTCGACACCGACGATGGCAAGAATCTGCTCGCAGGTACCAAGCGCGCCGCCAATATCCTGCGCATCGAGGAGAAAAAGGACGGCAAGGTCTACGACGGCGCGCCCGATGCCGCGCTCTACAGTCTCGACGAGGAAAAGACGCTCGCCAGGGCAATCGACCTGGTGAAAGCCGACGCCAGCGCCGCGGTGGCAAGAGAAGACTTCGCTGCGGCAATGAGCGCGATGGCGAAATTGCGCCCGGCGGTCGATGCGTTCTTTGACAAGGTCAAGGTCAACGACGACGACGCAAGAGTGCGCGAGAATCGCCTCAAGCTGCTGAACGAGATCCGCGCCGCCACCCGCGCGGTCGCGGATTTTTCCAGGATTCAGGATTGAGTTTCGTCGTCATTGCGAGGAGCGCTTGCGACGAAGCAATCCAGCGAGCGCCGCGTCGAGGCCGGCTGGATTGCTTCGCTGAGTTTACCATCGGGCGCGCGTTCGCGCGACCCGGTGGCTCGCAATGACAGCGCGACTTTTCGTAATCCCGTAACGAGCGATCCCGCGGAAATACCCCGACACATTCAAAAATATTTACGTCCCGTTAACCACGAGCTGAAAAGGTCGGGTTCCGTAACGGTTTCTTAACCGTCGCTCGCAAGCGGACAGGGACGCCATGACATCGGTCAACACCGGCCTCGCCAATCCCTACGCCAACCTTGGCTCCGCCTATGCCCGCGCCGCGGCGACACAGCCGTCGCTGGCCAATGTGCTGGCCAGCAGCGACGGTTCTTCCACCTTCAATGCCGCGACCAATCTGACGCTGTCGGATGCCGCCCGCGCGCAGCTCGCCAATGCTGCCACGGTGAAGGATTTCTCCACCGTGACCTCGGAGGCGCGGACCACGCTCGATGGTCTCTATGCCGCCGCCAAGGCGACCGGGCCGCTCGATCCCACCGGCAAGGCAACAATCAACCTGTCGTCGCTCGATCGGCGTTCATTGTTCGCCATTGCCACCAACAATGCCGGCAAGTTCACCGCCGACGAGCAGAGCGTCGCCTCCACCGAACTCAACAACCGCTTCAACGCTGCGCTGGCGCCGGCCGCGGCGACCACGAAGCTGACCGGCGACTACGGCGCGGTCTACCAGGCCGCCCTCACCTATCTCGATGGCGCCAGCGGTGAGGAAAAGGCGACCGCCGCGTGGTCGGCGCAGCGCGCCGCGGTGCTGAAAGGCGTTCAGGCGACGCAGCAGGATCCGTCCAAGGCACCAACGGGAATTTCCAACGATCCGGTCGCGGCCTATCTCGCGCAATATCCCAACGGCAGCACGACAGCGACGAAAGATTTCTCGGACGTTGCCAAGGATGTTCGCGCTACGCTCGACGCGCAGGCGAGTGCCGCCGCAGCCAGCGGCAAGGAGCTGGTTTACGATCCGGGCCGCAAGACCGGCCAACTCGCCGACCTCTCAGCGATAGACAACCGCTCGCTGTCGGCGATTTCGCTCAACCAGGACCAACTGTTTTCCAAGCAGGAATCCTTCGCCGCCAAGCAGGAGCTGGATTCGCGCAATCGCGCCAGCATCCTCACCGCGCTGAAGCAGAGCCAGAGCAGCGGTGATCCCACCCAGCTCAGTCTCGGCATTCTCAACACCTATTCGGCGATGAGCGCGGAAGAACGGCAGGCCACGAACTGGACGCCGGCGTTCCGCGACAACGCCGTGCAAAGCTACAAATCCACCACATCGCTGCTGTCGATGCTGAAAGGCTCAAGCGCTTAAAATAAAAAGGCCCCGCCCGGGGGAAGGGGCGGGGCCTTCTTCGTCCAGGCGCGATCTCCGGCGCCTGAACGGACCACTCAGCGGATCCGCTAAAGCATGCCCTCGGACTTGATTGGAGGGTATCAGCGGTTTGGCGATAGGATTACGCGCTCATTGCAGGTACGCTTAGTCGATCATCTGCACGATGCGTCGGCTACGCGGCTCGACCAGCACGGTCCGGCCGTTCACCACGGTGTAGCGATAAGGCGTCGCGCCAAAGCTTTGCGGCACGTCGTAATAGGTCACGCCGACGTCGGGCAGCGTGGCGCCGACAACAACACGATCCGGAACGGTGTAGGTCGGCACCCGTTCCCTGATGATGTATTCGCGGAAAGCCGGACGCTGCTCGATCGCGATGCCCTCGGGCTCGACCGCGACTCGGTCGCTGACGATATAGCCGCCTCCGCGGGTGACGCCCACGGTTATGTCGCTTTGCGCTTGTGCCGCGACTGGCGCGCCGAGCGCGCCTGCGATTGCGGCGATCGCAAATAATGTGTTGCGCATGGTCATCTCCTTCACGATGAGCGTCGGCCTGCGCCGACTGCAAGCCCTCCCAACCACAAGACCTCCCAATTCATCGGAGCAAGCATCGTTCCCGGGTTTTTCCCGGGTTCCGTGCTGCAATTTGCAGCAGTGTAGCATGGGCGGCGGAACCCGATTGCCGTCATGTGCGTCTGCTATCGTGGAACCGCGCCAAAGGATATGTTCCGCCACGATTCGACATGCCCTTAAGCGCCAGCGGAGAATTCTCAATGGTCATCACGTCGGCACACATTTCGCCCATCATCGCCCTGATTGCGGGCGTCCTCATTCTACTGATGCCGCGCCTGCTTAATCTGGTGGTTGCGATCTACCTGATTTGTACCGGCCTGATCGGCCTCGGGGTGCTTCGGTGGTTTCACATGTAGCGCAGAAACGGGCTTCGCAGCTTGCGCGAAGCCGCCAAAACGTGGTGTAAGGCGCCCACCTTTTCCTCTTTCGCGGATGTTGTAAGCCATGGCCAAAGCCGCATCGAAGACCAAAAAAACCTCTGCGAAATCAAAGTCATCGGCGCCTGAACGGGTCAACGCGCCGCTTTCCAGCGCGCGCAAGACTTTGGCCAAGAGTGCGGCCAAGCCCGCGGCTTCGGTTGCACCGAAACCGGCGGGCAAGAAAACGGCCGAGAACAAGCTGACCCGCAAGCCGGTCACCGAGGCGGCAAAATCCGGCAAATGGGTGTTCACCTTTGGCGATGGCAAGGCCGAGGGCAAAGCAGGCCTGCGTGATCTCCTGGGCGGTAAGGGCGCCAATCTCGCGGAAATGGCCAATCTTGGCCTGCCGGTGCCGCCCGGCTTCACCATTCCGACCTCGGTCTGCACCTACTTCTATGCCCACGACAAATCCTATCCGAAGGATTTGCAGGCGCAGGTCGAGAAGGCGCTGGATCACGTCGGCAAACTGACCGGCAAGGCTTTTGGCGATCCCAAAAATCCGCTGCTGGTCTCGGTGCGCTCCGGCGGCCGCGCCTCGATGCCCGGCATGATGGACACGGTGCTCAATCTCGGCCTCAACGACCAGACGGTGGAAGCGCTCGCGGCGATGTCGGGCGACCGCCGCTTTGCCTATGACAGCTATCGCCGCTTCATCACCATGTATTCCGATGTGGTGCTCGGCTTCGAGCATCATCATTTCGAGGACATTCTCGACACCTTCAAGGACAGCAAGGGCTATACGCTGGACACCGACCTCGACGGCGACGACTGGGTCGAACTGGTCCGCAGCTACAAGGATGCGGTCGCCCGGGAAACCGGCAAGGATTTTCCGCAGGATCCGCACGCGCAATTGTGGGGCGCGATTGGTGCAGTATTTTCCTCATGGATGAACGCGCGCGCGGTGACCTACCGCCGGCTGCACGATATTCCGGAATCCTGGGGCACCGCGGTCAACGTGCAGGCAATGGTGTTCGGGAATATGGGCGAGACCTCGGCGACCGGCGTTGCGTTCACGCGCAATCCCTCGACCGGTGAGAGCAAGCTGTACGGCGAATTCCTGATCAACGCCCAGGGTGAGGACGTGGTGGCGGGCATCCGCACTCCGCAGGACATTACAGAATATGCCCGCCAGGAATCCGGTTCCGACAAGCCCTCGATGGAAACCGCGATGCCGGTTGCGTTCAAGGAGCTGACGCGGATCTACACCCTGCTCGAAAAGCATTATCGCGACATGCAGGACATGGAGTTCACGGTCGAGCAGGGCAAACTCTGGATGCTGCAGACCCGCAGCGGCAAACGCACCGCCAAGGCGGCGCTGCGGATCGCCGTCGAACTCGCCAATGAAGGCCTGATCTCGAAGAAGGACGCGGTATCGCGGATCGATCCGGCCTCGCTGGACCAGTTGCTGCATCCGACCATCGACCCCGCAGCGACCCGCGACGTGATCGCCACCGGTCTGCCGGCGTCGCCCGGCGCCGCGGCCGGCGAAATCGTGTTTTCCTCGGATGAAGCCGCAAAGCTCCAGGCCGACGGCCGCAAGGTGATCCTGGTGCGGATCGAAACCAGCCCCGAAGACATTCACGGCATGCACGCGGCCGAAGGCATCCTGACCACGCGCGGCGGCATGACCTCCCATGCGGCGGTGGTTGCGCGCGGCATGGGCAAGCCCTGCGTCTCCGGCTGCGGCACCATCCGTGTCGACTACGGCCGCGGCACCATGAGCATCGGCTCCCGCACCTTCAAGACCGGCGACGTCATCACCATCGACGGCTCGATCGGGCAGGTGCTGGCCGGGCGGATGCCGATGATCGAGCCGGAGCTGTCAGGCGATTTCAATACGCTAATGGGCTGGGCCGATCAGGTGCGCAAGCTCGGGGTTCGCGTCAATGCCGATACGCCGGAGGACGCGCGTACCGCCATCAAGTTCGGCGGCGAAGGCATCGGCCTGTGCCGCACCGAGCACATGTTCTTCGAGGAAACCCGGATCCGCACCGTGCGCGAGATGATTCTCGCCGAGGATGAGCAGGCGCGGCGCGCGGCGCTGTCGAAGCTGCTGCCGATGCAGCGCGCGGACTTCGTCGAACTTTTCGAAATCATGAAGGGCTTGCCGGTGACGATCCGGCTGCTCGACCCGCCGCTGCACGAATTCCTGCCGCACACCCAGGCCGAGATCGAGGAAGTCGCCCGCGCGATGAACACCGATCCGCGGCGCCTCGCCGATCGCGCCCGCGATCTCGCCGAGTTCAATCCGATGCTCGGCTTCCGCGGCTGCCGCCTCGCCATCGCCTATCCGGAGATCGCCGAGATGCAGGCGCGGGCGATTTTCGAGGCCGCCGTCGAAGCCGGCAAGCGCACCGGCAAGGCCGTCGGGCTTGAGGTGATGGTGCCTCTGATCGCGACCAGGGCGGAGTTCGATCTGGTCAAGGCGCGGATCGACGGCACCGCGAATTCGGTGGCGCGCGAGACCGGCGTGAAACTGAACTATCAGGTCGGCACCATGATCGAATTGCCGCGCGCCTGCCTGATGGCCGGCGACATCGCCGAAACCGCGCAATTCTTCTCGTTCGGCACCAACGATCTGACCCAGACCACCTATGGCATCAGCCGTGACGACGCCGCCGGATTCCTCGGCACTTATATCGCCAAGGGAATCCTGACGATTGATCCCTTCGTCAGCGTCGATCGCGACGGCGTCGGCGAACTGGTGAAGATCGGTGTCGAACGCGGACGCCAGACCCGCCCCGATCTCAAGGTCGGTATCTGTGGCGAGCACGGCGGCGATCCGGCTTCGGTGGCGTTCTGCCATGAGATCGGGCTCGATTACGTGTCATGCTCACCCTATCGGGTGCCGATCGCGCGGCTCGCTGCTGCGCAGGCGGCGCTGGGCAAAGCGATCGCCAGCCAGGCCTGATGCACGCTGCCCGTCATTGCTATGACGGCAGTCCGCGATGGCGCGACCTGAGCCCCCACAGAGAGTGGAGATTTGACTGATGGCCGGAAATTTTTTCCGGCCATTTTTTATTTCGCTGACATCGGCATTTGTCCGAGGTTGGCACAACAATGGAACCGTCGCGAGTGCTGCGGGAACTTTCGCCGCCGCTTGTTTTCATCCGGAATTTCTTCATCATTTTTGTTGACGCGGTGTTTACCACTTTGCTGGAGCCGCTGTTTACCAACGCCTTTGAAGTGAATGCGCAAACATCAGCGCGTCCTTGCCTGTGGCGCGCGCGCATCGCCAATTAACGGGCTCGCAACTTTAATTCGATACCAACAAAAGAGATCGAATTGTACGGAATGTGCGCCTCGATCGCGTGTGTGAGTAGCGTTGCGTTAGTTGTGTAGTGTTGCGTGAGCGTATCAATGTCAGTCATGCGTAACCGGCCGGGGGGCGCGCGTCTTGCGTCCTTCGGCCTCGGTCTCTGCGTCTTCGCATTGATCCCGACAGAGGTCGGTTATCAGGATATCGCATCGCTGCTGGCGCGGCAGCCCGGCGTTGCCGAACGCTGGCAGAAGCGCGTCTTCGCATCGGCGGTCAGCACCATTCAGGTTGCGACCTTCAGTTTTGGCCGCCCGCTTGGAACCGCTACGCCGCAAACCGCGACCTACCGGCTCGCCAGCCTCGACAATCAGGGCGTCGATATCACGGGTTCCGTGACGCGCAATCCGCTGGTGCTGGCGCCGCGCCGCTATCAGGCCGCCGACTTCCCGACCGTGGACCGCACCCTGAAGGGTGATCGGCTCGCCGTTGTTACGCCGGAACCTTCGCCTCCACCGGATAGCGCGACGAAAGAAGATTCATTCCCGACCAATGCGTCGGTGATGGGCCAAAAAACCGCCGCTGCTCATCCGGCCAACGAGCCTGCGCCGCTCGATCCCGAACTGGCGGAAGCACTAAAAGCTCCGCCGCTGCCGCAATACGACGCGTCGATGTCGCTCGAAACCCGCCCGGCCAATGATCCAAGGGGCGCAGCCGATACCGCCGTCGTTGCCGTCGAACCGTCGCCGCCGCGCGACGGTTTCTCGGTCAAGACCGCCAGCCTGTTTTTTGGCAGCTCTTCGCTCGGGGCGTCGCTCGAAGGCATGGAACGCTGGCAGCCTGGTGAAGAACCGTTGATCGTGATGCCGGGCGCCGCCGATCCCGACATGAAGGCGATGGCGTCGCGGCCCGTCACCGCCGTCGATCCCTCGAAGACCGGCGAGAGCATTGCCAGCAAGGGCGAAGTCAATGGCGACGATCAGAAAATGAAGACACCCGCCGAGCGGCTTGGCTTGCTCGACCAGAAGGTGCGAGCCAAGCAGGAAAAATGTCTTGCCGACGCGGTCTATTTCGAAGCGCGCGGCGAAGCGGTGCGCGGCCAGATCGCGGTGGCGCAGGTGGTCATGAACCGGGTGTTTTCGGGCTTCTATCCCACGACGGTTTGCGGCGTCGTCTACCAGAACTCGCATCGGCATCTGGCATGCCAGTTCACCTTTGCTTGCGATGGCGTCCGCGATGTCGTCAATGAGCCCGACATGTGGGAACGCGCCAAAAAGATCGCCAAGGAAACCCTCGATGGCCGGCTGTGGCTGCCGGAAGTCGCGAAGTCGACGCACTACCATGCCTATTGGGTGCATCCGTCGTGGGTGCATGAGATGAAGAAGACGTACAAATTCGGCGTGCATACCTTCTATCGGCCGCGGGCATGGGGCGACGGCAACGAGGCGCCGAGCTGGGGCACCGCGGCCCAGACCGCGGAAATTTCCGCCAGGTTGGCCCAAGTCAAACGGTAAGCGGTTCGTACCTCACCTCCGAGCGGAACTCCGCTGCGGCGAACCGGGAGGAGGACCGCATTCATGCAGGGCTGATCTGCATCGCTGCCCTACGCGGGGCATTTTTGTCGGCTTGCTGGCCTGGGATTTCCATGCGAATGCATTAACTTGCCGACGCGCAGACGGATTTCGTTTGTGACCCGGTTTCCAGCACCGAAGGAATTTTCCATGGCGACGACTGAAGGCCTTTCGCGTCCGGCTCCGGGCATTGGTTGGCGGACGCCGCTGGTGATCGTGATCTGCGGGTCGCTGATCGGCATGCTGACATTCGGCCCGCGCTCCAGCGTCGGCTTCTTCATGCAGCCGATGAGCCACGAGTTTGCCTGGGGCCGCGACGTGTTCGCGCTTGCCTTTGCGGTGCAGAACCTGCTGTGGGGCATCGGGCAGCCATTCGCCGGCGCGATCGCCGACAAGTTCGGCGCCGTGCGCGTCATCAGCGTCGGTGCGCTGATGTATGCTGCCGGCCTGCTGGTGATGCGCTATTCGAGCACGCCGCTGGAACTCAATCTCGGCGCCGGCCTCTTGATCGGCTTCGGGCTGTCCGGCTGCTCGTTCAATCTTGTGTTATCGGCGTTCGGCAAGCTGATGCCGCCGCAATGGCGCGGCATCGCGCTTGGCGCCGGCACCGCAGCCGGATCGTTCGGGCAATTCGTGTTTGCGCCGTTTACCGTAGCGCTGATCGGCAATGTCGGCTGGCAGTCCACGCTGATGCTGTTCGCCGCGCTGATGCTGCTGGTGATCCCGTTGTCACTGGCGCTGGCGACGCCGCCTGCTGCGGCGGCCGATGTTCCGGTGGCGCAACGGCAGTCCTTCAAGCAGGCGCTGTCGGAGGCCTTTGGCCATCGGTCCTATGTGCTGCTGGTTCTGGGCTTCTTCACCTGCGGATTCCAGCTCGCCTTCATCACCATGCATCTGCCGGCCTACCTGGTCGATCGCGGCATGCCGGCGTCGACCGGCGGCTGGGTGATCGCCATCATCGGCCTGTTCAACATCGTGGGATCGCTCAGCGTCGGCTGGCTCTCCAGCAAGTTCCCGAAGCGCTACATTCTTTCGGCGATCTATTTTACGAGAGCGCTGGCGACCGTCGCCTTTATCGTGCTGCCGATGACAACGGCGTCGGCGCTGGCCTTCGGAGTCATCAGCGGCCTGACCTGGCTGTCGACGGTGCCGCCGACCTCCAGCCTGGTCGCGCTGATGTTCGGCACCCGCTGGCTGGCGACGCTGTACGGTTTTGCGTTCTTCAGCCATCAGGTCGGCGGCTTTCTCGGCGCGCTGCTGGGCGGCTTGGTGTTCGAGAAGTTCGGCTCCTACACGCCGATCTGGTGGTTGTCAGTGCTGTTCGGCGTGCTGTCGGCATTGATCAATCTGCCGATCGTCGAAGAACCGGTGGCCCGACCGGTTGCGCAACCGGCCTGATTCATTCAACGTCAGGAGAATTCAGGCGAGAAACCGGAAGAGGCGGCGTTGGCAACGTTCAAGGCAATCAGGATCGACAAGGCGGAGAAGGGCACCACGGTCGCGCTCACGCAATTCGATGAAGCCGAACTGATGGATGGCGACGTCACCGTATCAGTCGAATGGTCCACGGTGAACTACAAGGACGGCCTCGCGGTGACCGGCAGGGCACCGGTGGTGCGGCGGTTTCCGATGATCGCCGGCGTCGATTTTGCCGGCACGGTCGCGCAATCGTCGCATCCGGGCTGGAAGGTCGGCGACAAGGTGATCTGCAATGGCTGGGGCATGGGCGAAACCCATCTCGGCGCCTACGCCGAAAAGGTTCGCGTCAATGGCGACTGGCTGGTGCGTTTGCCGGAGGGGATGTCGACGCGCGATGCGATGGCGATCGGAACCGCCGGCTACACCGCCATGCTCAGCGTTCTGGCGCTGGAACGTCACGGGCTGACCCCAAAGAGCGGTCCCATTGTCGTCACCGGCGCCGCTGGCGGCGTCGGTTCGGTGGCGATCGCAGTGCTGTCGAAGCTCGGCTATCACGTCATCGCGTCTACCGGCCGGATCGCTGAGGCCGGCTATCTGAGGGATCTGGGCGCCACCGAAGTGATCGACCGCAGCGAATTATCCGGCCCGGCCAAGCCGCTGGCCAAGGAACGCTGGGCCGGCGGCATCGATAGCGTCGGCTCGACCACGCTGGCCAATCTGTTGTCGATGACGATGTATCGCGGCGCCATCGCCGCCTGCGGTCTTGCCGCCGGCATGGACCTGCCGTCCTCGGTGGCGCCCTTCATTTTGCGCGGCGTGTGTCTTCTCGGCATCGATTCGGTGATGTGTCCGATCGAATTGCGCAAAGCCGCCTGGGCGCGGCTCGCCAGCGATCTTGATCGCCAAAAACTCACTGAAATCACTCAGGAAATTGCTCTGGACGAGGTCATCGCGGCGGGCTCGAGAGTTCTCGCCGGTCAGGTCCGCGGTCGGATCGTGGTAAAAATTGTCTGACGATGTTCAGACTTTACCAACCAAGCTGCTCCAATGTTGCCACGGTTAGTATGGTAAGCAGCGGGTGAAGACGGCAGGCGGTCATCCGCGCTCAGTTGGTCGGAGTTTCATATGGTTGCGCGTTTTGTGTTGGGAGCGGTTTTTGCAGCTTCAGTGACCGCGCCCGCGATGGCCGGGCCAATGACGGCCGATGAAGCCCGCAAGTTCGTCGCCGGCAAGGTATTCGCCTTCACCTGTTTTGACGGTACCCGCGGCGCCGGCCGGGTGTTCGACGATGGCGGCGCGGTTGGTGCGGTACAGTTCTCGGGCTCGGGTCCGGCCCGCAACATGCGGCTGCCCGGCAATACACTGCAGGTTAGGGGACAATCGATCTGCGCTTCGATCAAGGGGCTTCCGTTCGAGCCTTGCTTCAACCTCAACAAGAACGATGAGCGCAGTTTTCGCGGCTCGGTGTCCGGCATGGGCTTCGCCTATTGCGACTTCCGCCATCAGGGTGGCCAGATGCTGATGGCGCGGGTGATATCGCGCCCGCGCTCGCTGCATGCGTCCGGGGCGACCCATTCGGCCGAGGCTTCGCGCGGCGAAGTGACGTCGCACACCGAAGTAACCGCTCGCGTCGAAACCCCGCGCGTCGAAATCGGCAAGATCGAATCGGTGAAGTCAGAACCGGCCAGGGTCGAACCGGCGAGGGCCGAGGGGGCCTCCGAACTGCGGCGTTCGACGGACTGATCGCGCTTACGCTTCTTGAGGTTGCGTATCCACAATCCGCGTCGCCGGGCGACGTTGGCCGATGGGGCGCGAAGCGGCCTCGCCCGATTGTTAACGCCTCTCCACCCGCTCGGGAAAAGCACTGGCCAGCGCGGCGCGGCCGGGCTGCAGCACGCCCCGCTCGGTGATCAGCCCGGTGACCAGGCGTGCCGGCGTCACGTCGAAAGCGTAATTGGCAACCGACGATCCATCTGCAACGACGCGTACGGTCTCGATCCGTCCATCCGCAGTCCGCCCCGTCATCATCGTCACCTCATCCGCGGCACGCTGCTCGATTGGAATCTGCCCGATACCGTCGTCGATGCGAAAGTCTATGGTCGGCGACGGCAGCGCGACGTAGAACGGCACGCCATTGTCATGCGCGGCGAGCGCCTTGAGATAGGTGCCGATCTTGTTGCAGACGTCGCCGCTGGCGGTCACCCGGTCGGCCCCGACAATGACCAGATCAACCATCCCGTGCTGCATCAGATGGCCGCCGGTGTTGTCCGGGATCACAGTGTGCGGGACGCCGTGATGGCCGAGTTCCCAGGCGGTCAGCGAGGCGCCCTGATTGCGGGGCCGAGTCTCGTCGACCCAGACATGCACATCAAGATCGAGGTCATGGGCCCGGTAGATCGGGGCGGTGGCGGTACCCCAGTCGACAGTCGCGAGCCAACCGGCATTGCAGTGAGTCAGCACATTGACCCGCTCGCCAGGCTTTTTCGTCGCCTTGATAGCCTCGATCAAAGCGAGGCCGTGCTGACCGATACGCTTGTTGATGACGATGTCCTGTTCGGCGATGTCGCCGGCGTGGGCATAGGCCGCTTCCGCCCGCGCGGCGGGTGGCAGCGGCCGCAGTGCCTCGCGCATCTGATCGAGCGCCCATTTCAGGTTGATTGCCGTCGGCCGCGTCGCAATCAGCGTCGCATGGGCCTGATCGAGCGCGGCGTCGGAGCCGTCGATCCGCATCGCCAGGGCCACGCCATAGGCGGCCGTGGCGCCGATCAACGGCGCGCCGCGCACCAGCATCGAGCGGATCGCGTCGGCCGCGGCGGCGCAGCTTGTGATCCGCGCGACGACAAAATCGTGCGGCAGCCGCGTTTGGTCGACCGCGCCGACGGACCAGCCATCGGGCTCAAGCCAGATGCTGCGGATGTGCCTGCCATCCACCTTCATGATCCCCGAACTCCCGCATCGCGCGCGCCGCCGCTGAATGATGGGATCGTCACGACCGCAGCACTCGTCCCGCCACCGCGTCAAGCTTCTTCAGCAGCTCCGGATCGCGCGCCTCCGGCGCGGTGATCATGGCGCTGTCGAGCGCGCGGTCTGAACCGATCGGGCACGGCTCGTGCTCGCGCGGAAAATCCGTTGCGAGACGTGCGACCAGTCCCTTCGCCTTTTCGGCGTTGGAGCTCAGCACCCGAATGATGTCCTGCACCGTGACTGCATCATGGTCGGGATGCCAGCAATCGAAATCGGTCACCATGGCCACGCTCGCGTAACAGATCTCCGCCTCGCGAGCGAGCTTGGCCTCCGGCATGTTGGTCATGCCGATCACGGAATAACCGAGGTTCTTGTAGGTCATGCTCTCGGCGTAACTCGAAAATTGCGGACCCTCCATGCAGACATAGGTGCCGCCGCGCGCGAATGCGATGCCCTCTGCCTCGGCTGCAGCGGCGAGATGGATGCGCAGTCTCGGAGACACAGGGTGGGCCATCGACACATGCGCGACGCAACCCCTGCCGAAGAACGAGCTTTCGCGCTTGTGGGTGCGATCGACGAACTGGTCCACCAGCACGAAGGTTCCGGGCGGCAGGTCTTCCTTGAAAGAGCCGCAGGCCGACAGTGCAATCAGGTCGGTGACGCCGGCACGCTTGAGCACGTCGATATTGGCCCCGGCGATGGTACCCCGCCGAACCGGGGCCGAGGGCTCTCCCCACGGGCTTGCGATCGCCTCCTCGCGCACGTTTTCGAGTCCCGGCAGATCGTAAATGCCGGATCCGCCAATAATGCCAAGCACGGCAGTGGTCATGCCTTCTCTCCCGCATGTTGCGACGAGCATTCAACATGCGGACGAGGCATCCACAACCCCCACCGTTGGCGAGTGCAGCATCAGCCGGCCGACAGGAGATCTCGCGTTACGCGCGAAAACGTTCAGAATGATCGTATATGTTGCATAGCAGCAACGAGACCGTCGCTCATTTTGCTGCGCTGGGGTGTCGGCAGGGCCGTTGTTTCCTCTAGGAGTGGTCACGAGAATATGGATTCATGATTCCTCGCAGGAGAGCGGGGACGTTTTACCGCGAGGGGAAAACCAATGCTGACGAGAAACGACAGGGAAAAGCGCCAATCGATCGTCGACGCCTGTCTTCGCATGAACGCGTTGGGAATCAATCAGGGTACCTCGGGAAATATCAGCCTGCGCCACGACGCAGGATTGCTGATTACCCCGACAAGCGTGCCCTACGAGCTGATGCAACCCGAGCAGATCGTTTTTATGGGCTTGGACGGCTCGTTTGATTCCAGTCAGCGCCCATCGAGTGAATGGCGCTTTCATCTCGATATCCTCAGGGCCCGGCCCGAAATTAACGCCGTGGTTCACGCGCACCCGCCCTATGCGACGACTTTGGCAATCATGGGTCGGGACATTCCGCCGATTCACTACATGGTCGCGGTTGCCGGCGGAGATACAATCCGATGCGCACCATACGCGAGCCAAGGCGATGTGGCTCGCGGTCGAAGTCGAAACACTGGCGCGGCAATATCATGGCTGCCTTCCGATCGGGACACCGCCGCTGTTATCAAAGGCAGAGATCGAAATTGTTCGCGCCCGGATGGCCGGATATGGTCTCGCTCACGAATGAACCGATAGAACTTCGGGCGCCGTCATCGGCCGAACCTTCGGAGAAGCCCGGAATGCGGAATGACCAAGGTGGTTTCATCGAGGCAAGCCGCTACGGATGATCAGTTCCGGTATTCAAGCTGTGGGATTTAGGCGCTTCATGTGATGAATTTAGTCAGGGCATCGCGGCCTTTCCATGCCAGGGAGGTCAGGCGCCCCGCCAAGGAGGCGTGACCGCGCGATACGCGTCCGCCCAGGACGTGCTGGAGGTTGCCGGGAAGACTGTGCACCTCGGCGGCCACGAGAGCGTCCACCGCCGCCATCAGGTCATCCAGCCGCTGCCTGTAGTCGGATTCGCCGAGCAGATCGGCGCGGGCCCGCAGCGCGCGTTCGGTGTCGTCGATATCGGCCAGAATGTCCTTGGCAACCAGCACACGGCTGCTTTTCAGGACACCGCGCAGCATCACCCGCTTGTCGTCGATCTGGTGCAGTACCATGGAAACGGCGATCGCGTAGGGCGCCGGAGCAATTTCGGCGGCAGCCTTGCCTTTCGCTGCCTTGGTGGGAAGGTGGATCAGTTGCCACGGTGCCTTGAGGTGGTTGGCCACAATCGTCAGCGCGAACGGCGTCGCCTGGGGATGCTTGGCCGTGAACGCGTCCAGCAGGCCGTGCACGTTGGCGAGCACTTTGCCCTCGAGCTTGCCGATCTTGGGCGGCAGTGCCTCGTTGAATTCCGCCAGCGCGTCGCGCGCGACCAAGACGCACACCATCTTGGTGAGATCGTTGAAAACCGCCGGTGAACTCGTATACATCGCGAGGCCGGCGCGGACGCGCTCCACGCCGCCTTCAGCGATGAGGGTGCTTTCGAGATATTTGACAATCTTGGTCTGGAACGCGGTGGCGATTTTCTGGATCTCGTGCTGGTCATTGGCCGCGATCATCCGCTTCATGCTGTGGGAATAGTCGCGTGCCATCGTCGGCAGCAGGTTGAGGCTGATCCATTCCCAGATCGGCGACAGCGAGCCGCGCGATATCTGGCCGGCGTTGATGCTTTCGGGGGCGCGGTCGACCAGCAACGGCTCCAGGGGCTGGAAGAAATAGGGCGAGGGATTGGCAACGCGAACATTCTGGCCGTTTTTGCGGAATTCGCTGCGCAATTCCGTCAGGATGACACCAAAGCCCGTCGTATCGTCGCCGCACATTTGCAGCCGCTCGATCTCAGCGAGCAGACGGCTGCGCGCCTGCGCCGTCAATTGCCGCAGATATTTTTGAACCTGAGGGAGCGCTGGCTCAGTCCGCATCGTCGCCGGCAACGTCATGTGACCTCATCAGCATTGTCCTGGCCCAGTGAGCCCTTTCAAACCGCGGCCGCTGCGGGGCGGCCCGACACTTCAACTGGCGTCTTGATCGGCCGGGACGCATCCCGCTGTCGAAAGTCCGCAGGCGTTCGCAGTTCGAGCAGCAAACCAATTACGGCGATTGAACGCGCTAATTGGACCCACAGTATGAGGTTGATTCAGTAAAGAAGCATTAATGCTGCGGCCCGGTGCCGCCCTTGATGCAGCGCACTCAAAGCGATGTCGGACCACCGGTTCCAATATTCGCAGCCCGTTGCACCACCGTCAGTCCGTTATCCGTCGATCAGCCTTTCCGGGCTGCGGTTCTGCTGAGTGCGAACGCCGCGAGACAGGCGCACAATGCTGGAACCGCGGCGGTCGTGAACAGCGCCTCGACGCCGACATGGTTGGAGATCATCACGCCGCCGACCAATGGCCCCACGATCGATCCGACCCGTCCGATGCCCAGCGCCCAGCCAACGCCGGTCGAGCGCATCGTCGTCGGATAGTAGGTCGCGGCCAGTGCGTTCGACGCGATCTGTCCGCCGACAATGCAGAAGCCCGCGCAGAAGATCGCGGCGGTGGCGAGCGCAATGGAATGCCCGGAAAAACCGATCGCGGTGATCGCAACCGACGCGACAAGATAGGTGAGCGCTAGCGCGCGAAACGAAAAGCGATCGATGAAATTTCCCAGCGTGAAAGTTCCGATCACGCCTCCCACCTGCAGCATCGCGCCGATCGCTGCGGCCATCGCAATCGAGGCGCCGAGGTCATTGAGCACGGTGGGGAGCCAGTTCGACAGCAGATAGAGGTCGAGCAGGCTCATGAAGAATACCACCCAGAACAGCAGCGTCGTCAGGGTGCGGCCCTGATCGAACAGATGTGCGACGGGAATGCCCTCAAGCTTCGGCTCGTGCACGCCGAAACGCGTGCCGGGCGGAAACTCAGCGGAAGGTGCCACCCGCGTCAGCAGCTGACCAAGTCTGGCGTCGTCGCGGCCGGTAAGCGCGAGAAAACGTATGGATTCCGGCAGCATCCTGGCGAGCAACGGCGCGTAGATCAGTGGTGCGATGCCGCCGATCAGGAAGATCGATCGCCAGCCGAACATCGGAATAAGCGCCGCGGCGAGCAAGCCGCCTAGCGCGGCGCCGATGGAGAATCCGCAAAACATCGCCATCACCATGGTGGCGCGGCGGCGATGTGGACTAAATTCCGAGGTGAGCGCGACTGCATTCGGCATCGCGCCGCCGAGGCCGAGACCGGTGAGGAATCGAAGAGCGATCAGCCAGTAAATATCCTGTGCGAAGATCGTGATCAGCGTGCCGACCCCAAATGCCACGGTAGAGAGCACGATGATGTTCTTGCGACCGATGCGATCCGCAACCGGGCCGAAAATGAGCGCGCCAATCATCAGTCCGAACAGTCCGGCGCTGAACACCGGCCCGAGTGTGCCGCGGGAAAGCTTCCATTCGCGCGCGAGATCCGGAGCCACGTAGCCGATGGCCTGGGTGTCGAAGCCGTCGATGAACAGCACGGCAGCGCAGAGCAGCAGCAGGTGAATTTGAAACCGGCCGACCGGTTGCTTGTCGATGAACTCGGCAACGTCAACCGTGCCGCCCGCGGGCGCGCCGGAGACGGCGTTCGAAGCTGTTGGCACGGATATCCCCCCAAAACCACGACACCGGCCTTCGCCCATGTCGGAATTACCTATAAAATCTCTTATTACGAGATTATGATGCATAATGCGCCGGGAATGATCCACTTTTCAAGGTCGAATTTGTCGGGTTGGGTCCCGCCGAGCGCGGTGAACCTGGGAGGCGCCGGGCGACCGGGCTCGTCGCAGCGGCGAAGCTGATGAGGGAGCTCGGTTACAGCCGGCCGACGCTGTATCGCTATCTGAAAATTCTCAAGGAGGCGGGCTTTCTGATGTCGACCCGCAATTCCGGCGTCACCCTTGGGCCCAAGGTGGTCGAACTGGACTATCTGACGCGCAAGTCCGATGCGCTGGTGCTTCATGGCGTGCCGTATCTGAAGGACTTGACCGAACACTACTCATGCACGGCGATGTTGTTGCGCTGGTATGGCAACAAGATTCTTTGCGTCGCCTCGGAATGCTCCACCAGGAACCCGATCAGCAGCTATCCGCGAGGCCGCCCGATGCAGCTCGGGCGTGGCGCGATCGCACGCTCGATCATGGCCTTTCTGCCGAAGCGGCAGTTACTGCCGCTGATCGAACGCAACCTCGATGATCTCAAATCCGTGGGTCTGGTCGCCACCGCGGAGGACGTGCAGAAAAACCTCAAGAAGGTCCGAAAGGCCGGCTTCTCCGTTGCCTATGGCGAGGTCACGCCGGGAGCGATCGGCATTGCGGCGCCGGTGTTCGATGACCGCCAACACCCGATCGCGAGTGTCTGCGTCACCATTGCCGGCAACCTGGTGACGGGCACGCAGATCGATCAGATCGGGGCGGGGGTTTTGCACGCGGCGTCGCAAATCAGCGCCGGCCAAGTCCGGGCCAAGATGTCAGGATGAGACAAAATCTCATATTATAAGATTATCCTTGACTTGTCCCGGTCCTATTCTCATTTTGGCGAAACCGAGAGCGGCTCTCCGCGCCTATCAACTCAAGCTTGTCGCCGTCACCCAACCAACCCAGAGTGAAAATGAACGAGCCAGACACCCAGGTTCTCATTGTCGGAGGCGGGCCTGTCGGTCTTGGTCTTGCGATCGAACTCGGCCAGCGCCGCATCAGCTGCATTCTTGTGGAGCGCTATTCCAGCCCGCAGCCGATTCCGAAGGGCCAGAATCTAACTCAGCGGACGCTGGAGCATTTCCATTTCTGGGGTGCGGAGAAGGAACTGCGCGCGGCGCGGACGATTCCGCGCGAGTACGGCATCGGCGGCATGACGGCCTATGGGACGCTGCTGGGCGGCCATCACTATGACTGGCTGCAACGCGAGCTGGTGCGTCCGTTTTATTTCACCGACAACGAAAGGCTTCCGCAATACGCCACCGAAGCCGTGCTGCGCCATCGGGTCAGCCAACTTGCCACCGTCGAGACGTATTACGGCTGGAATGCCGAGCAAGTTGCTCAAGACGAACAAGGCGCTGAGGTCGTGATTGCCGAGCGCAATGGCGACGGTCGGCGCGCGTTGAGAGCCAGCACGGTTGTCGGCTGCGATGGCAGCCGATCGCTGGTCCGCGAAGCCGCTTGTATTCCCCAAACCCGCTCCGATCATGACCGGCTGATGGTGCTGCTGGTTTTTCGGTCGCAAGGGCTTCACAAGCTGCTGGAGCGATTTCCGAACAAGTCGTTCTACAACGTGCTGCATCCCGATCTGAAGGGCTATTGGCAGTTCTTTGGCCGCGTCGATCTCGGCACCACCTGGTTCTTTCATGCCCCGGTGCCGCTCGGAACCAGCAGGGACAATTTCGATTTCAGCCGCTATCTCTATTCGGCCGTTGGCGCGGAGTTCGACGTCGCGTTCGAGCACATCGGCTTCTGGGATTTGCGCGTCGCCACCGCCGATCACTATCGCAGCGGGCGCATTTTCATCGCCGGCGATGCCGCGCACAGCCATCCGCCCTATGGCGGCTACGGAATCAATACCGGTCTGGAAGACGCGGCGAACCTTGGCTGGAAACTCGCCGCCACATTGCAGGGCTGGGCCGGGGATCGCCTGCTGGATACCTATGGCGAGGAGCGGCGCCCGGTCTTTGCATCGACCGCGCGGGACTTCATCGAGAAGGCCATTCAAAGCGACAAGGAATTCCTCGGGGCCTTCAATCCCGATATCGACAAGGCTGCGTTTGAACGCGAATGGAGCGCCCGACAGTCCGGCGCGCGGTCCGAGGTCAATTCGTTCGAGCCGAATTACCAGGGTTCGTCCATCGTCTGGGGTCCGCCGGGCAGCACCTGCAGCGCGATCGGGTCGCACGAATTTGCCGCGCGCGCCGGCCATCATTTGGCGCCGCGCCGGCTTCCTTCGGGGCAGGATGTGTTCGAGGAACTGGGCGAGGGGTTTACCCTGCTGGATCTGCAGTCGTCCGACGCTGCCGTTCAGGTCTTCAGAGCGTCTGCCAAATCCTTGGGTATTCCGCTCAAGGTCATCAGCGACTCTAGCGCGGAGGGCCGCGAATTCTACCAGGCCAAGCTTGTCTTGGTTCGTCCCGATCAGTTCATCGCCTGGGCCTCCAATGAAGATATCGCCCATGCCAAGGCGATCCTGCAACGCGCCGTCGGCGCCGGTTCGTGAGCCGCGTGAGGGTAACGGATCGCCGGCGGTCCCTGGCAGGCTTGTTTGTCGAGATCCTCCGCGGCGCTCACCTCACCGCGAACGGCGACTGATAGGGGCGCCCGAACGGCACGCCGTTGATCACGGTCTGCACCGGTTTCAGGAAAACCTTGCCGTCGCGCTTGTTGTTGCGGGTATCGACAAACGACACCGGCCCTTCGATGAGCTCCATGATCGCGACATCGCCGGGCGCGCCGACCTGCAAGGTGCCGATTTTCGGCGCGCGGTTGATGATCCTGGCCGGCGCAGTGGTGGTCATGGTCACCACCTGCTCCAGCGAATAGCCCAAGGTCATGAACTTGCTCATCACCCATGGCAAGTACGGCATCCCCGGCGTGTTGCCGGAGAACACGTGAATATCCGAGGAGATCGTATCCGGCGTGCAGCCGCCGGGGATCGCGACTTCCGCCACGGTGAAATCGAAACTGCCGCCGCCATGGCCGACGTCGAACACCACGCCGCGCTGCTTGGCGGCAAGCGCCGCCGGCAACAGCTTGCCATCCTTGACGATGTTGGTGAAGGCGCCGGCGATGTTCGGCGCGCCGGAATAGGCGTGGGTCAGCACGTCGCCGGGCCGCAGAATATCGAGGATGTTCGACATCAGCTCGGTCGACTCGACGCCGCCGATATGAACCATCATCTTGGCCGGCCAGCCGCACATCTCGCAGGCCTGAATCGCTCGCTTCAACGGCTCGATCCCGTGCCTGAAGATCACGTTCTCGGACATCCGCACCTTCACCCCGATCAGGAAATCCGGATTTTCCGCCAGCGCCATGGCGCAGGCCTCTATTTGGGCGTTGTCGATGTTGTAGAGCTCCGCTACCGGGAACGCCGACAACCCGTTATTGGCGATATGGACGAAGGCATACATGCGCGCGCGGGTTTGCGCGACGATGTAGCGGCGCAGCGCCGCGAGATTGTTGACGCCGGCGTCGCCCGCCGACACCACCGTGGTGGTGCATTGATGCTCCACCAGTTCGTCGGCAGGAATCCCGATCGCGGAGCCATAGGGATAGACATGGCAATGCAGGTCGATCAGGCCCGGCGTCACCAGCTTTCCGCTGGCGTCGATCGTCTTAAATGCACGCGTGGCCGGGATTTCCATTTCGATGGCCTCGATCGCGCCCCAGCGGATGCCGATGTCGCGCTTGCCGCGCAGCGACTGGCTGGGGTCGAGCACGTCGCCACCCTTGATCACAAGATCGAACTTGTCGGCGGGACCCATCGCCGCGTCGGCTGACGTCGTGAGGCGGCCCACCGACGCGGCAGCGGCAGAACCCGTGAGCGCGAGAAAATGGCGGCGTGACAGTGCGGGCATGCTGGCGTTCCCCCTCGCTTATTTTTATGCGGGAGATGATGATGCCAATGCCGGCTTTCCGCAAGCGTCGCGCACGACTACGCAAGAAAGCCATCCGCTGTCAGGCGTGACGAATGGTTCGCCGCGTTGCAGGTCCACGCGAAAGTGAAAACGGATGCTGGTTTCCCGCAACGCATTGCCATAGTCTCCCGCGACACCTCTGGCCTGATCTACGGCTGCCGCGGCACTACGACGTGCTCGGCCTCACCATCGAATCCATCACCAAGCAGACGCTCGGACAATATCTACAGGCCAAGATCAATGCGCTGGTTTATCAGGCGATCATGGAATAGCGCGCGGCGGATCGGCGAATATATTCAAGCAGCCTGAACATCTGTTCAGAATTCTCTCGGGTTTCGTCGGGAACGTTGCTGCGCGTCTCACGTTCTATCCTCGCTCAACGCAAGAGGACGACATCATGAAGAAGTTTGGATATATCGCCGCGGCAATTGTTGCCGTCGCAATCGCGGCCCCGTCGATCGCCAGTGCGGAAGATGTCGTGATCAGGGGTGGCGACCACCACCGTGGCGCACGCGCGGAGTTTCGTGACCATCGCGAACATCGTGATCATGGCTGGCGCCATCACGACAAGCACCGGCACCACGATTACTAAAGCGTAAACATTGATCTGAAAATGGCCCCAATGGGGCCATTTTCTTTGTCCGCGCTGGTCGCTTCGATCTCGCCGGAGGCGGCTCGTCCGGCGGATACTCTCAATCCCAAGCCGGAGAGAAGGGCGGATTCACAAAGCGTTGGTTCTTCGGCAGCACCGCGATGGCCTTGCGGTCGTCGTCGTCGAGCCTGAGTTTCAGCGCGTCGAGGTTGGCCTGCTGGCTTTCGGCGCCCTTCGCCTTGGGGATCGCGGCGACGCCATCCTGATCGAGCAGCCATTTCAGCGCGACCTGGGCCGCGCTGGCACCGTGCTTGCGGCCGATCGCCATCAGTGTCTCGTCCGAGGCGGCTCTGCCCTGCGCCAGCGGCGCATACGCGGTGATCGGGATCGATTTGGCGGCGAGATAGCTGTGAACCGGCGTCTGGTCGAGCATGACATGATATTCGATCTGGTTGCAGGCGATCGGCGCCTTGATCTGTTCGACCACAATTCTGAGCAGCGACAGATTGAAGTTGCAGACGCCGATGGCTCGGGTCCGGCCCTCATCCCTAAGCCTGGCAAGTGTTTCGAAAATCGCCGGCAGATCCATGTCCTTCGACGGCCAATGCACCAGATAAAGATCGACATGGTCGAGCTGGAGCTTCTTCAAGCTCAAGTCGAACGATCTTCGGATCGCGTCCGGCGCGAGGTTCTCGTGCCAGACCTTGGTGGTGACATGCAGGTCCTTGCGCGCGACGCCCGATGACGCGATGGCGGCGCCGACGGCCTCTTCGTTGCCGTACATTTCCGCGGTGTCGATATGGCGGTAGCCGAGACCGAGCGCGCTTTCGACCGCTGCGCGGCAGACGTCGCCTTGCATGCGATAGGTGCCGAGCCCGAGACGGGGCAGGCTGATACCCTGGGTTTGCAGATTTTCCATCACTGATTCCTGGACATGAGCAGATAGATATGCAACCAGCGACGCCGCGTGGCTGGATTTCTCATCGCAAGGTTGGGTGGGACGGCGGACGGCGGGTCAATGTTTTGCCAGGTTGCCCGACAGCAGCGTTCAAATCAAGTGTGGGCTCAAATCCGGCAATGGTCAAAGCATTACGCAATTGGCTCGAGGCCCACGAGCTTCTCGCGATTGTCGCGGGCGTTTTGGGCGTGATCGTGGTGCTGTCCGTCATCCTCGCGGTCGGCGGCTACCTGATTGTGACCACCTGAACTTTTCATCTGCGTACTGCGTGGCGGCAACCAAGGTCGAGGCCGCCGCTCGCCGCGGCGGCCTCGACCATTCGCAACAGATGCGAGAACAACACGTACAGCCGGCTGAGAGCATGATCGCCGCCGGGGACCTTAGTATTTCAATTTTGTGACAGACCGGAAATCTCTCCTCCAATCGAACGCGGACTGCCGTGAAGCGCCGGCAGCTGGTGGAGAGGTGTCATACAAAAATCCTGAACTCTTGTTAGAGACCGCGCGTAACCGATATCGCCATTCTGGAGGCTTGCATGACGATCCGAATTTCGCGCCGGCGCTTTCTCGCAACCACCGCGGTGTCAGGCGCTGCCGCGATGGGCAGCATCGCGATGCCGTATCTGAGCCGCGCCGCCGACCGGCCGCAGATCACCCATGGCCTGCAGTCCGGCGACGTTACCGCCGACGGCGGCGTGGTCTGGGCGCGCGCCGACCGGCCGGCACGGATGATGGTTGAGGCCTCCACCACCGACAGCTTCAAGGTCATTCAGAAAAGCCTGTTCATCGACGTGTTGCCGGAGAGCGACTTCACCGCCAAGGCCCTGCTCGACGAGCTTCCGGCGGGACAGGATATTTTCTATCGGGTGAAATTCGCCGATCTGGCCGAGCCCACCATTATCGGGGAATCGATGGTCGGTCGCTTTCGCACCGCGCCCGGGGACAGGCGTTCGATTTCGTTCACCTGGTCCGGCGACACGGTCGGGCAGGGCTTTGGCATCAACGAGGCCTGGGGCGGGATGAAGTGTTACGCCACCATGCTGAAGTCGCGGCCGGACTTCTTCATTCACAGCGGCGACAATATCTATGCCGATGGCCCGATCGCCGCGGAAGTCAAACTCGCCAACGGCGAGATCTGGAAAAACATCGTCACCGAGGAAAAATCCAAGCCCGCGGAAACGCTGGCGGAATATCGCGGCGCCTACAAATACAATCTGATGGACAAGAATGTCCGCGCCCTCAACGCGGAAGTCCCTGTGTTCACCCAGTGGGACGATCACGAGGTCACCAACAACTGGTGGCCGGGCGAGCCGCTGACGCGGCCTGAACATCTGCGCAAGAAATACGTCGATAAGAACATGATGCAACTGGCCGCCCGCGCCAGCCGCGCGTTTCACGAATTCGTGCCGATGCGCGAATCCATCGTCGAGCCCGGGCGGGTCTATCGCAAGATCGCCTATGGTCCGTTGCTCGACGTGTTCATGCTGGACATGCGCAGCTATCGCGGTCCCAACGGCGAGGGCAAGGACGAGAGCTATGGTCCCAATTCATACTTCCTGGGGCCGCAACAGGTGGCATGGCTGAAGCGCGAATTGCTGAACTCGCGCGCGACCTGGAAGGTGATCGCCGCCGACATGCCGCTGAGCCTCGTTGTGGTCTACGACGTCGACAAGAAATTCGGCGTCGAAGCGGTTGCCCAGGGCGATGGCCCGGCGCGCGGCCGCGAACTCGAGATCGCCGACATTCTGTCCTTCATCAAGCGGGGCAATGTCCGCAACACGGTGTGGCTGACCGCCGATGTGCATTATACGGCCGCGCATTATTACGATCCCAACAAGGCCCAGTTCCAGGATTTCGAGCCGTTCTGGGAATTCGTGTCGGGGCCGATCCACGCCGGCACTTTCGGGCCGAATGATCTCGACAACACCTTCGGGCCACAGGTGGTTTATCAAAAAGCCCCTACCAAAGAGCAGGGCCAGAACCTTGCTCCGTCCTATGGCCTGCAATTCTTCGGACATGTGGCCATCGATGGCTTAACCGAAGTGATGACGGTGACCCTGAAGGACGTCGCGGATCAGAACCTCTGGTCGACCAAGATCGAGCCGAAAATGGTTTGATCACGACGGCTTGATACGGCAACGAAAGATCACGCCGTCATTGCTCTGCCACCGGGTCGCGCGAACGCGCCCCGATGGTAAACTCCGCGAAGCAATCCATTGCGACACACGCAAGACTGGATTGCTTCGTCGCAAGCGCTCCTCGCAATTGAACATGCAGAGCAATGACGAACATTGCCGCTGGATCTTCTGACCGCATTTCCGGCCACGCTACCAGGCTTTTCCGCTCAGCCAGAGCCAGGCTTTCTCCAGCAAGGTTCTGGTCCGATCCGGTGACCGCGGCGCGACGGGATATTCGCGTGTCAACGGCTCCGGCGCCAGTGCCGGAGAATCCGCCTCCAAGATGTCGATGGCCTTGTCGGGTTCCACCGCGCGCGCGGTTGGTGGTGTGGCTCCGATGTCGCTTGCCACGACCGGTGGTTCGCCATCGATGTTCGCTACGGGTGCTGAAGCCGGGCGCGGCGGCACAGTTGCTGCACGCTTCGCCGCCGGCCGTCGCGGCGGCAATGCGATGCGCAGGGCCGCGGCTTCGAGCGCGAGCGGACCGACCTCGGCGAGAAACGCCCGTTCATGGAAGCGGGTCAGCCGCTCAACGGCCTCATTGAGCGGCAGCCATGCGACGGCCTTCACGTCCAGCATCAGCTCGTGAGTTTGCTCGCGGTCCGCCTCCATTCGCCAGTAGTGAACGATCTTGGACCGGCCGCCGGCCTCGTAAGCCAGTGTGCCGAGAAACTCGTGCACGGACACCTGATGCCCGGTTTCCTCCAGCACCTCGCGCTCGGCAGCGGCGCGTGGGGTTTCGCCGTCATCGAGCTTGCCCTTGGGCAGCACCCATTCGTTGCGTTTGCGCAGCCGCACCACCGCGACCAGCGGCGCATCGCCCCGCTGCGTCACAATGCCTCCCGCCGCCAGAATCGGCGCCCGCGTCATTTCGCATCCTTGCCGCTGTTTCGAATCGCGATCTCGTCCGCGGTTATATACAAGCAGCACGCAGCCGGATCGAGATTCGTGCCGGGCTTTTTTATGGCAGGGATCAGAAATGCTGCGACAGCATTCGTGCCGCGCGCGTGTCCGGCTGCGGCTCGATCTGCACCGACCAAAGGGAGCGATCGTCAACGTCCTTCAACGTCACCGTCATGACTCCGGATGGTCCGTCGATGTCGACGCGGCCGAAAAACTGCAACCCGAAGCAAGGCGCGAGATTTTCGCCCTGTTCGGCGCTGCATCCCTTCTGAAACATCGCCTCAGGGCCGAAGGTGTTGTCGAGTTGGCCCGGCCCCCAGGATCCCGCATGCAGCGGGCCGGACACGAATTCCCAGAACGCATCGAAATCCCCGAACACCGCCCGGCTCGGATCATAGTGGTGCGCGGCCGTGTAATGCATGTCCGCCGTCAGCCAGACGGTGTTTTTGACGCCGGCGCGCTTGATGAAGGACAGCAGGTCGGCGATCTCGTGTTCGCGTCGCTCGGGCGGCCCGTCGCCGAGCGCGACCGCGTCCTCGCTGATCAGGCCGATCGGCAAGTCCGCTGCAATAACCTTCCATGTCGCGTTTGAGGCAGCGAGTTCACGCTTTAGCCACGCCAGCTGCGTCGCTCCCAAAATGAAGGCATCGCTGTGGTCGTCGCGTTTGTTCCAGGTCGAATCGCGATAGCTGCGCATGTCGATCATGAAGATGTCGAGCAGCGGCCCATAGGCGATCTTGCGATAGACCCGGCCGGCCTGCGCCGGCTGTGGCCGCATCGGCATGAATTCATGAAACGCGCGGCAGGCGCGCGCCACCAGTTGCGGCGTGCCATCCTCCAGATAGCCCGCGGCGTCAAACGTGCCGGTGGGAGACCAGTCATTGCTGACTTCGTGATCGTCCCACTGCGCCAGTACAGGCACCGCGGCGTTGAACGCCCGCAGGTTTTCATCGAGCAAATTGTACTTATAGTTGCCGCGAAACTGCGCGAGACTGTGGGCGACCGCAGCCTTGTCCTCGGTCACAATGTTGCGCCAGATTTCCCCATTCGGCAGTTTCAGCTCCGGTTCGATCGGGCAATCGGCATAGATGCTGTCGCCGGAATGGATGAAAAAGTCCGGGCGGTTGTCCAGCATCGTCTGGTAGGTTCGCATCCCGCCGCGGCCGGGATCGATGCCCCAGCCCTGGCCGGCGGTATCGCCGGACCAGACGAAGGCGATGGAGCGCGGTCGATCAGGCGCGGTGCGAAAATGCCCGATCTGGGTCTCGCCGGAGATTACGGATTCCTGGAGATCGTGAAGTCGAACCCGATAGAAAATATCCTGCCCCGGCGGCAGACCTTCGACCAGCAGTTTTGCTGTGAAGTCGCTGTCCGGCAGCGCATCCGACGACAGCGCACGAAAGATTGTCGCAAAACTTTCGACTGTCGAGAATTCCACCTGCATGTGCGCGGGCCGGTCCGCGCGCGCCCAGACCACCGCGGAATCGACCGTGGCATCGCCAGACTGCAGCCCGCCCGCGATCTGCGGACGATCAGCGGCTCGGCTCAGATACGGTCTGGCAATTCCGCCTAGACCCGCGAGCAGAGCCGAGGATGCCGAACGCTTGAGAAATTGACGCCGTGTCGAACGCTTGCTGGCGTGGAGCGCGACGCGCATTTGGTGCCTCCTCGTCGAATCATGACGAAGGGTGCCAGCGTGAATTGACCGTTAGCCGAAGGTTTTGCGACATGTTGGTGACGCGCAGTGCGAGCGAGGCGTGGCATCGCGGGTGACGTACTATTTCTTCGTCATGGCCGGGCTTGTCCCACGGCCATCCACGTCTTCTTTCTCCTGAACGCCGTAAGACGTGGATGCCCGGGACAAAGCCCGGGCATGACGAACTCTGACGCGCTGCATGAGTACGGAACGACGATTCAACCCAAGGCGGAATGCGCGCTAGCGCCGCCAGTTGCAGATCCCGCCCGACCGGCACGGCCAAACCTGAATCCTTGCGTCGAATGCCTGGGCGTCGAGCGGGTTGGTATGTCTGCGAACCTGCTTGGTTCGAGCAGCAATATTTCGAACGGCGATATGTTGTTTCGCCTTCCTCACGGGCACCACCGTGACGGCGGGATCGGCCTTGGCCTCTATTGCAACCGGTTCGAATCGCGTGGGAGGCCCGAGCAGTTTGGGCGACAGCGCAGCTTGCGACAGGTCAAGCCTCAGGAACTCGTCGGGACGGTATTCATCGGCCGTCGATGGACTGTTCCACGCCAGCAGGATGGCGCAAAACAAAGTTGCGAAAACTCCTTTCAGGACCATGATACGCCTCCTGAAACCATTCAAATCACGCCTTAATCTAAGGTGGGGCGCCCGCAACGCCAGCCCTGCGCTGCAGGTCCGACCGGTAAGGTTGATCGGTTAGGTTAAGCAGCGGATTGCGTTGCGGGGCCGGGGCTTATCGGTACCGTCTCCATGTCGCACAGAGTCGGCTGGAAGCCCCCTTCCGCCGCAATTTCAATTGCGCGACACGGGACCGCTGTTTTTTCCGCGTCGGCGGTCCCACCCTCTCTCGCAACGCGCCGAGAGCGACCGGGTTCCTCTTGCAGGCCGCTAGTTCGAAGCTCTGTCACGCAAGCGCTGATTCGAAGCGAACGGCGCTGGCTCTCCGTTTCCGTGGCCATGCTTTGTCGTCGCCAATTGATCTGGCAGGTCGGACGGCTCCGCCAGAGGAACCGAAAGCTGGCAGCAAAGACCTTCCGGGCGCCAGTCGAAGATCGCTCGTCCACCGAGCTGGGTTTCGATGCTGGCGATAACGCTTCTGGTCCCAAAGCCGCGTGACGACGGCGTTTCCACTTTAGGGCCGGCGTATTCGTTCCATTCCAGCTCCAGGGAATCATCGACCAGTTTCCAGGTCAAACTGATCCGGCCGGACAATGACGACAGTGCGCCATATTTGGCGGCATTGGTTGCAAGTTCGTGCAAGGCCAGGGCAAGCGTCTGCGCGGTCGAAGGCTCCAACTGGACTTTTGGGCCAGCAGCAACCACCCGAGCCTCTTTCGTCGCAAAGGGAGCAAGTTCCTCGTCGATGAGCCCGCTGAGTTCGGCACCCTCCCAGCTCGACAACGACAAGATGGTATGAACCCGGGCCAATGCGGCAATGCGGCCTTCGACCGCTTTGCTGTAATCCCCGACACTGTCTGCGCGCGTCAACCTGACGATCGACTGTACAAGCGCCAGCGCGTTCTTTCCACGGTGGTCTACTTCGCGCGAAAGCAGGTTCTGGCGTTGTTCGGCGCGTTTTCGCTCCGTTATGTCGATGGTAACGCCGCTGACGCGGATGACGCGATCATTGCCGTCGACGCTCGCAGCAGCGGTTCCGATGCACCAGCGAATCTCGCCATTCGGCCGGCGAACGCGAAACTCAGTTTCATAGGTCTTCGAGCCGTTGGAAAAATGCTCCGCGACCCTGGAAAGCTCCTCGACATCGTCAGGGAACAGCAGAGCCTGAACATTCTGCGGATTCACGACGAAAGTTTGCGGATCAACGCCAAAGATCCGGCACTGGCCCTCGTCCCAGATGCACTCGCCGCTGATCCAGTCCCAATCCCAGGATCCCATGTTTCCCGCGGCAATCGCCAGACTGCGGCGCTGCTCGCTCTCAAGCAAACGTGCCGTGGACGCCTCAAGTTCGGCGGTACGTGCACGCACCCGTTCTTCCAACTCGGTATTGAGGCGCTCTAACTGCCTCGTTTTGCGGTACAGTTCGGAGAAAACCTTGACCTTGGCGCGAAGCACCTCCGGTATGACCGGAACGGGTACGTAATCGACGGCACCCATCGCGTAACCGCGAAGGTGGTCGATATCGGTCACCTGTATAGCCGAGATGAAGATCATGGCGGTTCGCTGGAACCGGGGGTGGTCGCGGATCATGGCGGCAAGCTCGAAGCCGTTGAGTTCGGGCATGCAAACGTCGAGCAGCACCACGGCGATGTCGTTCTTGAGCAGGCATTCAAGCGCTTCCCTTCCCGACGAGGCTACCAGCAGGTTTTCGTCCAGCTCCCTCAGGATAACTTCATAGGAGAGCAGTTTCGCCGGCTGATCGTCGACCAAAAGGATATTTACCTTGTCATCCAGCCCCATCATTCCTCACCCACCCTAGCGGTGCAGCCACATCCGCAACGCCAGCAGCAACTGTTCGGTGTTGACCGGCTTGGCGAGATAGTCAGAGGCGCCAGCCTCCAGACATTTCTCGCGGTCCCCCTTCATCGCTTTGGCGGTCAGCGCAATAATGGGAAGCCGGCGGAAAGCTGGATTCTCCCGAATTATCCCCATGGTTTGATAGCCGTCCATTTGCGGCATCATGATATCCATCAGCACAATCGCTATTTCGGGGCTCGATTCGACCAGGGCGATTGCTTCCGCACCGGTGGTGGCGGTCAGCACCTTCATTCCGCGACGCTCCAGGACGCTAGAGAGTGCGAAAATATTTCGTGCATCGTCGTCCACCAGCAGCGCCGTCTGCCCCACCAAATCCTCGTCCGAACTGTTAAGCCGCTCCAGCATCCGCTGTTTTTCAACCGGCAGCTCGGTGATGACCCGATGCAGAAACAGCGACGTCTCGTCGAGCAGGCGTTCCGGCGATTCCACGCCTTTGACGACGATGCTGCGGGCCATGGTGTGCAACTCGGCATCTTCCTCGGCGGATAATTCCCGGCCGGTAAACACCACGACCGGAACATCGCATAGTGTGTCATCCTGCCGGATACGCTCCAGCACCTCGAATCCCGACATGTCGGGCAGCTTCAAGTCGAGCACGACGCAATCGCAGGCGTTGGTTCTAAGCGCCTCGAGTGCGCCTGCGCCTGTCTCCGAGGTCACGATCTCAATGTCGCTATGACCCAATAGCTCGCTGATGCTCAATCGTTCCGCCGGGTTATCTTCGACAAGCAGCAGTCGCTTGCGGCGGGGTTTGGCATATTCCCGGATCCGCGAGAGCGCTGCGTCGACCTCTTCGGTGGTCGTCGGCTTGGTGACGAAGGAAAAGGCGCCGCGTGCCAGGGCATGCTGACGGTCTTCGTCAAGTGTAATGAGCTGCACCGGGATGTGCCGTGTCAGGGCGTTCTGCTTCAGTTGACTGAGCACCGTCCAACCGAGCATGTCCGGGAGAAAAACGTCCAGCGAAACCGCCGTCGGCTGGAACTGCTTGGCAAGGTCCAGTGCCTGGGCACCGCGGGTGGCGACCAGCACTTTGAAACCCTTGTCCCGCGCCAGATCAACCAGCACCCGGGCATAGTGCGGATCGTCCTCAACGATCAGGAGGATGCTGTCGCCAGGCGCCAGCTCCAGCCGGTCGTCGGGTATCTGTTCGACGAGGCCCTCTTCAGTCGTCGCGGCTTGCAGCGCCGGAACCGGCCCCAGGCTGGGGGACGAGGTTGCCGGGGTCCGCAAAGCCACCGTCGGCCCGGCGTATTTGAGCGGCAAATAAATCACGAAGGCACTTCCGGCGCCCGGGGTGCTGCGCAAATGAATTTCGCCCCCGAGCAGGCTCGCCAGTTCGCGGCTAATGGCAAGTCCGAGGCCCGTGCCGCCGTATTTCCGGCTGGTTCCGGCATCCGCCTGCTGAAAAGCCTCGAAAATGATCTTCTGGCCTGCTGGAAGGCCTCGAAGATGATCTTCTGCTTTTCCAGCGGAATGCCGATGCCGGTATCCGACACCTCGTAGGCGACCACCGCCGGGGACTGGCTGAGCACCGGATGATCCGGACTCCAGCCGCCGACCGCTGCCGAAACCGACAGCTGTACGCCGCCCTGCTCGGTGAACTTGAAGGCGTTGGAAAGCAGGTTCTTGAGAATCTGCTGCAGCCGTTTGGAATCGGTGATGATGCTTCGGCCGAGACCCGGGTCCACTTCGACATCGAAAGACAGCCGCCGGTTGTCGGCTTCATGTCGGAACGGACGGCCAACGGAATCAAGCAGATTGGCTATGAAGATTTCTTCCGCTTCGACGGTCACAGTGCCGGACTCGATCTTCGACAAATCGAGGATGTCGCTGATCAGATTGAGCAGATCGGTTCCCGCGCCATGAATGGTGCGGGCAAATTCAACCTGCTTGGACGTCAGATTGCCGTCCGGATTCTCGGTGAGTTGCTGGCCGAGGATCAAGATGCTGTTCAGCGGCGTCCGCAGCTCATGCGACATATTGGCGAGGAAGTCCGATTTGTACTTTGACGTGAGCGAGAGCTCGGTGGCCTTTTCCTCGAGGGCACGGCGCGCCTGTTCGATCTCCTGATTCTTTCGTTCGACCTCTACGTTTCGTTCCGCGAGCTGCTGCGCCTTCTGCTCAAGCTGCTCGTTGGTCTGCTGCAACTCCTTCTGCTGAGTCTGCAATTCGCCGGCAAGCTGCTGCGACTGCTTCAGCAGGCCTTCGGTCTGCATGGTCGCTTCGATGCTGTTCAGCACGATGCCGATACTGTCGGTGAGTTGCTCCAGGAATGTCATCTGCGACGTCGTGAAAGACGTGATCGAAGCCAGCTCGATGACCGCCTTCACCTGGCTCTCGAACAGCACCGGAAGCACCACGATATTTCTTGGCATCACCCGCATCAGGGCGGAGTTGATCGGAACCGCATCCGCCGGTATGTCGGAGACGACGCGCTGGCGCTTATCCATGGCGCATTGGCCAATCAGCCCCTCGCCAAATTGCAGCGTCAGCTTGTGGACGTTGATGGCGTCGCCCGCATAGGCGGAGAGCAGGCGCAGCTGCGGATTGTCCTCGCTTTCGATCTGATAGATCACGCCCATATGGGCGTTCACCAGCGGCGTCAGTTCGGTCAGCAGCAACCGACCAACCGTGGTCAGATCACGCTGGCCTTGCAGCATGTTGGTGAACTTCGCCAGGTTTGTCTTCAGCCAGTCCTGCTCGGTGTTGACGTCGGTGGTCAGACGCAGATTGCCGATCATGGTGTTGATGTTGTCTTTGAGCTCGGCCACCTCGCCCCGCGCGTCAACCTGAATCGAGCGGGTCAGGTCACCCTTGGTGACGGCGGTGGCGACCTCGGCGATGGCGCGCACTTGCGACGTCAGATTGGCCGCGAGCAGGTTGACGTTGCCTGTCAGATCCTTCCACGTTCCGGCCGCGCCGGGCACGTTGGCCTGACCGCCGAGGCGGCCTTCGACCCCCACTTCGCGCGCGACGCTGGTCACCTGATCGGCAAAGGTCGCCAGCGTGCCCGTCATGTTGTTGATGGTTTCGGCGAGCGCGGCAACCTCGCCCTTCGACTTCACCGTCAGGTTCTGCTTGAGGTCGCCGTCGGCGACGGCGGTCACCACCTTGACGATGCCGCGAACCTGCTCGGTGAGATTGGCGGCCATGAAGTTCACGGTGTCGGTCAGGTCTTTCCAGGTCCCGGCAACCCCTGGCACCTCCGCCTGACCGCCGAGCTTGCCTTCGGTGCCCACCTCGCGCGCGACGCGCGTCACCTCGCCGGCGAAGGCGTTGAGCTGGTCCACCATCGTGTTGATGGTGTTCTTGAGCTCGAGAATTTCTCCCTTCACGTCCACGGTGATCTTGCGGGACAAGTCGCCCGGCGCCACCGCCGTGGTCACCTCGGCGATGTTGCGGACCTGGGTGGTCAGGTTGGCAGCCAGCAAATTGACGTTGTCGGTCAGGTCCTTCCAGGTGCCGCCGACGCCGGGCACCACGGCCTGGCCGCCGAGCCGCCCTTCAGTGCCGACTTCGCGCGCCACCCGGGTCACTTCGGCGGCGAACGAGCGCAGCTGCTCGACCATGGTGTTCAGGGTGTCCTTGAGCAGCAGGATTTCGCCGCGCACGTCCACCGTGATCTTTTTGGATAGATCGCCGCCGGCGATGGCGGTCGCCACCTCGGCAATGTTACGCACCTGGGCGGTCAGATTGGACGCCATGAAGTTGACGTTGTCAGTCAGATCCTTCCAGGTGCCTGCAACTTCAGGCACTTCGGCCTGGCCGCCGAGTTTGCCTTCGGTGCCCACTTCACGCGCCACGCGGGTTACTTCCGAAGCGAAAGCGTTGAGCTGATCCACCATCGTGTTGATGGTGTTCTTCAGTTCGAGAATTTCACCCTTCACGTCCACGGTGATTTTGCGCGACAGGTCGCCGCGTGCCACCGCCGTGGTCACCTCGGCGATGTTGCGGACCTGCGCGGTCAGATTGCCGGCCATGGAATTGACGCTGTCGGTGAGATCTTTCCAGGTACCGGCGACGCCGGGCACATTGGCCTGGCCGCCGAGCCGGCCTTCGGTGCCGACTTCGCGCGCCACCCGGGTCACCTCGCCGGCGAAGCGGTTGAGCTGATCGACCATGGTGTTCAGCGTTTCCTTCAGCTGAAGGATTTCGCCGCGCACGTCTACGGTGATCTTGCGCGACAGGTCGCCGCCGGCGATGGCGGTTGCCACCTCGGCGATATTACGAACCTGCGCGGTCAGGTTACCCGCCATCGAGTTGACGCTGTCGGTCAGATCTTTCCAGGTGCCGGCAACACCGGGCACCTCGGCCTGGCCGCCGAGCTTGCCGTCGGTGCCCACCTCGCGCGCCACGCGGGTCACTTCGCCGGCGAACGCATTGAGCTGGTCGACCATGGTATTGAGCGTCTGCTTAAGCTGGAGGATTTCGCCTGATACGTTTACCGTGATCTTTTTCGACAAGTCTCCCTTGGCGACGGCGGTCGCGACTTCCGCGATATTGCGGACCTGGCCGGTCAGGTTGCTGGCCATCGAGTTGACACTGTCGGTGAGATCCTTCCAGGTGCCGGCGACGCCCCGCACCAGCGCCTGGCCGCCGAGCTTGCCTTCGGTGCCGACCTCGCGCGCGACGCGCGTTACTTCGCCGGCGAAGGCGTTGAGCTGATCCACCATGGTATTGATGGTGTCCTTCAATTCCAGAATTTCGCCGCGGACGTCCACGGTAATTTTTTTGGACAAGTCTCCATTGGCCACGGCCGTCGTCACATCGGCGATGTTACGGACCTGCGCCGTCAGATTGCTCGCCATCGAGTTCACACTCTCGGTCAAGTCCTTCCAGGTGCCGGCGACGCCGAGCACGTTGGCTTGTCCGCCCAATCGCCCTTCGGTTCCGACCTCGCGCGCGACGCGTGTGACTTCGCCGGCAAACGCATTGAGCTGGTCGACCATGGTGTTTAGCGTTTCCTTCAATTGAAGAATTTCGCCTGACACGTTCACGGTAATCTTCTTGGAAAGATCGCCGCCGGCGATCGCCGTGGCCACGTCGGCGATGTTGCGGACCTGGGCGGTCAGGTTCGACGCCATGAAGTTGACGTTGTCGGTCAGGTCCTTCCAGGTGCCGGCCACGCCGGGCACCTGGGCCTGGCCGCCCAGCTTGCCCTCCGTTCCTACTTCGCGGGCGACCCGCGTTACTTCGGAGGCGAACGAGTTGAGCTGATCGACCATCGTGTTGATGGTGTCTTTCAACTCGAGAATTTCTCCGCGCACATCAACGGTGATCTTGCGCGACAGGTCGCCGCGCGCCACCGCCGTCGTGACATTGGCGATATTGCGCACCTGTGCGGTCAGGTTACCGCACATCGCGTTGACCGAATCGGTCAGATCCTTCCAGGTGCCGGCGACGCCGGGGACGATGGCCTGGCCGCCGAGCTTGCCGTCGGTGCCGACCTCGCGCGCCACGCGCGTCACTTCCGAAGCGAAGGAACGCAGCTGATCGACCATCGTGTTGATGGCTTCCTTGAGCTGGAGAATTTCACCACGGACGTCGACGGTGATTTTCTTGGACAAGTCGCCATTGGCCACCGCGATGGTCACCTCCGCGATATTTCGAACCTGGCCGGTCAGGTTATTGGCCATCGAATTCACGCTTTCGGTGAGGTCCTTCCAGACGCCGGTCACTTCCGGTACTTGAGCCTGGCCACCGAGTTTGCCTTCGGTACCCACTTCGCGCGCGACGCGCGTCACCTCCGAGGTGAACACGCTGAGCTGCTTGATCATCGTGTTGACGATAGTGGCCGACTGCAGGAATTCACCCCCGAGCGGACGCCCGTCGACATCCAGCTGGACGGTCTGCAGCAGATCGCCCTGGGCGACCGCGGCCACCGCCCGGGTAACTTCCCGCGTCGGCCAAAGCAGATCATCGATCAGGGTGTTGACGGAGCTTTCCATGTCGGCCCAGGAGCCACTGGAAAGGCTGAACTTCACGCGCTGCCGGGTCTTGCCTTCGCGGCCCACGACCTGGCCGACGCGCTCCAGCTGTTGTGCCATGCGCTGATTGGCTGCAACGATTTCATTGAAAGTGTCGGCAATTTTTCCTTCCAGGCCTAGCTGGTCGCCCGACATCCTGACGGAGAAATCGCCGGTACGCATCGCCAGCAGCGCATGTAGCAGCTCTTGCGAATGAGCCGCGTTGCCATTGGCAGCCTGCGGCGCGGAATGCGTGGCAGCCCCGTTACCTGCGGCGTCAGCGGTCTCGGTGTTAAGGTCCATCATCTTCCCTCATCAATGCGGCGGCTTGCGAGCAAGCTTTCCTCTGCGCGCGCCGTTTCTAAGGAGCGTTTGGGGCAAATCTGAAGAGTCTGGAATCAATGCCGGCAAGCGGGCACCCTCAAGGGCTATGACGCTCGCGCGTCGGCGCGGCGGGAACCCTTTCCCCAAGGGTTCCCGACAACCTCAATTCCGGAACTCAAAGATAGGTTCCCCGCAAAGGTCTGCTTTTTTGGCGAGCCCACCTGTTAACCACAGTTAATGAGAGAGGGACCCTGCCGCCGCCGGGCAGCCGGAATCGAACGGCCCAGTGCTTGCAAAAAACACCCGTCCAGGGGCCAGCTTCCTGGTCAAATTGAGAGAGGTTGAGCGCGGCTCGCGATTCGAACCTGCGGATCTTTTGGTCTCGCGTAATGGCGATGGCCTTGGGCCACGCATTCTCGGCGGGACGAAATTGGCCGGATCGCACTTGGCCAGGATATCTCCGTCCACGCCCTGGTAAGGAGCCGTACTGCTGTCTGCTATGCAGTTGGGATTGCGGTCTCCACCCGCGGCGATCGGGCATCAGGATCGCCCGCCGACGATCAACCTTTGCGAGCAAGTTGTGGCAGCACCCGCCCTGCTCGAAAGTCGGCTGCGCGGAAGCCGCGAGCACGCGACGGCTCCGGGCCAGCCCGCACAGGCGCGCGAAATGACATTCGCGAATACGCCTATATCCCAACCGAAAGGAGCGCGATATCCCAGCCGAAGCGGGGCGATTCGCAGGGGACCCGGCTGAGGACCAATGACGGTTCTGGACACTAAGTTTGGTCCGGCTCATCATCGTGCGGCCAGTGAGGGGCGAGCACAAATGGATGTCGGGACTTGGCTACGCGGGCTTGGCCTGGGGCAATATGAATCCGCTTTTCGCGACAGCGAGATCGAGCTCGACGTTCTTCCCGAACTGACCGATCAGCACTTCAAAGACCTTGGTATTCCACTCGGGCACAGATTGAAGATGCTGCGCGCGATCCGCGAACTTGCCGGTGACGCGGCGGACAAGGCTCAGCCGGCAGGGTTAGCTGAGACCAAGACCCAAGACGTCGCTGAACGACGTCAACTGACCGTGATGTTCTGCGATCTGGTCGGCTCGACCGCGCTGGCGGCGCAACTCGACCCGGAAGACATGGGCGATCTGATCCGCGCGTTCCAGGGAGCTGCCGCGGCGGCGGTGGCGCGCTTCGACGGCCATATCGCCAGATTGATGGGGGACGGGGCGCTGGTCTATTTCGGCTAGCTCATCGGCGTGGGCGAGGCGCGCGAGCGCGGCGTCGTGGGCGAGACGCCGAATCTCGCCGCGCGGCTACAAGCCTTGGCCGAGCCGGGCAGCGTGGTGGTCTCCGAATCGACGCGGCGATTGCTGGGCAGCACGTTTGAACTCAAGGCCCTTGGGTCGCACGAGCTAAAGGGCTTCAGGGCTCCGGTCCCCGCATGGTCGATCGTGCAGGAAAGGGAGAATGTCAGCCGGTTCGAGGCGTCGCATTCGGAAGCCATAACGCTCTTCGTTGGCCGCGAGCACGAGGTAGCGCTGCTTATCGATCGCTGGCGCACTGCCAGGGAGGGCGAGGGTCAAGTCGCGTTGTTGTCGGGTGAGGCCGGCATCGGCAAGTCGCGCATTCTGGCGGCGCTGCGCGAGCGCATTGGTGACGAACGACACGTCGTGCTGCGCTATCAATGCTCACCGCATCACGTCAACGACGCATTCTATCCCATTGCCGGCCATATATGGCATTGCGCGGGTTTCGCGAGCGGCGAGCCGGCCGCGACGCGGCTGGACAAGTTGGAGAACATGATCGCGCGCGCGGGCCTCGAAAGCAGCGAGATCGCGCCTTACCTCGCATCGCTGCTGTCGATTCCGACCGAGGAGCGATATCCCCCGCTCGAGATGGCCCCGAGCGAGGTGAAGGAACGAACGATCGCCGCAATGATCGCGCTGCTCGTCGGGCTGACGAAAGAAGCGCCGCTGCTGGCACTGTTTGAGGACGCGCATTGGATCGACCCCACGTCGCTCGATCTGTTCAGCCGGATCGTCGAGCGCGTGCAGAACCTCCGCGTGCTGATTGTGGTGACGTTTCGACCGGAGTTCGTCGCGCCCTGGGTCGGCCGCGCTTATGTCACAGCCCTCTCGCTCAGCCGCTTCGGGCGAAGTCAGGCCGTAACCATGATCGATCGCATTACATCAGGAAAGGCACTGCCCGCGGAGGTGCTCGATCAAATCGTGGCGAAGACCGACGGCGTGCCGCTATTCGTGGAGGAACTGACCAAGAGCGTGCTCGAATCCGGCCTGCTGCGTGAGGAGAACGGGGCTTATGTCCTGGCCGCGACGCTGACGCCGCTGGCTATACCCGCGACCTTGCACGACTCCCTCACGGCGCGGCTGGACCGCCTGTCACCGATCAAGGAGATCGCGCAGATCGGGGCCGCGATCGGGCGGGAGTTCTCCTATCGTCTATTGGAAGCTGTATCGCCGATCTCGGGGCAGGCATTGCAGGAGGCCCTGCGCCAGCTCATGGAAGCGGAATTGATCTATGGGCGCGGCGAGCCGCCGGAGGCAAACTACATTTTCAAGCATGCCCTTGTGCAGGACACTGCCTACGGTTCGTTGTTGCGCGGTCGGCGTCAGCGCATTCATGCCGACATCGCGCAGGCGCTGAAGCAACGTTTCGCCGACGAGGAATCGCCTGCCATCATCGCCCATCATTTCACCGAGGCGGGCCTCGCCGAATCGGCTGCGTCCTACTGGCTTGCGGCAGCCGAACTGGCGCTCTCGCAGTCGGCTCCGACGGAGGCCGAACGTCACGCCAGTGCCGGCCTGGCATTGATCCCGCTCGTGACCGAAGGCCCGGAACGCGACGCTCTCAACCTGGGGCTTTTGGTCGCCCGCGCCAATGCGCTCACGCCTCTGAAAAGCATTTCTGCACCGGAAACCTTCGCGGCCTTGAATGCGGCGAAGCAGGTCCTGGATGCGGGTATCGGCACCGACTTGCAGCGCGTGTCCATTCTGTTCGGTCTTTGCGCCGCCACCACCCTCACAGCGCAATTGAAGCAAGCGCTCGATCTTGCGCACCAAATCATCGAAGTCGCAGAACGGCAGGACGACCCGACCTATCAGCTCGTCGGCCATCGCATGCTCGGCACGATTCAGCTGTATGCCGGACAGAACCGTGCAGCATTGCAGAGTCTGCAGCGGGCCAGGAAATATCGCGACCCGCGCCGGCAAAGGGTGCTCAGCTATCGGTTCGGATGGGATCCAAACCTCGCTCTTCTTTGCTTCGAGGTATTGGCGCGGCTATCGCTTGGCCTTCTCGACAGCGCGGCGCAGATCAGCGAGCAGGTGCGAACCGAACTCCTTAGTCACGGGCACGCCACAACGGTCGCGTCGGCAAGATTTTGCGCCGGGACCTGGCCTCAGCTCGTGTTGGGGGATCTTGAGGGATTGGAACGCGACAGCGCGGCGCTCGCTGCCTATTGCGCCGAAAGAAGGGTGGAGCAAATTCGCCTGTTGGCCAGCCTTCACCACGCCTACGCCAGCGCGATGCGCGAACCAGCTGAGAAAAACATCGTTACCCTGCGCGCCGCGCTTGCCGCCCTGCGCAAATCCGGTGGAAATGCCGGTAACTCCTTGACCATATCCAATCTTGCCGAAGCGCTGTTGATGGCGGGAGATTTGGCCGCAGCCGAGGCGGCCCTTGAAGATGGCTTCGCCTTCGTCGAGCAATCCGGAGAGCGCTACTGGCTCGCCGATTTGCATCGGCTTAACGGGCACGTTGCGCTCAAATGGCCCGAGCCGGACGTGCGGCGCGCGGAAACCTGTTTCGTCAAAGCGATCGAGATCGCCCGCAGCCAGAGCGGACAACGATCCCCGTACGCTGCTGGAGCCGATCCTGGCCACGATCGAAGGCGGCGAGACGAGCCGCGATGTCCGCAATGCGCGCGCCTTGCTTGCCGAACTTGTTTGACTGGTTTCGCTTCGCCAGCTGGGCCGCAAGAGATCTGCCGGATCGAGTTCAGATTTTAGGGTCAGATTCAGATTGAGGGCCGCTCGCAATTTACATTTGCAAATATCAACCTCAGCTTGCAAACTGCAGGACGACCAGTTCAGGGCCAAATTAATTTATCGCGCGCAACGCGCAGCTGCAGGACGCCGACAGAGCCGACCGAAAACCGTCAATCGCCACTCGAAGACCTTATGATCGACCGACGCATAACCGCGCGGGCCATGCCGCGCGATAACTTTGCAGGAGAGACTGATGTCGCCAAATGCCGATGGACCAGGCCTTATCGACGCCCTGGGCACCCTTGAAAGGAAAGCCGCTCGGAGTGTCAGCACGTTGTGGGGTATGATGCTCGACCACCTTTCCGACAGTCATGCCAAGGCCGTATCGGCGCGGACGGTACATCCGGAAGGCGGCGTCGTGCGCACCGCCGACGGCATTGTGGTTACCAGTAAAGAACTGGTCATGCAGGTATTCCTCAACGCCGAGGGAAATTACTCTGTCAAAGGTTATGACGAGCGCACGCGACAAAGCATTGGGCCGATCTATCTTGGCCTGGATTGGGGACCGGAATACGAAAAGCTATCGACCAGGGCCAACGCAGCCATCGGACGCGTCACCAGACGGGAGGCATTCGATTTCGCACTGCAGGAAACCCGCACCGCGCTGGCGGCTCTGCCCGATGCGGGCGCCTTCGACATCCAGGAGATTTCGGACACTGTCCTGGCGGCCATATGCAAGCACTGGTTCGACGTGCCCGATGGGGAATTTGTGCAGGCGGGCGGGTTTCGGTTGTCGAACCTTTTTCCGCCGGGGCGCTGTCCAGGCGATTACACCCCGCCTTCCGCTTACATCTTCCATCCCGACCCGGATGTCCTGCTCACCTTTATCGGTCAGAGGACCGGCCAAATCCTCAGGGACGCGGTCGGGAAACTGGTGGCTTCGCGACGCGCCGCCGGAAATCCGCCGCAAGGCGCACTCTGCCGCGCCTTCTTCGAGATTTTTCCAAACAGTCCCGACGATGACGACTTGCTGGCGCGAGTCATTATCGGGGCGATGATGGGGATGTTGCCGACGGTCAACGGCAACCTGGTTGCCACCGTGAAGGCCTGGCAAAAAACCTCGACGCTCATGGTCCTGCAGGCAAAATTGAAAAGCAGCTCCCAGACCGATGAGTTTCTTCGCGCCCATGAAGTGATCGAGCAGCCCCTGCAGGAGACGATGCAGATGATGCCCACGCCTGATGCGGTTTGGCGCACCGCGGTTAAGGAACACACGCTCGGAAGCAAAAATCCCGTGCAGGTCCATCCCGGCGACAAAATCTACATCAGCATCGTCCAGGCGACGCAGGAAGACCTCCGTGCCGGCGTTACGGATGTCTGTCCCGTATTCGGCGGCAATCGCAGCGCGACGCCGCATCCCATTCACGCCTGTCCGGGCTTTGAAATGGCGATGGGCGTCCTGCTCGGCATCATCTACGGGGTCGTGGACCAGCATCCCTAGAGTTATTTCGCCTCCAGTTAAATCGCCATGTCCGGCCATAGCAGTCTGCCTTGCGCAGACCACGTAAACTTGTCTGCGCTGACGGCCATCCTCGTCTCGATGGGCGTAAAGAAAGACGTTGATGCATAGCACCTCGGCTGTGCCGAGTTTGCGTTCCATTTGAGTAACCCGGCTAAGCCCCGCGTTGCGTTCTAATTGGAGACCCAAGCCGGAAACATCCCGCTCGACAACCAATCTCTCGGCCCGCGCTCGCCCTTGGCGCGTGTATCGCCGAACGGCCCGGGAAGCGCGCGCGCCGGCAGCGCTGACGCTGTCAAATTTGACAGGCGCACTTCCCGCGCGAATGCGCATAGTGCGGGCAGTTGAAGATGAGGCTGAGTTGTGATGCACGATCTTACATCGACGGCCCCTCCTGCCTTTTTTCATGGGCACTTGAGGCGATGGCCATCTCACGAGGACCACTCTCTTGAATTCTTGCGCGTTCTGAGCGCGGCCGAGGACGGTGCAAGCACGGTCTGTGAGTGCCTCACAACGGCGGAGAGAATCGTGCCGGGTGACGATGAGAGCTGGCACCGCGAGTGGAAGGCGACTGCTGAAGCCAGCAGAAAGCGAGGGGAACGCGCGTCTGCAGCCGGCCATAAAGCAACGGCACGCATGAACTGGTTGCGTGCATCAAATTACTTCCGGACTGCGGAAATTTTCCTCGATGCCGGCGACGCCCGTCGCGAATTCATGTTGGGAAAAATGCGGTCATGTTCGCAACGATATCTGGAAAAACTCGACTTACCGGGCGAGATCGTCAAAATTCCCAACATCGACGGCTCCACGATGGAGGCTTACCTGCTCAGCGCAACCGAAGCGCCGGCCAAAATGCAAGTTGTTCTATGTATCGGTGGATGGGACGATTTTAAGGACGAACATCTTTCCAAGCTGCCTCGCCATGCTCTCGACAGAGGGATTTCTCTGCTGCTCGTCGAACTTCCGAAGGTAAGCCACCGCAGACGAACCAGGTTTGAACGGTTCTATGTCGCGTCATCGATAGAATTCTGCGTCGATTACCTTGTGAAACGCCACGACGTCGATGAAAAAAGAATCGCGATTTACGGGCTAGGCTTAGGCGCTTCGTTCGCGACTCAGGCTGCTGTCTTGGACCGGAGGTTTAGCGCAGCCGTCTGCGATGGTGGAATGTTGGACCTGAATCGGAGAGCCTTCGCACTTCAGCGTCTGGTAGACCCCGAAGGTAGCGGATCAGTCGAGCCATATCTGAACAAATTGGCACATCATTCGGTGGCTAAACAGATACGCTGCCCCGTTCTTGTTCCTATTCATGACGACGTTTCTCGGCAGTCTGCGGGTTCGATAGGAAATCTTGCGGCTCACCATGTCGTTGCGGCATCGGGCCTGAAATCCGATAGTCGTTTATCAACCGAGTATATCTTTGATTGGATCGGAAGCCGTTTCGCAGAAGTCGGAGATGAAATCTAATTAACCCTCAGAGTTCGGCGGCCAATCTTTTTGCTGTTCTTTGAAACCTTTCACAAAGCACTGAAAGCTTCTCATTGATGCTATTGAGGGCTTTCTCGTCAAGCTCGGAAAAAATCGAGTCTTTGAGCGGTTCCTGCATCTTCTGAAGATTTGCGATTTCTTTGTAGGCCTTGTCGGTCAGCGACATCAACACCACGCGAGCATCCTCGGAAGAGGTCATTCGCCGCATGAAGCCAAGTTTTTCCAAGCTTTTGCTCTGCGATGTGACAAACGAGGCGTCAGCGTGAAGCTTCATTGACACCCCCTTCACTGAAATTCCACCGCCGCGATCGAGATCTTTTACGGCCATCAGTATCATCCATTGGTGCACGTTCACGCCCAGCATTTGGGCCCAGACGAAACTGATTTCCTCGAAATAATTGCCAATGGAAACGATATTCCACAAAAACGCCTGTACTGCTTCGTCTTGGCTCGGAGCTGCGCGCGCTCGCGAAGATGCACTTTTAGCGGGGGCCGTTACGGCTCCTTCCGTCGAGGGCTTTCGTCGGGGGCGCATCTATAAAGCCTTAGCGTGTTTTCAATAGCTTTTTAAATCATACAAAGCGTCAGCACAAGCTCGGTTGGAGCGAAAATTGTGTTGCGCCGAAAGCACACTGCAGAAATGTCCTTAAACAGGAATAAATTAGGCATTGCTAAAAGCTAAAACAATACGCAAAACTAGCGTCGGCCATCGGAAGACGCTGTTGGTCGTCCCGTTCGCGGGTTCACACAATTACGCACTCGTCCGCGGCGTGGCCGCGCAAAAAGCGAACTGCGATTAGCGGGGCAAAGGGACCGGCCTTCCACCCATCGGAGATGCGGGGACCTTCCCTACAAGCAACTTGGAGGTTTGAATGAAGAAGTTTAAGAGCCTAATTCTTGGTGCGTCGGCGGTCGTGATCACCGTAAGCGGAGCGCAGGCGGCGGACTTTCCGGTCAAGGCAAAAGCGGTCGAATACGTAAAGATCTGTTCACTCTACGGCAACGGGTTCTATTACATCCCGGGCACCGACACCTGCATCAAGATCGGCGGCGCGATCCGCCTCGATACGACGTTTAATGGCGGTACCTATGACACGCCGTTTTGGCAGGGCGGCGCGGGCGGCAATAATCTTTATACCAAGGACTATTATTCTACGCGTTCACGCGTCAACCTGACCACCGATACACGCACTGCAACTGAATACGGTGTTGTCCGCACTTATGCGAACGTTCAATTCCAATGGACCCAGAACATCGACAGCATCGCGAGCGGATTCACGCAAGTGGACTACGCCTTCATTCAATTCGCTGGGTTCACCTTCGGTAAGGCCGTATCGCAGTTTGATCCGCAGTGGGCGCTTACCAAGCCGGTGATTTCAGGGGGAATTTTCGCCGGTTCCAACGACGTGACCGGCATCCCGCAGGTCTCGTACACAGCCAGCTTTGGCAATGGTGCGTCCGGCACGATTTCGCTTGAAAACGCGCAAGCCTATCGCTCGGCAGGTGTTTACAATACAGCAAACTTTATCGTCGCTCCGGGGGCTGCTTCCTTTTTGACCTCTAGTTACGCTACTTTCTCCAACACTTTCCTGGGCAACGCCGCGGGTGGCAACCACATTCCCGACGTGGTTGGCAACCTGCGACTCGATCAGGCGTGGGGTACTCTGCACTTCGGCGCAGCTTTCCACGACGCAACGGCAGGCTTCTATGGAGCCAACGAGCTCACAGGTCATCCTGACGATTCCTACGGCTACGCGGTCACTGGCGCAGTCGAGTTCAAAAACATTCCGACCGGCGCCGGCGACAGTATCAAACTCGAAGCGTCGTACGGCAAGGGCGCTGCCAAGTACGTGTTCGGGGGCACCGTCGATGTCTCCGGCGGCGGCCGTTTTGCTAAGTTCGACAGCGGCAACACGCTTGCATTTGGCTACGTACTGGACGGCGTGTTTGGGGCTCACGGGCAAATACAGCAGAGCAACGCATGGGAAGTTAGCGCGTTCTATGAGCATTACTGGAATCCGGCGTGGCGAACTTCCTTGTTCGGCAACTACAACCACATTTCTTATGGTGATGCCGGCAATGCATTGCTATTTGCCGCGTTCGGCCCCGGCGGACGTTTGGGAACAAGCTCCAATGGCAATACAGGGTCCACCGCCGGAACTCTGAACGCAACAGGCAGCTTTGATCTGGGCATTGCGCAGATCGGCACCCGAACTGCTTGGACCCCCGTTGAGAACTTAACCCTCGCGGGTGAGTTTACTTACAGTCGCCTGTATCAAAATCTGAACGGGGTTTACAACTTGGTCTCCGCGACCGGGAAGGCCGCCGGTGCTTACACTCTCAAGGACCAAAATCTATTCAACGGTTCCGTCCAGATCCTGCGGTCCTTTTGATTTAACGTGAAGAAGAGGAGAACCGAAGCTTAGAACTTGTAGACCTCCAAAGACCTCCGGCCATGCCCGGCCGGAGGTCTTTTCCTTGTGAGCGCGTCCTGCAGGAAACACTATGAACCAGTTTGAGTTCATTCGCCCGTTGAGTTCATCCGCTCAATGACTTTCCCTGGGCTTTGACCCTTCGCCGGGCTTTCATGGCATCCTGTTGGCGTTCGCAATTTTCATCATTGTGTTGTTCGGCTCGATGAAATCGAGGCGCTTGTCGTCGCTCTTGCAATGACATGGCACAGGACCGCGACACCTCTCACGCGTGCGCGATTGCCACACAGAGCGTTGCCATACCATCCTTCGGCTTGTTGCAAGTAAAGCGATCGTCAGCATCGATCAATCGCTGGCGATCACATGCATTGGTCGAAATCGAAAGCAGCCGGCGGTCCATCGGCTTTGGAAAGGTCCCGCTTGCGTGCCTTGTTTGGGAGGTCGGCGATTTCTACGAACCGATTGCTGACGATTAGGGTATCAGCCTTCATACCGATCGGCCGCTCGAATCAATTGTGCATGGCGATCGCGATCGACTGATGGAAGCTATCGTCGGCCGTGTTGACGATGCCAAAACCTCTCGCTCGAGGGCGGCCAAGGCTACGCCGCCGTGCTGCCGTCTTAAGGCCGTTCTACCGGCCCGATGGTGTAAGGAAAACTCTTGGCCTTGGCCTCGGCTTGGAACGCAAGGCGGCACATTTGCGAGACTGCTATCTCTCACAAAGGCCGGAACGGTCGCGACCGTTCCGGCCTTGCTTCCGCATTGGGATCAGCATTAATTACGAAGCTTCTTGGGCCGATAAGCGCCATAAGCGTTTTGAGGAGTACGGTCTGATTTACCGAAAACGTTCGCAGTGCAATCGCCACCTGTACCGGACGCTGATGTCTCGCATTGCGCCAGGGTCGCATAGCCGCACCAAGGCGATCCATTGTCTGTACTGGACAGACAATAAGCGTCGGGGCGTCCACCTGCTGATGCCGCCAATGCTCCGCCAGACCATGCGACGACACCGAATGTGGAAATGACGACTGCACAAGCAGCGGCAATCTTTTTAATATCAGACATATTAGTCTCCGATTGTTAGATGGGCCCCCGACATAACTGGAGCATCAAAATTGTCTGAATGTCAGCTGTGATATCTAACAGGCGGCAATACAAGAAGTTTAACATTGCGACGAAGATCGAGCGGACGCTCAGCAACGCCGTCATGTCGCATTACAACGCTCAGTCCGTCGTCGACATCTTTGCGGCGCCGCAGGGCGCGACCCGGGGCCCTCGCGGCGGATATCCAGAAAGTTCTCCATGCGTCCGTATCTGCGTTCAGGTGACGCAAGCCTTTTCGGCGGGGCTTACTCCCGCATTGAAGGCAATTTTCGTTGACGAAGCTGGCTAAGTCACAATCAAACGGAATGTAATGGCCTTGGCAACCGCTTGTGTCCGGTTTTTAACATCGAGACGTTTCATCGCCTGATCGCAGTGAAAGTTTACCGTGCGCTCGGCCAAGCTCAGGATCGTTCCGATCTCGGACGAGGTCTTGCCACGGGCAACCCATGTCAATACTTCCTTTTCCCGATCGGTAAGGAAGGGCCCGGACTCACGGCTAGATCCATTGTTTGCACGTCGAAGGCGATTCTCAACCACAATTCCGAGCATCTCAAAATCGACGGGCTTCGTCAGAAAGTCGTCTGCACCAAGACGACGTCCGATGAGCTCGCTATCGCGATCGACGAGCGCGGTTAAAAAGACGAATGCCAGGTCGTTGAAGCGTGGGCCGGCCGCGACAACATTCTCCAGGAGTTCAAACCCGGTCATTCGCGGCATTCGGACATCGCAAATAACCAGATCGGGACATCGCTCGAGGATCATCGCAAGTCCGGTCTCCCCGTCGGGCGCAAGCTCGACGCCGTAACCGAGTTCCGTGAGCGCCTCGTTAAGCAAGAGAGAGGTCTCGTTGTCGTCCTCAACGCACAAAATCCTAATCAAGCCTCACTCCTCAATCTCTATTGGCAAGGTCACCACCACGCGGGTGCCGCTGCCTTCCTTGCTTTCGATCTCGACGCGACCGCGATGTTGGCGAATAATTTCCTCGACCAAATACAAGCCCGTCCCAGTGCCCGGGATCGTCCCGACGTTGCTGGCGCGATAATAGCGCTCTCGGACCCGACTGAGTTCATCGTTGGGTATGCCGACGCCGTGGTCCTCGACGACGATCTCGACACTCCCATTCTTCGAACTGGCTTCCAGTCTGACGATGCTTCCTTCCCCGGAATATTTAATTGCATTCGAGAGAAGGTTGCTGAAAGCCTGATAAAGTAGCTCAGGATCGCCGACGATCTCCGCGGGAAGGGGACCAATTTGCTCTTCCAGCGCACTGTCGAAGCTAATCTCCCGGTAGTAATGCACCAAGCCGCGCAGCAACTCTTCAAGATTCAGCTTCTGTGTCCGTACCCGCAATTGTTTGTGCGCGAGTTCAACCGCCTGCGTCAGACTCTCCACAAGGCTCGTCATACGGAATACGGCTGCACGCATCTTTCCCGCGCGATCCGCAACTTCCGATGGGTTCGCGTGATCCCTTGTCGCGATCAGACGTTGAGCTTGACCATCGATCGTCATCAACGGAGTCCGAAACTCGTGCGACGTCGTTGTGACGAAATTCCGCTGCTCCGCAGCAAGCGCCCGCTCCATCCCGAGGGCCTGGGCTAGAATCTCGGCCTGCATCGAAAGATGTTTACGAGACTCAATCAACTCGATCGTATTCCCGCGAAGGATTGAGAGTGCCTGCGCCATCCCTCCGATCGCATCTCGGCGACCTTCAAATTTTATACCGAATTGCGTGTCCTGGGATGCGAGACGTCGCATGAGGCCGCCAAGCTCAAGCAGCGGTGTTGACACGTAACACCAAAGGTAAGCTGATATCAAAAGGAAAACTACGAGTGTCGCCAGAATGATATCTGCGATCCAGCGACGCGCCGCATTGATACTGTCGTTGGCGCTCTTGCGCGCCTCGGCCGCCTTCGTTTCGGTGAGATGAGATAACCGATCGAGTTCATCTATTGCCAGCTTGAATGTGGTATGTGCCTGCCCGTTAAACAAGGCGATCGCCTCGTCTTGTCGTCCGCCTTTTGACATCGACACGATACGCGCCAAGTCCGGGGTGTGTTCTGCCCAGTGCCGCCGAAAATTTTCAAAAGCAAGCGCCTCCTCCGAATCCTGCGGTTGATAGAGCCAAATCTCTTCATTGGTCGCATCGAGCATCCTTTGGAGCTCTTCGGACCTCTCATTTCTGGTTTCGGAAGTTACACTGAGAAGCACCTCAGCTTCTCGGGTTCGAACATCTGAAGCCAAGTCGAGAAGGTGGCCCAAGATTCCCACCGATCCAAATCGGTGTCGAACTTGATCGGAAGCCAAATTGATCTCTGCGATGCGATCAATCCCCAATTGTCGGACGGAGCCGATAGTGCCAAGAAACACGGCGACTAAACACATATACTTGACTGGAGATGGACTAATTAGTGTCGAGAGCAAACGCGGAACTCGCATCTTTGAAGTCTTTCGTCCAATAGCAAAATTTGTCGGAGATCCACTTTCCGCAGCTTATCCGCTAAGACTCTGTCAGAGCTGCGAGAGCGGGTCGTGGTCCTCGTGTGCGCTTCGTTGGCAAGCGCGAAAATCGATGAGCCGGAGGGCAATCTCGCTGTAGGATGGCGTACGATTGGCAACAGGTGGTTCAGGGCGCTTCTTCTCTTGTCTTGGCAACGGCTGCCGCTGCCGTCACGCTTGGAGCGTTGTATTTCACTCTCGGAGAAAAGGTCACCTTGCCGTCGCACCGGCGCTGTTTCGACGGGGCGCCGTCCGTCGCGCGAATCCCCCAGCATCGGCGCAACCGCAAAGCGAGACCAGGGGCCGCATGCTGCCGATGGCGATCGAGCCATCGCCAGTCTGGTGCATGGCCGGCAGCATCGAGATGCAAGTCACACCACCCCTGAAACGGCATCGCATTGAGCGGAGAACAAAATGACCTCGGAAGAAATAAAACGTCCAAGCCGGCGCGGCCTCTTGACGGCCGCCATTGCCGCGGGTCTCCTTGCCGGCGTCGTGGTCGGCTACGGCTTCATTGACCGTGCTCAGAGCAAGCAGGAAGTCTCGCAGTGGACGAACACGCAGGCAATACCGACCGTCGCCCTCGCTCAGCCCATCCCTGGCAGCACCCATCAAACGCTGACGCTGCCAGGGAATATTCAACCCTTCAATAGAGCGGAGATCTATGCGCGCGTAAATGGTTACGTGAAGGCTTGGGACCACGACATTGGAAGGCCCGTCAAGGCCGGGCAAGTGCTGGCCACCATCGACGCGCCCGATCTCGATCAGCAGTTG
>WNFI01176988.1_pt2 | contig 72947 bp, 71 predicted proteins | sample 5400471 | NCBI WGS metagenome assembly WNFI01 (sample SAMN13153348, study PRJNA577476) | soil metagenome | isolation source: 100 cm saprolite on Douglas fir-dominated hillslope | place: USA:California | collected 2013-09-17 | reverse complement strand
GACCTCCCAGATCAGAAAGAGGCCGACGAGGGTCACCAACGGGACCATGATTTCACGGCCTGCGTCGGCAATCCATTGCCGCGTCCTGTTAGCTGGCACGTCGCTTCCCAAAGACAATGCTCCTGATTCGCTGCGAGCAACGGTGGAATTCATCGGTTGCCTCATGATCGAAGGTACGCGGCCGTGGTAAATTGACGGACATGATCTCCGCAATCCGTCCGGGTCTTGGCGTCATCACCACCACCCGATCAGCCAGCAGAACTGCTTCGGCAATTGAATGGGTAATGAACAGAATTCCCTTTGGCCTCTCGGTCCAGACCCGAAGAAGCTGCTCCGTCATCTCTTCACGGGTCAGTGCATCAAGTGCGCCGAACGGCTCGTCCATTAGAAGAAGATCTGGATCTCCTATCAACGCCCGGCAGATGGAAACGCGCTGTTGCATTCCGCCGGACAATTCGCGCGGGTATCGCCGTTCGAACCCGCAGAGGCCGACCAGTTCCAGCAGCTCACTCGCGCGCTGGGAGCTGTCGCTCTGCATACGATTTGTCATCCTGAGCGGAAACAGAACGTTGTCGAGGATGGTCGCCCAAGGCAGCAACGTCGGATGCTGGAAGACAATACCAACCTCAGCCAACGGTTTCGTCACCCGCTCACCATTAATCGACACATCGCCCCCGGTCGGCGCAATCAGGCCGGCGATGATCCTCAGTAAAGTGGACTTGCCGCATCCTGAGGGTCCAACGACGGCGACAAATTCGTTGCGCTCGATCGTCAGCGAGACACCATCCAGCGCCGTGATCGGAGCTCCCTTTCGCGGAACAAAGACTTTCGACAGATCGCTTACTTCAATCATATCACCCGCACAGGTTGCAGACCCGTTTCATGCGACGGGCAAGCTCCTCGGCATTTGGGCAAGTTTTGAAACCGGTTTCAAGAGCAAAACAGAAGCAGTCTTGTGCAAAAATTGATCTGCGACGTCGTTCCGAGAGGACCAGCGCTCCGCTGATGCGTTAGAGCTTTCGGCTGATCAAAGGTCGGACTGACCTGACTGCGATTGCAGGCGATCCGTATTCAAAAGCTTTCTCTCCCGGAAGAAAAAATGACGGCGCACCGCATCATCGCATCCGCTACAAACCGGGCAGATCGATCAGATACTCATAGACCGCGGTCAATTCCTCATCATCCATTTTGCCAATGGGCTGCCAAGGCATTTCTTTGCCGAGCTGATGGCCGCCGGGATCGATTCCGTTGCGCATCGTCGAAATGAACTCGTTTAGTTTCCATTGCTTTACAAGATTCAAGCCCGGGCCGACGGGAGGGAGCTGGCCTTGAACGCCACCTGTCAAATTTGCGCCGTGGCATTCGCGGCAATCCTGATAAGACAGGATATACTCGCCATACCGCACGGTTGGACCCTTTGGTGGCGCCGCGATGACGCTGGCTGATACCGGCTTGCCCGTCGGAAGCATTCCCGCCCCCAGCATGACGAGGCCCAATGGGTTGAGATGATCCGGCGGACTTAACGCTTTTTGGCCGGCGGCCGGCGCACTGCGCAGGTAAGCGACGAGTGCCTGTGTATCGTCGTCACTCAGCTTGCCGGCATTGGTGTACGACATCACGACCAGCCAGCGCCCATCGGCGTCGACGCTGTTGCGGATCGCTCGAAAGATTTCGCCATCCGACCAGCGACTCAAATCTCCGGCCGGAGTGAGGTTGGACGACACAAACGAGCCGACCGGAATTGGAAAATGACCGCCGATATCGAGGCCGCCCGTGAGCAAGCCGGTTGTCGAATGACAGGCGCCGCAGAAACTGTCGGAAATAGCCCGGCCGCGCTGGATCTGACCGGCAGTGCCAGCAACCTTTATGACTGGCGTTGGAGCACTGCGGGCATGCAGCTTAGCCAGCCCGGCGATCATGAGTACGCTGACCAAAGCGACTGCTGCGGCTGAAACAGCCGCCAAACCCGCGCCGACCCATTTGAGAGCGATATTTTCATTGCGCCACCAGCGGCTGCCGGACCGAGTGAGAAACGCGGCAGCGACGATCAACATCATCAGCACCACAACAATGAGCATGCGACCCCCTCACAAATTCCTTGCCAAGAATTAGTGGTGGAGCAATTGCGGTTCGGTTTCAGCGGGCAGCTTTCGGGTTACGACTGTAACTGCACACTGCGATTGAGATCCGACCGGGGCCTCGCAGCGCTGCCGCCCAGCTATCGTGGTGAAGCGCGTTACAGGCGTATCGGTTTTAAGCACCAGCCGGTCGCGAGAGAAAGAACGAATGGACAGAGATGTCGTCGGGTGAGCGTTTCATCATCCGCACACCATCCGATGATACAAACGGCACCTATTCGATGGTTGAGGTGGCGGACCACCGGAGCAGCACGCCCATGCAGGTTCAAAAGCTCCGCTTCGCATGCTGGCGGTTTTCATACCCGGAGGGATCGATGGACTGTTCCGAAAGATCGCAAATGGCGGGAATATCGATCGTCGAATTTACTGTGATCCGCAGTACATTGAAGCCGCAACATAAGTCCCGATTTACTTGCCGAACCGGCCGGTGGCTTGAGCCTGGATTTCGCCGGATTCACCGACATCCGCGTCGATCATGAAGCCGAGCGGGTGCTCGGTCTCGATCCCGTCGCGGCCATCGGTGTTTCAACGTGTCGTCCGTGACGACCCCATACGTGCCGCGATGAATGTCTGCCCTGCCGCCGGCAAAACCCCAATCGAGCGGTTTAGAACTAGAATAGCTCCAGATTAGAGCGAGTCTTTTTGCTTGTCCCGCAGCGAGCAGCTAACCGAAGCGCGTCAATCCAAAACGGTTAGCGAGAAGCGATGCGACTGGGAAAGCGGGTTCAACGGTGTCATTTGATCGCGCGTTGCGCGATCGGCTTGTTTTTGGGGTATACCGGCGCCTCGCACGCAGAGGACGCGGGTTCTTCACAAAATTCCTGGCGCGATATCGAAACCAAATACATTTTTGGATTCACCACCGGGTCCGGCATCGGCCTTGAGGGCGAAAAGGAATTCACCGTCGACACCATCGGCAGGTTCGGCAAGCGCGATGGCCATTATGGCGCGACCGAGACCAAGTACGAGTTCGAATTTACCCCCTCCCAGTTCATCCAGATCGAGTTCGGCGCGCTCGGATCGACCCGCGATATCGGCGGCATGACCGCTCTCGACGACCGGCGTCAGGTCGCATTGAGCGGTGCCTTTGCGGAATTCCGCTATCTGGCGATCGAACGCACCTCGAACAATCCGCTCGCCGTGACGCTGGCGTTTGAGCCGACAATTCGGCGGATTGACGAGACCAGCGGTGAGCGCGTGCGCAATTTCGAGTTTGAAACCACGGTCAACGCCGATCTCGAACTGCTCCGGAATCGGCTGTTTGCCGGCTTCAATGTGCTTTATGAGCCTGAGGTCACGCGAACCGCAGCCGGGGACACCCAGCGCGAAGCCAAGTTTGGCGGCTCGGCGGCACTGTCGCTCCGGATCGCATCCAACGTCGTCGTCGGCGGTGAGGTCTGGTATCTCAGGCACTATGACGACGCGGGATTATCGGCCTTCACCGGCGATGCCGTCATGCTGGGGCCGACGCTGTATATCCAGTTCGCGCCGAAAATGTTCATGACCGCGGCGTGGAACGCCCAGGTCTGGGGACGCGAGGTCGGCAATCCGGTCTCGCTCAATCTGAGCGAGTTCCAGCGCCATCGCGCCAAACTCAAATTCGCCGTTGAATTTTGATCTGCCTCAACAACCGGAAGCACCGACAATGTCCATTGTGTCAATCATGACGAGAAAACTGGGTTTCGCCGCCATTTGCGCCGTCGCAATGCTCCAGGCGGCCCCATCCCGCGCACAGCAGGCCACCGAGATTCAGGTCACCTATTCGAAGGGGCAATTCCAGCCCAGCGAGCTGCGCGCGCCGGCCGACAAGCCGATCACCTTCCGGGTCAAGAACCTCGACAGCAAGGCGATGGAATTCGAAAGCAAATCGCTGCGGGTTGAAAAGGTGGTCGCCGCCAACAGCGATGGCGTCGTCAATGTGCGCGCGTTGAAGCCGGGCCGCTACGAATTCTATGATGATTTCAACGAGCAGGCGCGCGGTGTCCTGACGGTTCAATAGGTGCGCGGGTGCTGGCAGCTCTCATCATCGTCTTTCGCGAAGTGTTCGAAGCCGGATTGATTATCGGCATCGTGCTGGCGGTGACGCGCTCGGTTCCGCATCGCAATCGCTGGATCGGCGGCGGCGTGATCGCAGGCGCCGCCGCGGCCTGCGTCGTAGCCGCCTTTGCCGGAGCGCTGTCGCGGCTGTTTGCCGGGATGGGACAGGAGCTGTTCAACGCCGCCATTCTCGGCGTCGCCGTAGTGATGCTGACCTGGCACAACGTCTGGATGGCACAGCACGGCCGGGAGCTTGCCGCAGATATGCGCGCGATCGGGCAGGCCGTGGCAGACGGATCGAAACCGCTGCTGGCCCTGGCCGTGGTGGTCGGCGTTGCCGTTCTTCGCGAAGGCAGCGAGGTCGCGCTGTTTCTGTACGGGATCGTCGCCTCCGACGGCGGATCGGCTGCCAGCCTCACGATCGGCGGGATCATCGGCCTCGCGTTGGGCGCCGGCGTGTGTCTGCTGACCTATTACGGTCTGATGCGCATTCCGCCGCGGCCGCTGTTCGCGACCACCACCGTGCTGATCACGCTGCTGGCGGCGGGCATGGCGGCACAGGCCGCCGCCTTCCTCGAACGCGCCAATTGGCTCACCGCACTCGATACCGTGGTGTGGGACAGCGAGTGGCTGCTGTCAGACAAAAGCGTCGGCGGCCGCGCGCTGCATACCTTGATTGGCTACACCGATCAGCCGACCGTCATGCAGCTCGTGGTGTATGTCGCCGTGCTGCTGGCGACCGTCCTTCTGATGCGGCTGACCGGATCGCAACGAAGCAGTAGCGCTGCCGCAATTGGTTAACCAACCCGTCCAAACCTGTATCCGTCCGCAATCACCGAAATGTGTCGAGCCAAGGCATCGTTCTCTGCATCGTTTTCTCGGCATTTAAAGCAATTCTAAACTGCATGGGCTCAACACAGGCCCGTTGGCTTCTCATTTGGCCTATGCATGGACGGGATCTTCCGGGTCCACCAACGACAAGCTGAATCGATGATGAAGCCGAAATCACTGGGAAATGCGCAACGCGGATTCGTCGGGCGAATTCATGCCCTTCGCACCGACGATTGCGACTCGATCCTGCCGCCGGCCGAGCTCGAAAGCCGGCTGATCGAGATGGGTTTTGTCGAAGGCGCGAGCGTGGAAATTCTTCACGAAGGCATGTTCGGCAAGGATCCGATTGCCGTCCGCGTCGACAACGCGACGGTCGCCATCCGCCGGCGCGAGGCGATGGCCATCATGGTCGCCTGACCCATGCATGCGCTGCTCGCCAGTTCGCTGAACCTCGCTCTCGTCGGTACGCCGAACAGCGGCAAGACGTCGCTGTTCAATGCGTTGACCGGCAGCCGGCAGCGCGCCGCCAATTATCCCGGCGTCACCGTCGAACGAAAATCCGGTGTGTTCCAGACCCCCGCCGGCCGCAGCGTCGCAGTCATCGATTTGCCCGGAACCTATTCGCTGCGAGGCCGCAGCCCGGACGAACTGATCACGCGCGAAGTCGTCCTCGGCGAGATGCGGGACGAGACCGTGCCCGATTGCATCGTCTGCGTCGCCGACGCGACCAACCTGCGGCTCAGCTTTCGGCTGGTGCTGGAGCTGAAGCGCGTCGGCCGGCCGATGCTGCTGGTTCTCAACATGATAGACCTCGCCCGTCACCGCGGCATCGTGATTGAGCTGGATCGTCTGTCCTCGGAGCTCGGCATTCCGGTAACGACGGCCGTCGCGGTTCGCAAAGGTGGCACCGCCGACCTGCTGCGGCACCTGGACGGCATCGGCGGCTCGATCAAGGGGCCCGCCAGCACTTGGCACCCGTTGTCCGCAAGCGAGCTTCGCGCAATGCAGCGCGAGGCCGATCGCATCATCGCCGCGACGGTGACGCCGCCAGCCAAGCCGGACACCATGACAACGCGGATCGATTCCATTGTGCTGCATCCAGTTGCTGGATTGCTGATCCTGCTCACGGTTCTGTTTGTGATGTTTCAGGCTGTCTTCAGTTGGGCGCAGCCGGCGATGGACCTGTTGGCGAACGGCTTCGCGGCGCTGGGCCAGGTCGCTCACGCCGTGCTGCCGGATGGCTTGCTGCAGAGCTTTGTGCAAAATGGCGTGATTTCCGGAGTCGGCAGCGTCGTGGTTTTTCTTCCGCAAATCCTGACGCTGTTCCTGTTCATCCTGCTGCTGGAAGATTTCGGCTACATGGCGCGTGCGGCGTTTTTGATGGACCGCATCATGGGCGGTGCCGGCCTGCATGGCCGCGCCTTCATTCCGCTGCTGTCGAGTTTCGCCTGCGCCATTCCCGGCATCATGGCGGCGCGCGTCATCGACAACCGGCGCGACCGGCTGACGACGATCCTGATCGCGCCGTTGATGACCTGTTCGGCGCGAATTCCCGTTTACACGCTGATCATCTCGGCGTTCATTCCGCAGCGCGAGGTTTTTGGCGTCATCAATCTGCAGGGTCTCGTCATGTTCGGCCTCTATGCGGCCGGCATCGCCAGTGCGCTTGCGGTGTCGTTCGTCGCCAAGATTGTGATGTGGCGAGACTATGAGCCGTCGCCATTCATGCTGGAATTGCCCGATTACAAGCTGCCGCGCCTCAAGAGCATCGCGCTGGGCCTCATCATGCGCGCGAAAATGTTCCTGCATCGCGCTGGCACCACGATCTTCTCGATGATGGTGCTGATCTGGTTTCTGGCCTCGTTTCCGCAGCCGCCCGCGGGCGCCGAGGGCCCTGCCATCAATTACAGCCTCGCCGCGATGATCGGGCATGCGATCCAGCCGCTGCTCGCGCCGCTCGGTTTCAACTGGCAGATCGCCGTCGCGCTGATTCCCGGAATGGCGGCGCGGGAAGTCGCCGTGGCGGCGCTCGGCACGGTCTATGCCATCGAAGGCGGCAAGGAGGCCGCGGACCAGATCGGCCAGGTGCTTGCCACCAATTGGAGCGTCGCCACCGCGCTCTCGCTGCTGGTCTGGTACATCTTCGCGCCGCAGTGCGCCTCGACGCTGGCGGTGATCCGGCGCGAGACCGGCAGCTGGAAATGGATGGTCGTGACGTTCGCCTACATGCTGGCCCTGGCCTATACGGGGTCGCTGATCACCTACAATATCGCGCGGGCCCTGGGCGCGGGATAGAGCGTCGCAGGCGCGGCACGCGAAGCGATGCCGAAGTCTCGACAGCTACCACAGATGGCCTATCCACTCGGCTCCGAGAACCAGCTGCCAAATCGCGACAAAGGCGACTGCCAACACGGCAGCCGCCGAGGCGAATGCGACGATGAGCAGCAAGCCGTTATCCTCAATATACGCGAGCGCGATGATGGCTATAACCGATGCCGGGACAACCTGAATCATCGGCAGCGGCGTGACCAGCAAGACGGCCATCAAGAGAACAACGACACCGACGGCGCGTTTTGTAATTTCGAGCGGAATTTTCCAGCGCGGATGATTCGCTCTTTCGAAGTGCTGCAATACAGGAACGACCCGGCGCACCGCGTTTGTCAGATAGCGCGTTGGGAAGGGGCGGTCCGCTATCCGCTGCGGGAATGTCGGTCCGATACGTCCGGCGATCATTTCCAAGGCTGGAATCACAAGCAAAGGGCTGGCAAGCACGCAGATACCCGGCACCATCCCGACAAGCGCGAGAAGAAAAATGACGATGCCAAATGCCCGCTTGTCGAGCCTTTCCAAAAGCCAACGAAGCGTAAACTGGTCTGCAGGCGCTTGATCCAACAGATCCTGCAGAACGGTCGATGTTGAAATATGCACGATACTTGTTGTTGGCTTGCGGTTTCATGATCGCGCTTGAGAATTAACGCGACTGGGACTTGCTGGTAGATGGCTGCGTTTTCTGGTCTGCGCGTGGCGTTTTTGCGGCGAACGGGAGGCGGCGCCCAGCGCTTCGTGAGATTGAACTTTTGGCCTGGGCGATCCCAGAAGTAAACGCATTTTTTTGCAGCCGCATTGGGCGCTCTGCATTCCGATAAGCGCTTGCGGCGAAGGAATTTCTTGCATGAGAAATGTTTCGTGCATGTCTGCGCGAAGCCGGTGTCCGAGCAGTCGCTATCATCGGACTGCCGCCGCCAGACGAACTGCCAGCTTGCAACCAGGGCTCCGACCAGAACGGCAGTCAGCGGGGCGATCACCCAAACCCTCGGCGGTTTCAGGTCGCCGCAGGCCAAGTCGGCGAAATTCGAAGCTCTCGCTGACAATCACGATAGCGAGAGCAAGCGCCAGAAACGGAAGTCCGGTAACGTGACCCAAGCCCAAATTGCGGGCGAAAAAATCGCCCATATTGGCACCGAAGATGCTCGCGAGGCAGAGCGCTACCCAGTATCGCGTGCCGAGCATTGGCAAGTGTCTTTTGCTCCATGAGACGTGCGCTTTCTGACAAGATGTTTATTTGCGGGACGCAGCGCTTTGCGTTTCAGTCGCAGGACGGGTTGGAACCGGCATGCCCGTCGCGACTTTACTCCAATCTCGTTTCTCCAATCTCGCCGCAGTCGTTTCATATCCGATAGCGAACTAATTCACTCCTAAGAATTTCCCCCTAGAGTTTTTTTGAGGGCCGACGCATTGGAAGAGTATCCATGAGAAGTGAAAATGGCATGAGCAAGGTTCCCGCGGTCACGCTGGGCTTCTGGATAATCAAAATAATCGCGACCACGCTAGGCGAAACCGGCGGCGACGCCGTTTCAATGACGCTGAACTGGGGATACGCGGTCAGCAGCGCACTGTTTATCGGCGTTTTCGTGCTGGCTGTCGCTGCTCAGATTGCCTCAAAGTCGTTCCATCCGTTCTTGTATTGGCTGGTCATCGTTTGCACCACGACTGCCGGGACGACGATGGCGGATTTCGCCGATCGCTCGCTGGGCATCGGCTATCCCGGCGGATCCCTGATTCTGTTCGCCCTTCTCATGGCGTCCTTGGGAATATGGCATTGGCAGGCCGGATCCATTTCGGTCGATACGGTCGCCTCACCAAAGATTGAGATGTTCTACTGGACCGCGATCCTTTTCTCGCAAACCTTGGGCACGGCGCTCGGCGACTGGATGGCCGACTCGAATGGGCTCGGCTACGAAGGGGGCGCACTCGTCTTTGCCGCGGGCTTGATTCTGGTCCTCGCTGCCTATTTCTATACCAATGTCTCCCGAACTCTGTTGTTCTGGAGCGCTTTCATTCTGACGCGTCCATTGGGTGCCACGCTTGGTGATTTTCTCGACAAACCGGTCGCAAACGGCGGGCTCGCTTTCGGTCGCTTTTATGCGACAGCCATCCTTGCGGCTCTGATGGTCGCCCTCATCGTCCTTGTGCCGCAGCGAGCCGGCAAACATCCTGTTGCAGCTCAGGAGATCTAGAGAGCATGATCCGGAAAAGCTTGCCCTCGGACTTGATCCGAGGGTGGGTACCTGTTTTTCCGAAAAGATCATGCTCAATCAAAAACCTATCACTTGGTTCTGATTCAACATGTCCACCGCGGCGACCGCCTTGAGCCGGCGCCGCACACCTGTTCCGACAAAATCCTGCAGTTCAGGATCTCTGCGATTCGCCGATCTGAGGCGCGCGCCGCCGAGCCACGGCAAGCCCCATGAGCGAAATCGCGGTGAATCCTGCTCCGGCCAGGAAAGTACCGGAAGGACCGATGCGGTCCCACAGCGCGCCGGCGAGAACGCTTGCTGCCAGCAACGCGACGCCGCCGAACAGATTCAGCACTCCGTAGGCGGTGCCACGCAATTCCGGCGGCGCGGTATCGGCGACCAAAGTCGCAAACAGTCCCTGGGTGAAACCCATGTGCAGGCCCCACAACACGACGCCGAGCGCGACCACGATCAGGTCGCCGGCGAGCGCGAGCGCCAGATCCGCCGCGATCAAAAGTGCGAAGCCGAAGCCAAGCACGCCGATCCGATTGGCGCGGTCGGATAAAACGCCGGCCGGATAGGCGGCCATCGCATAGAAGAGATTCATCACCACCAGCACCATCGGCACCAGCACCACCGGCAAGCCGGCCGCCTGGGCCCGCAGCAGCAGGAATGCCTCGCTGAACCGTGCCAACGTGAACAGCGTTGCGATCCCCACCACCCACCAATAGGCAGAACCGAGTCGTTTGAGTTCTGCAAGGCTGAGCGGGGAACGCACGGCGCGCGACCCCTCCGGATGCGCAGGTTCGCGAACCGCAAACACCAGAAGTCCCAGCGACAGGAATGCGGGAATGACGGCCACCCAGAACACGGTTTGAAAATGATCTCGCGTCAACCACATCAGGCCGATGGCAAGCAGCGGCCCGACAAACGCGCCGATCGTATCGAGCGACTGACGCAGCCCGAAGCTGGCGCCGCGCAAATCCGAAGGCGTGATATCCGCCATCAGGGCGTCGCGGGGCGCGTCTCGAATCCCCTTGCCGATGCGATCGATGAATCGCGCCGCCACCAGCCAACCTACGGTCGATGCCATCGGAAACGCCGGCTTGGTGAAGGCTGCCAGACCATAGCCGGCGACAGTCAGAAATTTTCGCTTGCCCAGCCAATCCGACAGCGCCCCGGAAAATACTTTGGTGATGGAGGCCGTTGCTTCGGCGACGCCCTCGACGACCCCGACCGTGACCATCGATGCGCCGAGCACCGTCACCATATAGGCCGGCAGCAGTGCATGGATCATCTCCGAGGAGATATCCATCAGCAGCGAGACGAAGCCAAGCGCCCAGATTGAACCGGGAATTTGGCGGAGGGCGGAAAATCGCGATGCAGATGGGTGCATGGTTCAATGACATCGGCCGGGGCAACGGGCTCTCGAATTCTGCCCGGCTGTTGCCTCATCAACCGTCGCGATACTACAATAAGTCTCGATACGACAGAAAAGGACATTCGCGCGGCCGTCGTAGATTGATGGTCCGGAACGGCGCGCAGAAGTACGCGGCCGTGTCCCAGTGCCGCACGTGTCCCAGTGCCGCATCGGATTGGACTGATCCAACGTTCGTCATTCCCCGATGCCAATTGCGCATCGGGGATGCGCCTCTTGGCGCAGACCCGAAATCCATATTCCTGGTGGTGGATATGGATTCCGGGCTCGCGCAAGAGCGCGCCCAAAGATGCTCAATTGCGCATCGGGGAATGACCGTGTCATTGTTGGTGAGCGAATCGGCTCGAACTGAAAGCGCCTCAGTTCTTGAATGCGGTGACGTTTGGTGCGGACGCAAATGAAGGAGGCCGCCAACTGGGCGGCCTTCCTTCAGAGCATCTCCGGCAAACCGGGATCCAGCTTTGCGGAACAGGCGCGTGAGTATAGGGTTAGTGCCGCCCGCGATGGCGGCCTCTGAACCATCCGTAATGGTGGCCCCGGCCGCCACGTCCCATATGTCCCCCGCCGTGACCGTGGCCGCCTTTGACCTCGATCACAGAATTACCGGAGGCGGCAGCCAAGGTTTCTGGTGTAGCGTGGGGCATTGCCGACGCGGACAGAGTCGGAGCGAGCACAAAAGCACAGGCAGCAAACGCAGCTAACAAAAGACGTCTCATGAAGTCGATCTCCTCGGGCCGCGTTATCGCGGCAAGGAGGAAAGTTTCTCGCTCCCTGTAAGTTCCACCAATGAGGACCTGGCCGATTCAATCGGGACAATGGGGACCAGAAACGCACGGCACCTCAGTCTTTGCACGACAAGCGCAAATGCAGCGCCGGAAATGGGATGCGCGGGTTCGCGAGGACGTTGCGAAGCCGCTCAGCCGGACGTTCTCGCCGCGAGACTGCGGCTGACCGCCGGGTTATTGCCGAGCAACAGCACAATCAGCATGCCGATCAAGGCGCATCCGGCGAGGAAGATCAGACCGGCGACGTCGCTTCCGGTATGATCGCGCAACAGGCCGAAGGCCTGGGGACCGAAATAGCCGCCGAGGTTGCCGATCGAATTGACGGCTGCGATGCCGGCTGCGGCACCTGCACCGCTTAAGAGTGCCGTCGGCAGCGTCCAGAAGATCGGCAGCACGGCGAAGAATCCAAATCCGGCAATGCACAGGAACAGCATCTTGGCGGTCGGATTGTCGGTCACGGAGGCAAGGCCGAGGCCCGCGATGATGAACAGGAAGGCGATCACCGCGTGCCATTTGCGTTCGCCGGTGCGATCGGAGTGCGATCCCCAGACGATCATGCCGATGGCGCCGATCACATAGGGCACTGCGGTAATGAAGCCGGCCGTCACATTCGACACGCCGAAGGCCTTGACGATTTGCGGCAGGAAGAAGCTCAACCCGTATTGGGGAATATTGCAGCCCATATAGACCAGGCCGAGCGCGATCACGCGCCAGTCCATCATCGAGCGAAACCACGACAGATCCAGAATTTTCTGGCGCGCGGCGCACTCGCGGTCGAGCCTGCTTTGCAGCCACTCACGCTCAATTGGTTCGAGCCAGTGGGCCTCAAGTGGCCGGTCAGTGAGGTAAATCAGGACCGCGACGGACATCATCAGTGCCGGCAGAGCCTCGATCAGGAACATCCACTGCCAGCCGTGCAGACCGGCGACGCCTTCGAGGCTGAGGATGAGGCCGGAAATCGGTGCTCCGATCACCGTCGATATCGGAATAGCGAACATGAACCAGCCGACGATGCGGGCGCGATAAGCGGTCGGAAACCAGAGCGTCAGAAAGAAAATGATGCCGGGAAAGAAACCGGCTTCGGCGCCGCCGAGCAGCAGGCGGACGATGTTGAAGCTGAATTCTCCGGTGACAAAAGCCTGCGCGCCGGAAATGACGCCCCAGGTGAACATGATCCGGGCGATCCAGCGGCAGATAGGCGATGAAATAGCAAAGCATCAGAAACGGCACCAGCCGCCAGGTCACCTTGCGCATCGTCGCGGCTTCGATATCGGCGGGTTTTGCCGCCGGGGATTCGGCCATCGGCATTTCCTTGATGCTGTTTTGCTTAAAGCGGGTTGATCCGACGGTCCCCGGGCGGCGGACGGGTACAATCAAAAATTCTGCAGAACGTTCCGCAGACCGGCAATCACGTCCTCTGGAGCGGTCAAGGCACCGGTGCGAGCGGCGGCGATGCCCGCTCACGTCTCGAACCATATCACGCAGACGGTAGCCGTGATCGCGCGGCCCGACCAGGCGCCCAGAGCGATCAAACCGCTCACCCTTTCCAGAGTGTCGATGATGGATCGCGTGTATCGCGCTCCAAGGTTTTTTCGAGATGATTACCGGCGCATTCTAAGCGGAGTGCTGATCATGATACGAAAACTCAAGACTGGCCAATATCGGCTTTATTCGCGCAAAACGAATCCCAAAACCGGCAAGCGACGAAATCTGGGGACCTTCAGTTCGCGGGCGGCGGCCGAGAAGCATGAGCGCGCAGTACAGTATTTCAAGCGTCACTGACGGGGAGGCCGCCTCGGCTCGCGCGCTTGCCGCGCCCGCAACCCAATCTGTTCGCTCACCTCGGCTGAATGGGTGGATGCGGTCGCGCCAGGCCGATCGTGCCGGGTTGCTCCGATCCCGGCGTGCCGTTGGGAGGCGCGCCGTTCGCCCCCAGCATCGGCCGCCATTGAAGCGCGCCGACCACCGCTGCGCCCGCCGCTATCAGGAATCCGCAGCTGAAAAGCACGAGCAGGATCACTGGGACTTTGCGGAAGCTGCGAAAGATGTTGTCCACGGGTGCACTCCTTCCGCGGCAGCGCCTCGAATTCACGGCATGCAGGGCTTCAATGTCTTGATGGCCGTCTCGGCTTCGGCCCGCGTTCCGTAAACGGCATCACTCGCAACCGTGATGTTGGGCGTGTCGGTTTTAGGCTCCTTGTCAACAACGGAGCACTGCTTGGTCAGCGTATTCAGGACCACGTAAAATGTCGTTCCCCCCTTCTTCGGCTGGGAAAAGCCGGAGCTCGCAATCATGGCGATGCAGCAACCGATAAACAATCGTTTCATCAGTGCCTCCATGCTTTTTGGGAAACAACGCCAATCAGGGAACTCGGTTCCGGAATGGTGCCAGCCCTGGCGACCGTCCGGCTCGCCCGGCAAACGGCAATTGTTGAATTCCCCCTGATTCGGAAGAATAGGAACACAATCCGGTTGAGGAGCCACGCGTGCAAGGATGAGGCGCGGGTCTCCAGAAATCAAAGTATGCCGCTTGCCGTTCAGAATATCGGCCCAATGAAATCGGCACTCAAACCAAGAACCAAACCGAGCGATCGGCTGGCGGTTGGCAGACCGGCTGAGCTGTGCTCAAGTGCGCCATTCGGCAGTGCCGGGCGCAGAAGAAACTGGAGCCAATGAGCAAGATCAATCCCAACCCCTTCACCACCCGGCCTGAAATCGAGGGCACTTTTGGCGTCGTCACTTCCACCCACTGGATTGCCACCGCGGTCTGCATGGCCACGCTGGAGAAGGGCGGCAACGCCTTCGATGCCGGCGTCGCCACCGCTTTCACGCTGCAGGTGGTCGAGCCGCATCTGAACGGGCCGGGCGGCGACGTCCCGATCATCGTCCATGACATCAAGCGCGGGCGCACCGAGGTGATTTGCGGGCAGGGTCCGGCGCCGGCCGGCGCCACCATCGCGCATTACCGCAGCGAAGGCCTGGACATGGTGCCCGGCACCGGGCTGCTTGCCGCCTGCGTGCCCGGCACCTTCGAATCCTGGATGTTGCTGCTGCGCGATTACGGCACGCTGCGCCTGCGCGACGTGCTCGAGCCGGCAATCGCCTATGCGCGTGACGGCTATCCGCTGGTGGAGCGTGCGTCGGCGACGATTGCGACCGTCGAGCAATTGTTTCGCAAGCATTGGACCACGTCGGCGGCGGTCTACCTGCCGAACAATGAAGTGCCACAACCCGGCACGCTCTTTACCAACCGAAAACTCTCCGAGACCTATGCGCGCATCCTGCAGGAAGCGGAAAGCGCGGGGTCCGACCGGGTCGCCCAGATCGAGCGCGCCCGCAAAACGTGGTCCGGTGGCTTCGTCGCCGAAGCGATCGGTGAGTTCTGCCGCACCCAGGACATCATGGATGTCAGCGGATCGCCGCATCGTGGCGTGCTGACCGCCGACGACATGGCGCGCTGGCAGCCGAGCGTCGAGGCGCCGCTGACCTATGACTATGGCCGCTATACGGTCTGCAAGCCCGGGGTCTGGAGTCAGGGCCCGGTGATGCTGCAGCAACTCGCTTTGCTGAAGGGATTTTCTCTTGATGGGCTTGATCCCGCGGGGCCGGAGTTCATTCACCTTCAGGTCGAATGCGCAAAACTCGCCTTCGCCGATCGCGAGAAGTTTTATGGCGATCCGAATTTCAGCGAGATTCCGATCGCGACGCTGTTATCCGACAAATACAACGATGCGCGCCGCAAGCTGATCTCGGACCAGGCGTCGCTCGATTTTGTCCCCGGCTCGGTCGAAGGTTTTGGCTCGGTGATAAAACTGCGTCGCGAGGAAGGCCACCGCGAGGCCGTCGGCGCGATGGGCGCAGGTGAGCCGACCGTCGGCCGGTTCGGCGAGGTGCGCGGTGACACCGTGCGGGCAAACGCCCGCGCACCACGCTGAGCCCAACCATGGCGCTGCGTGACGGTGAGGCGTACATGGCGTGGGGATCGCCCGGCGGCGATCAGCAGGATCAATGGAACACGCAGTTTTTCCTCCGCCACGTCCACGCCGCCCTGAATCTGCAGGAGGCGATCGACGCCCCGGCGTGGCATTCGGAGCATTTCCCGATCTCGTTCTGGCCGCGCACCGCGCGGCCCGGCGTGCTGGTGGTCGAAAACCGGGTGCCGAAAGCCACCGTTGATACCCTGAAAAACCGGGGGCATATCGTGGAGACCGGTCCCGACTGGTCGGAAGGCCGCCTCACCGCCGCATCGAAGCTCGGCCGCCGGCGTCGCGCCGCCGCCAATCCGCGCGGCATGCAGGGCTACGCGGCAGGACGATAGCGGACGCACCGATGACCTGGTCGATCATAGCCCGCGACAGCGAAGCCGGCCATTTCGGCATCGCGGTCGCCACCCGGTTCTTTGCGGTCGGCGCCCGCGTGCCGTTCATCGCTGCCGGCATCGGCGCTATTGCGACCCAGGCGCTGGTCAATCCTTACTATGGGATCGACGGCTTGAAACTTTTGCGCGAGGGACAATCCCCGCGCGACATCATCGAGACCCTCAAGGCCACCGATAGCGGCCACGCCCATCGGCAGCTTCATATCATGGATGCTGGCGGCCGCATCGCCGCCTACACCGGCGCCGCCTGCGTGGAGTGGTGCGGACATCTCGAAGGCCAGGATCCTGAAGGCAACCATTTTTCAATTGCGGGCAATATGCTCGCGGGTGCGCAAGTGCTTGACGACACCGCCGCGGCCTATAATGCGAACGCAACATTGCCGTTCGCACGTCGCCTGATCGCGGCAATGCAGGCCGGCGAAGCCGCGGGCGGCGACAAGCGCGGCAAACAATCGGCGGCGCTTTTGATCTACGGCGGGGACGAATGGCCGGCGCTCGATCTGCGCGTTGACGATCACGTGGACCCACTCGGCGAACTGGATCGTCTCGAGCAGGTGAGCCGCGAACGCTGGGTGCACTTTCGTCAATTCTTGCCGAGCCGCGCCAATCCCGCAGGAATCACCGACCGGACGGCGATCGATGCCGGTATCGAAGCTGCGATCGCAGGCCGGAAATGACCGCAGACGCCCCGCTGATCGAAATCGAAAACCTGCGGGTCGTGTTCCATGGCGACGATGGACGCACCACCCACGCCGTCGACCTGGTCGATCTCAGCGTTGCGAGGGGAGCAACGCTGGGGCTCGTTGGCGAATCCGGCTGCGGCAAAAGCGTCACCTCTCTTGCTATCATGGGTCTGCTGTCGAAAGCGTCAGCCGAAGTCACGGGCTCGATTCGGTTCGATGGCTTCGATCTTTTGAAAATTCCCGACCAGACCCTGCGCGACCTGCGCGGCAACCGGCTGGCGATGATTTTTCAGGAGCCGATGACCTCGCTGAATCCGAGTTACACCATCGGCGACCAGATCATCGAGACCGTCATGCGCCATCGCGGGGTGTCACAAGCCAAGGCGCGGCTTCGCGCCATTGAATTGCTGCGCCGGGTGCACATTCCCTCGCCGGAGCAGCGCGTCGATGATTATCCCCACAAGCTCTCCGGCGGCATGCGCCAGCGCGTCATGATTGCCATGGCACTGGCCTGCGATCCGATGCTGCTGATCGCGGATGAGCCGACCACCGCGCTGGATGTCACGCTGCAGGCGCAAATTCTCGATCTGATGCGCGAACTGAAAGCTTCAAGCGGCGCCTCCATCATCCTGATCACCCACGATCTCGGCGTGGTTGCCGAGGTCTGCGACGATGTCGCGGTGATGTATGCGGGCGAGATCGTCGAGCGTGCGCCGGTGGAAGCGCTGTTCGCGCGGCCGCAGCATCCCTACACCGTCGGCCTGCTCGGCTCGATTCCGCGGCTTGATCATCGGCTGTCCCGCCTTGCCACCATCGAGGGGATGGTTCCGAATATGACGGCGCCGCCGCCCGGCTGCCGCTTTGCCGCGCGCTGCCCGTTTGTCGGCGACATCTGTGTTGCCACGCCTCCGCCTCTGGTGCCGATCGGCCCGGGTCACTGGTCGCGCTGCATCAAGGCTCCGCTTGAAAGGCTGGTGTCGTGACGGCTCTGCTGGAGGTCAAGGATCTCGCCAGGCGCTTCGTCGCGCGGCGCTCGATATTCGGGCGGCCGACTGCGTTCATCAACGCCGTGGACGGCGTCAGCTTCACGGTTGAAGCGGGCAAGACCCTGGCGGTGGTCGGCGAATCCGGCTGCGGAAAGTCGACCGTGAGCCGGCTGGTGTTGCGGCTGATCGAGCCCGATGCCGGCAGCATCCGCTTCGAGGGCCGCGATCTGCTGGCCATGGATGCCGGGCAACTGCGCGCCTTCCGCCGCGAGGCACAGATCATCTTCCAGGATCCCTACGCGTCGCTCAATCCGCGGATGACCGTCAACCAGATCCTGAGCGAACCGCTGGCATTGCACGATCTCGTGCCACCGGCGCAGCGTCGCGCCCGGGTCGAGGAGCTATTGAAACTGGTCGGCCTGGAGCCGCGGTTTGCGCGGCGCTACCCGCACGAATTCTCCGGCGGCCAGCGCCAGCGGATCGCGATCGCGCGGGCGCTCGCGGTCGAGCCGAAGCTGATCATTTGCGACGAACCGGTGTCGGCGCTCGACGTTTCGATCCGCTCGCAGATCCTCAATCTGCTGCGCGATCTGCAAAACCGGCTGGGTCTGGCCTACATTTTCGTTTCGCACGATCTTGCCGTCGTCAAGCACATCGCCGACCGCGTCGCCGTCATGAATTTTGGCCGCATCGTCGAGACCGCGGAGGCGCAGGCGCTTTTCGCCTCGCCGCGTCATCCCTACAGCCGCGCGCTGTTGTCGGCGATACCGGTGCCAAATCCGCGGGCAAAGCGCAGCCGGGTGCTGCTGCGGGGCGAGATGCCGAGCGCGCTCGATCCGCCGGCCGGCTGCCATTTCCATACCCGCTGCCCCTATGTGATCGAGCGCTGCCGCGTCGAGCGCCGGCTGCTCGTTTCTGCACCAGATGGACATGCCACCGCCTGCCACCGAATGGGCGAACTGCCTCCATCAGAGGCAATCATTCCCGCCGATGCCCACTATACTCCCGCGCTGGAACGACTACTGGCCGCGTTCACCAGAGCGACGGAAGGTGCAGTCCCCGGCGAGGTCGATATGCTTGAGACAACGCCGTCGGCAGACAGTTGAACGAGAGGACCAGCCGAATGAAGTTACTGCGTATTGCGACCCTTGCGGCGGCAGTGTTGGTGTCCCTTGGACCAAACCTCCACGCCCAGACCACGCTGCGCATCGGCCTTGCCGAAGACCCGGACATGCTCGATCCTTCGCTCGGCCGCACCTATGTCGGCCGCATCGTATTTTCGGCATTTTGCGACAAGCTGTTCGACATCGACGAAAAGCTCAACATCGTGCCGCAGCTTGCGCTTTCGCACGAGACGTCTGCCGACGGCAAGCCCCTGACCATCAAGCTCGGCCTGAAGGCAGCCTATTCCCCGCTGATCGCACAGCTCACCGATCGCTCTGGCATGATGATCTCGCCCAAGGCGGCAAAGGAGGCAGGCGACAAGTTCGGATTGCATCCGGTTTGCGCCGGCCCCTACAAATTCGTCGAACGCGTGCAGCAGGATCGCATGGTGTTCGAGAAATTCGCGGACTACTGGAACAAGGACAACGTCTTTATCGATCGTGTGGTGTTTCTCCCGATCGTCGACTCGACGGTGCGGCTTGCCAATCTGAAATCCGGAGCTCTCGACCTGATCGAACGCGTGCTGGCAACCGATATCAAGGACGTAAGGTCAGATCCGAAACTCAAGCTCTCGACCGCGCTGGAGCTTGGCTACATGGGCATCACCATCAACATCGGCGGCGACAAGACCAAGGGGCCGCTCAGCCAGTCGGAAAAAGTACGCCAGGCACTCGACCTTTCGATTGATCGTGAAGCGCTCAATCAAGTCGTATTCAACGGCGAATTCACGCCGGGCAACCAGTGGATCAATCCCGAGCATCCTTATTACCAGAAGGCTTATCCGGTACGGCCCCGCGACCTCGCCAAGGCCAAAGCCCTGTTGAAGGAAGCCAACGTCAGCCTGCCTGTCAGCGTCGATTTCATGGTGCCCAAGGGCACGGAAAACGAGGCCGTCGCCCAGGTTATACAGGCGATGGCGGCGGAAGCAGGTCTCGACCTGAAAATTCGTGTCGTCGAGTTTGCGACCACGTTCAAACAAGCCCAGGCCGGCGAGTTTCAGGCGTTCCTTATCCCCTGGAGCGGGCGTATCGATCCGGATGGCAACTCCTACGTTTTCCTTCACAGCAACGCCCCGCAGAATGACGGCCGCTATTCGAGCCCGGAAGCCGACAAGGCCCTCGAAGAAGGCCGTCTCGTTACCGATCAGGCGCAGCGCATGGCGATCTACGAAAAGCTCACCAAGACCATCCTCAATGACGAACCGCTGATTTATCTCTACCACCGCAAGCTCTTGATCGCGCATACCACCAGGCTCCAAGGCTACCGGCAAATGCCGGATGGTCTGGTGCGCGTGATCGGGTTGAAGCTGAAATGAGATCAATTCCATTCAAGCCGGCCAAACGTTGAGCGTGGAGGCAGGGCAATGCTGAGCTTCCTCGCCAAACGCCTGGTCCAACTGATCCCGACGCTGTTCTTTGTGTCGATCCTGATCTTCCTGCTGCAGCAATTGTTGCCGGGGGACCCGGCGCTGGTGATGGCCGGCGAGGAGCGCGATCCCGCCGTGATCGCTCAGATCCGCCAGCAATATCGGCTCGATCAGCCGCTGCCGATGCAATACGTCTACTGGATCAAGGGCGTACTGTCGGGCGACTTCGGCGAGTCGCTGCGGATCAAGGTGCCGGTGCGTAGCCTGATTGCCCAGAAACTGCCGGTGACGATGCAACTGGCCTCGATGGCGATCCTGATCGCATTCCTCATCGGGGTGCCCGCGGGTGTGGTGTCGGCGGTGAAGAAGGGCACGGTCTGGGACTATGGCGCCAACCTGTTCGCGCTGTGGGGCATTTCCACGCCGAACTTCTGGCTCGGCATCATGCTGATTTTTCTGTTCTCGATCGAGCTCGGCTGGCTGCCGGCTTCGGGCTATGTTCCGCTCTCCGAGAATTGGCGGGCAAGTCTTGCCTCGACCATCATGCCTGCCTTTGTGCTCGGCAATGCGATCGCCGCGATCCTGATGCGGCACACCCGGAGCGCCATGCTGCAGGTGCTCGAAAGCGATTATGTCCGCACCGCCCGCGCCAAGGGGCTTTCCGAACGCTCGGTCATTCTCAAGCACGCCATGCGCAATGCGCTGACCCCGATCATTACGCTGGGCGCGCTCGAACTCGGCACCTTGCTGTCGGGCGCGGTGCTGACCGAGCAGATTTTCTCGATCCCGGGATTCGGCAAACTGATCGTCGACGCGGTTTTCAACCGCGACTATGCGGTGGTGCAGGGCGTCGTGCTGGTCACGGCCACCACCTACATCTTGCTCAACCTGATCGCGGATCTCGCCTATATCCTCGTCAATCCAAGACTGCGGGCGTGACGCATGACCGATGCTGTCATCCATGCGGTGCCGATCGGCGGCGCCCAAGCCGAGGAACTGGAAAGCCCGGGCCGGCGCGCGCTGCGCCGGCTGTTCAAGCGCAAAGGCGCCGTTGTCGGCATCGTCGTGATCGCGACCTTTATCGTGCTCGCCGTGTTTGCCCCGCTGCTGGTGCCGTATGATCCGATCGCAACCAACTGGGCGCTGGTGCGCAAGCCGCCCTCGCTATTGCACTGGTTTGGCACTGATGAGCTCGGCCGCGATGTTTTCGGACGCGTCATTTACGGCGCGCGGGCTTCGCTGGTGGCCGGCGCGATCTCGGTCGGGATCGCCTTTGGCCTCGGGGTGCCGTTCGGGTTATTGTCCGGCTATCGCGGCGGCTTCATCGATGCCCTGATCAGCCGCATCACCGACGCCATGCTGGCCTGTCCGTTCCTGATTCTGGCCATCGCGCTGGCGGCATTTCTGGGGCCGAGCCTCAGCAACGCGATGATTGCCATCGGCATCACCACCACCCCGATTTTCGTGCGCCTGACGCGCGGCCAGGTGATGAGCGTGAAGGTCGAGGATTACGTCGAGGCCGCCCGCGCCATGGGCAATCCGCGCTGGCGCATCGCGCTGTTTCATATTCTGCCGAACATCATGCCCGCTTTGCTGGTGCAGGCGACGCTGTCGATTGCCGCCGCGATCATCGCCGAGGCGGCACTGTCGTTTTTGGGACTCGGACAGCAGCCGCCGGCGCCCTCCTGGGGCAGCATGCTCAACGCAGCGCAACGCTTCCTGACCAGCGCGCCATGGATGGCGCTGTGGCCGGGGCTTGCGATCTTTCTGGTGGTGCTGTCGTTCAATCTGGTCGGCGACGGCTTGCGCGACGCACTCGACCCGCGCGAGCGGTGAGGGGGTGCCGGCTTTGCCCGCGGTGACTCATCAGCATCGTCCGGGTTGACAGCGACGACAACCGACGCCAATGGCAATATGACCCTCTACGCCTACGACCGAGGCAATCGGCTGACCGGCGTCACCGACCCGGTTGGCCGCGTCACGAACTACGGCTACGACTCGCTGGGCCGCCGTATCTCGGTCTCGAACCTCGCCATCCAAAGTACGCCATTGCTCCAGCAGACTTATATCCTGGACGGACTGCTCGCGAGCCTGACCGACGTGAACATCGGCAACAACCCCACGCATTTTGCCTATGACGGCTTCGACCGGCTGTCCACCACCACCTATCCGTTGGGCAGCTCGGAGGTGCTGACTTACGACGCCGACAGCAATGTCCTGACGCGCAGGACACGCGCCGACCAGAGCATTGTCTTCGCCTATGACACGCTGAACCGCCTCGCCACCAAGACGCCGCCTTCGCCGGCCGCGGTGGTGAGCTATGGCTACGATCTAGCAGGCCGCCTCACCAGCGTCAGCGACACCAGCGCGGCTGTCACCGCTGCCGTGCCGCCATCCGGAACCTCGGTTCAGTATGCCACAAGCTTTGGCTATGATGCCGTCAACCGGCCGACGGCTGCGGCCTGGAATCCAGCCGCGACCGCTGCGGCACCGACCGCGGGCAGCGTCACATTTAGTCATGCCTACAACAGGGCGAACCAGCGGATCGGGCAGAGCGTGACCGACAGCAGCTGGTTGAATTATCCAGCTGCAACGCCTAGCACGGTTAGCTATACCAGCGACGTCGGCAACCGATACACGGCGGTGGGCGCGGTCACGCCGACCTATGACGGCAACGGAAATCTGACCTCCGACGGCACTTTTTCATTCGGCTACGACGCCGAGAATCGGCTGACCTCGGCGAGCGGCGCGGGCAACACCGCGAGCTACGCCTTCGATGCGCAGGGGCGGCGCAAATCCAAAACGGTGAACGGTACGACCACGATGTTCGTCACCGACGCCGGCAATCGCGAAGTATTGGAATATGACGGTGCCAGCGGCGCGATTTTGCGCTGGTATGCCTATGGCCTCGGATCGAACGATGTGCTGAACCAGACCAATGTCGCGGCGGCGACGCGCACGGCGCTCATTCCGGATATCCAAGGTTCGGTCATCGCCTCGCTGGATTCAAGTTCGGGCACGTTAAGCAAAACCGGCTATTTACCCTACGGCAAGAGTGTCAGCGCTCCGGGCTCGTTCGGTTACACCGCGCAGCGCATAGATCCGGAAACCAACGGCCTCTATTACTACCGCGCACGGCACTACATGCCGGCGTGGGGGCGGTTTCTGCAGGCTGATCCGATTGGGTATGGCGGCGGGATCAATCTTTATCGGTATGTCGGGAACGATCCGTTAAATCTGATCGATCCGACTGGATTGGTGTCCGACAATGCGCAGGGGAGCGGGAGTGGATCGACCGCAGGCGTTGCCGTGCTCGCTCCCGCGTTTCAAGGAGCAGGCAGTCTTGCTGTAGGAGGTGGTTTCGCAGGTGCGGCGGTCGCGACAGGCGGCGCGTTGGCCGTTCTCTGCGTTGCGCTTTGTCCATCGTCGATGGGACATGACCTTCCAATTCTCAATAACCAGCAGGGTCCGAAAGAAATTTTGACTCCCGGTGGCGTTCCGCTCGGTACGCCGAATGGAAGGGATGAGACTACTCGTAATTTGCCTGGAGGACAGCAGGCGGCCGAAGACCTTTACGGTCAACTCTCTCAAGGAGGTACACCAGCTAACAGTCCAACCTACCCGGGCTCAGCGGTCACTCTCCCGGGCGGAGGTTTTGTTGGCATTCGACCCGGCTCGGCTTCGAAGAGCGGTGTTCCTGCGATCGATATAAATATCCCAGGTATTGATATCGGTAAAATCCATTTTCCGGGGTAGAATGATCCAATGACTACGCAAGAAAAAATTGATGAAATAGTTGCCGACTACGTGGAAGCGGCGCGCTTCGACTATGTTGGTCTTTGGCAAATCGTCATTAGAGTTCGACACGATTTTGGCCTTTCAGACCATAACGAAAACAGAAAAATGGTTATGCAAATAATTAAGGGAATGTTGTCGGCCGGATTAGAAGCTGTCACTCTAGGATCTGTTGGTCCCGGCTGTACTCCTTGGGAAAATCAGAATTTGAATTATGTGTTGGATCGCATTTCTTCGGAGTGGGATCATTTAGATCACGATCCCAACCCTGGCGATATCGTTTGGTTTAACAGCAAGTCCTGTTAAGCGCAGCGAGATTGGAGACTGATCTTCCGCATTGCGACGAACATCGGCACGTTGCGCGTTCAGCAGGCTTAAAGCAGTGATATGGACCGCAATTCATTCTATGAGCGAGCGTAGCCCGGATGAGCGCAGCGAAATCCGGGGCAACTGTTCAAATTGGAGACATAGTTTAAGCTATTGCAACGTCCAGCCACCGGTCAGGTCGACGTCGCAGGCTTCGGTCTTGCCGGTGTGGCAATGCTCGGATTTCATAGTTCACGCGATCTTCAGGTTTCAATTTCGCGCCGCAACCGGACCGGTCGTCGCGCGGAACAGCTGCCCCGGATTTCGCTCTGCGCTCATCCGCGCTTCGCTCGCTTGACGGTCTTGCCAGCCGTTGTGAAATGGCGACCAAGCCATCAGTTCTCGAAGATGAGGCAAGTGGTTGTGCCGTGCGCGAGCAAGCGCCCCCTGCTATCCGTGATCCGTCCTTCCGCGGTGCCAACGCGACGGCCCCGATGCAGGACCACTCCCTCGGCCTTGATCAGACCGGTTTCCGGCGTAATAGGCCGCACCAGTGAAATCTTGAACTCGAGAGTCGTCTGCCCGACGCCCTTCTCCAAGGTCGACTGGATGGCAAGTCCCATGCAGCTATCGAGCAGCGTGGCCGAGAAACCGCCGTGCACTGTGCCGGCCGGATTAAGGTGGGCGTCACTCGGTTCCGCGGTGACGACGACGCGCCCGCTTGCCGCCTCGGTAACATCATAGCCCAGGGTCTGGGCTATCGTATTGAGAGGCAGGGTGCCGTCGGCGAGTCCCTGGACAAACTCCAGGCCGCTGATCTCCTTCCTCCGGTCGGCGCTCACGGTCCCGTATGTCTTGCTGACGACGTGTCCCGGCATGTGTTTCACTCTCCCAATCAACCGGAATTGCGCTTCGCCGAAAACTGAACTCAGGCGAGTCGGGCTTTTTCAGCGCAAGGCGGCTGCTCGATCACTTCCGAAGGGTCGTTTCGGCTTAAACGATTGATATCATCGCGCCAAATCGCGCGCTGGCGGAAATCGGACTCGATCAGTCAGGATCAGAAGTAAGTCTAACATTTCTTAGCTCGAAAGCATTGGTTTCAAAAATACTTGACGCGTTGTCGCCCAAGCTATTAACGTCAAAGAAAAGAAATGAGGCACAAGGTGCCGGCTCTGAGCGTAATCGCGGTCCCGCGGATTCTCCGGGTTAGGCCGCCGCACCGCGCCGCATCGTCAAGGGAAAGAGTGCTGCAGTGAATATCCGTTCGGCCAGCGTTGCTTCGACGATACCCTTCGACACCAAAACGCTGGACGACCTGCTGGAACAGGCAGGCATCGATGTCCTGATCGTCACCTCCAAACATAATGTCGGGTATCTGCTGGGCGGTTACCGGTTCTTCTTCTTCGAAACCATGGATCCCATCGGACTCAGCCGATATCTGCCGGTCCTTATCTACGCCAAGGGGCAAGCCGAGCGATCGGTTTTCATCGGCAACAAGCTCGAGATTTTCGAGAAGCAATTGAACCGGTTCTGGACGCCGGTTGCCGAGACCTCGTGGATGACCAGTGTCGACGCGATGCAGTCGGCGGTTTCCCACATCAGGAAAATGGGTGTTGCCTCCGCCAGGATCGGCGTGGAAATGCCGTTTCTTCCGCTCGATGCCGCCGATGTGCTGCGTTCCTCCTTTGCCGACAGCACGATGGTCGATGCCACCGTTCCGCTGGAACGGCTGCGCGCGCGCAAGACGGCGGCAGAGCTTGCGCTTCTTAAAGAAGCTTCCGAGCGCGTCGTCGCTTCGATGCAGGCGGTGTTTTCGGCGTGCCGGCCTGGCATGACCAAGCACGATGTGGTGGGGCAGCTGCGCCGGGAGGAAACCAACCGCGGGCTCAATTTCGAATATTGCCTGATTTCCGCGGGCTCCAGCCTCAATCGCGCTCCGTCGGATCAGGTGCTGGGTGCCGGCGACATCATCTCGCTGGACTCCGGCGCCAACTATCATGGCTATATCGGCGATCTCTGCCGCATGGGCGTTATCGGCAAACCCGACGCCGAGCTTACGGATTTGCTCGCCGAGGTCGAAACCGTCCAGCAGGCGGCGCGCAAGCCGATCCGCGCCGGCGCGCGCGGCGGCGACATCTACGCGGCGGCGGAAGCCGCGATGCGCGGCTCGAAGCAACTGCCGCATTTCGACTTTCTCGCCCACGGCATGGGGCTGGTCAGTCATGAGGCTCCCCATCTCACCAGCAAAGGCGTTGTGCCGTATCCGGCGACCGATGAGGATCGTCCGCTGGAGCGCGGAATGGTGATCTCGATCGAGACCGCGATCCTTCATCCGAAGCGCGGGTTCATCAAGCTCGAGGATACCGTCGCCGTCACCGACAGCGGATGGGAAGGCTTCGGCGATAGTGGGCGGACCTGGAATGTGGCGGCCGAAACATAACAAGCTGCGCAAACAGCGACACGAACAAGGGAGGGTGGGCGGTCTGCCGGCGACAAAAAATAACACCCGCACCCGCCTCCGGCGCGCAGCGCAACAAAAACAATCAGAGGAAGGCCATCCCCACCATTGATGCCCACCATCACATTGGCGCCGGAAGGATCTGACCTGGCTGTCGGGGCCACAGGTGCTGCGCAACTTCGTCAGTACGAATCGATCTGCCGCGATTGTCCGATCGAAAAAATTTCGCGCCCATACCGGTGGCCGCGATGTCGTCTGATCCGTCTATGTGCAGACCAACTGGCCGGCGGAACAAAGTTTTCACGAAGCGCAGTTTGTGCAATCGGTCCGCGATGCCATCGGTTGGACGCACGCCAATGTCGCGCATCCGCACCTTGCCGATCCATAGTGCGGAGCGCAGACCCTATATCACAGAGTATCGATGATGGGATCGCGAGGCTCTGGAATACTGGGTACTCCGCTTTCGCGGAGTATGAAGGTCAACCCCGGCGTGGCGCGGTGCGCAGCCGGTTGACAGGCGATCGAAATCGGGATGTGCTTGATATAACAAGCTGCGCAGTCGCTCGCCGCGCGGCTTTTCAAACAATGGAGGAAACATGAGCAAGCGACTGATCGCCGGGTGTTTTTGCTGCGGCCCACAATCAACCATCGGCGCCATGAGCCGGCGAGGCTTTCTCGCCGGCGCAAGCGCCGTGGCCGGAGCCGCCGCGTTTGGTGGGATCGACCTCATCTCCAGGGCCAGTGCGCAAGCAAAACCGCATCGCATCGATGTGCACCATCACATTGCCCCGCCGGTTTGGGTCGATGCGCTCAAAAAGGCCGGCAAGAGCAATCCCGTCGTCAATAGCTGGACCATCGAGAAGTCGCTCGAGGACATGGACAAAGCGGGCGTCGCGACCGCGATGACGTCGCCGACCACGCCGCAGGTCGGCTTTCTCGGCAAGGAGGACGCGGCGCGGGTCGCGCGCGAGTCGAACGAATACGCCAAAAAGCTGATGGCGGATCATCCGGGCCGGTTCGGGCTGTTCGCGACGCTGCCGCTCCCCCACATCGACGAGAGCCTCAAGGAGATCGCCTACGCGTTCGACGTTCTGAAGGCCGACGGCATCGGCATGATGACGAGCTATGGCGACAAGTGGCTGGGCTATTCCACTTTCGAGCCGATCTGGGAAGAACTCAACCGGCGCAAGGCGACGGTCTATACCCACCCGACCGGCGCCAACTGCTGCGTCAACCTGGTCGAGGGCCTGCCCGAGACCGTGGTCGAGTACGGCGCCGACACCACCCGCAGTATTGCCAGCTTGATCTTTAGCGGCACGTCGCAGCGCTACAAGGACATCAACTTCATTTTCTCGCATGGCGGCGGCGTGCTGACCGCGACCGCCGAGCGTTTCCAGATCCAGATGGTAAGCCAGCCACCCTATAAGGGCAAATTCACCCGCGAGAGCGTCGACAAGGAATTGCAGCGCTTCTATTACGACACCGCCCAGATCGCCAATGCGGTGACGATCGGCGCGCTGGTGAAACTGGTCCCGGTGTCGCAGGTGGTGTTCGGCAGCGATTTTCCGTTCCGCACAGCCGAGGAGCATGTGAAGGGGCTGGCGGCTTCGTTCAACGCCGCCGACCTCAAGCTGATCGAGCGCGACAACGCGCTTCGCATTCTGTCACGGCTGCGGGAGGCTTGAGGATAAAACAATGACGGCGCCATTCCGGGGCGCGCGCTTGCGCGAGCCCGGAATCCATAAGCCCCGCCGGGAGTATGGATTCCGGGCCTGCGCCAAGAGGCGCATCCACGATGCGCAATTGCGCATCGGGGAATGACAAACGCTGAGTCAATCCGAGACGCCTAAACGTCCAATATCGCCACTGCCCTGGTCCAGCCCGCGGAGGCGCGTTCGATCTTGACCGGGAAGCAGGACACGGTGAAGCCCGTCGAGGGCAGCTGCTCCAGATTGTGCAGCTTCTCGATGTGGCAGTAGCCGATGTGGCGGCCGGCCTTGTGGCCTTCCCAGATCAGGCTGGCATCCCTGGTCTCGGCATATTTTTTTGCGGTGTAGACGAACGGCGCGTCCCAGCTCCATCCGTCGATGCCGGTCAGCCGCACGCCGCGCTCGAGCAGATACATGGTGGCTTCATAGCCCATGCCGCAGCCCGAGGTGACGTAATCCTGCCGGCCGTATTTGGCGCCGGCGCTGGTGTTGACGACGACGATTTCGAGCGGCGAAAGCGTGTGGCCGATGCGCTTGAGCTCGGTTTCGACATCCTTGGCGGTGGCGACATAGCCATCGGGAAAATGCCGAAAATCCAGTTTTACGCCCGGCTGCATGCACCAATCGAGCGGCACTTCATCGATGGTCCATGATCGCTCGCCGCGATTCATGGTCGGGTGAAAATGCCAGGGCGCATCGAGATGAGTGCCGTTGTGGGTCGAGAGCTGCACCATCTCCACCGCCCAGCCTTGGCCATCCGGCAGATCCTCGGCCTTGAGCCCTTCGAAGAACTGTAGCATCCGCGGCAGTCCTTGCTGGTGGTCGATATATTGAATGGTGGGATGTCCGCCCGGCGGATCAGCCGGCACGTCGTTTTGCAGCGGCACCGAAATGTCGATCAGTTTTCGCGCCATGGCTTCCTCCGGTTTGCAAGCTTTATCAGATTTGCGGCATTTTCAATGCCGCGAATTTTTGAGCGCGATCAGCAAAAGTAGAATCCGGTTTTGCGTCCGATCGCGCTCCAAACCATAACGTCAAGCGTCCTGACGCTCGACCCTGTTTTTCAGAATGCCGATTTTCTCGACCTCCAGCTCGATGGTGTCGCCATGTTCGAGATACTGGCCAAGCTCCAGCCCGCAGCCATTGCCCACGGTGCCCGAGCCGATGAACTCGCCGGGCATCAGGGTCTCGTCCTGGGTGACATGGGCGATAATTTCCTCGAATGAGAACAGCATTCCCTTGGTGACACCCTGCGACCGTATCTTGCCGTTGACGCGGCATTCCATTTTGAGATTGTAGGGATCGCCGATTTCGTCGGGCGTCACGATCCACGGACCAAGCACGTTGCCGCCGTCAAAGCTCTTTCCCTTCGCCGGACCGAGGCGGCCTTCCATCTCGACGCGCTGGGCATCGCGGGCCGAAAAGTCATTGAAGATGGTGAAGCCGAAAATGTGATCGCGGGCCGAGGCTACAGAAATATTCGCAGCCTTCCCCTTGGTGACGATGCCGAATTCGAGTTCGTAATCCATCACCTGGCTGAGTTCGGCCATGTCGCCCTTGGCGCGCGCCGCCAGTTTCAACTGGCCGCGCGGTGCCTGCAGGATATGAAGCGGAAACGACATGCCGTCGCGCATCTGGCGTGGCTCTGGCAGGGGAGACAGGATCTCTGCCTGGGCGATGCCGACCGAGAGTGCTTCGTCGCTGCCGTGCGCTTCGAACGCCTTACGCGCAATATCGAGCGCGGCTGGGCCGGCGTCGATTAGCGAAAGCATTGATTTAAATGGTGAATTCTCGGTTCCCAGACGCTGGACCGCGGCGGCGAGGTCGAGAATCCGGCTGTCATTGCTGTGAACCAAACCGATGCGCGGCCCCTCTGTGGCCTCGAATGTTGCAAGTTTCATCACAAATCTCCTTGTTCTCGTAAAAAATATATGATGAAATATAATATCGATAAAAAGCGATGATGCAAATCATCTTTGCCGGGAGGGCCAATATGCGAAATTTCATGGCGGGAGTTGCGACATTGGCGGCCGTGCTGCTCGCCGACCACGCGCAGGCGCAGACAAAAATCCAGGTCGGATGCACGGCCACAACCGACTGTGCGTCCGCCATGGTCGGCGTCGATGAAGGCATCTTCAAGCGCCATGGCCTTGATGTCGAAATGGTGCTGATCGGCATCAACTCGAACATTCCCGCCGCGATCCTTTCGAATTCGATCCAGATCGGCGGCCCGACATCGACCGTCTTTCTGCAGGCCGTCGATGGCGGCCTGGATATGGTTGCAGTCGCTGGCGCGTCGATCATGAGCAAGACCTCGAACGACGCCATCGCGGCATTCGTCCGCACTGGCGTCGAGGCCAAGGAAGCCAAGGATTTCGTCGGCAAGAAGGTCGGAGCCCCCGGGCTCGGCGCGTTTCTGCATGTGCTGTTCCGCAAATGGCTGATCGAAAAGGGTGTCGACCCCAAGGGCGTCAATTTTGTCGAAGTCACGTTCCCGACCATGAACGACGTCCTCAAATCCGGAAGCGTCGACGCGGTGCTCACCGCCGAACCGTTTGTCATGCGCATGACCGCGGGCGGCACCGGACAGGTCGGGGCGCGATATGCGGCCGATCTTTCCCGCACCGAGCCGATCATTTTCTATGCGGCGTCACGCGAATGGGCGGAGAAAAATCCGGATGCGATCAGGAATTTCCGGGCCGCCATTGCCGAGGCCGCCAAGATCGTCAATTCGGATGGCGACAAGGCCAGTGCGGCGATTGCCAAATTCACCAAGCAACCGCTGGAACTGGTCAAGCTGACGACTCCGAATTATTCCGAGCCGGTGCTGAAAAGCGAGCAGCTGGCGTGGTGGATCGATGTCATGAAGCAGCAGAACATGCTGCAGAGCAAGATTGACCTCAACAAGCTGATGCTGAAATAGACCGGACCAAAGCATGGCGGCAACGACGGTCGGACATGGCGGCGAAAGTGCCGGCACGGACACGCTCTCCGAGCGTGCCGCCGGAATCCTTGAGCGCGATATTCTTGCCGGAAAACTGCTGCCCGGGTCGCGTCTGGCCATCACCGAGCTGGCGCAACATTATGACATTGGCGCCACGCCGCTGCGCGAAGGGTTGTCGCGGCTGGTCTCGCGAGGCCTGATCGTGGCGATCGGGCAACGCGGATTTCGCGTTGCCAGCGTCAGCCGCGAGGACCTTTTCGACATTACCCGCATGCGCGTTGTCGTCGAGGTCGAGGCGCTACGTTTGGCCATGGAAAATGGCGGCGATGCCTGGGAGGCCAGCATCCTGGCCGCCTTGCACCAGCTGCGCCGCTATATCGAGCGCGTCGGCATCAGGTTTCGTGAAGGGGCAGAGGATTTCGACGCCCTTCACAAGGGCTTTCACACCTCGCTTCTGGAAGCCTGCGGCTCGGTGCGCCTGTTGGCCGCGCATTCGGATCTCTACGATCAGGCCTATCGTTACCGCCGGGTCATGATGCGCGGCTTCGACAGCGGCGAACGATTCGTCGAGGTGCATCAGAAACTCGCGGACCGCGTGATCGCCCGGAAAGTCGATGAGGCGCGGGCGATGCTGGCGGAACATCTGGAGACGACGCTGCACTACGTCTATCCCCTCGAGGAAGGAAACAGGCTTTGAACATTCAGGGGGACAGCACTGCAGGTTCAAGCGTGCGGAACGATGCGCTGATGGAATTCGCAGCAGTAACGCTCGATCTCGGTGGCAAGACCATTGTCGAACAGTTTGGCATGAAGGTGCGGCGCGGCGAATTCGTCTGCGTCATCGGCGCCTCCGGTTGCGGCAAGACCACCGCGCTGCGGCTTGCCGCCGGCCTCTATCAGCCGACCGCCGGTACGGTTACCTTCGCCGGCCGGCCGATGAGCCAGCCACGGCGCGACATTGCCATCGTTTTCCAGGACTATGGCAAGGCGCTGCTGCCGTGGCGCACGGCGGCGGGCAACATTTCGCTGGCATTGGAAGCGGCGGGTGTGAAGCCGGCAGCTCGCGAAGCCAGGATCAAAATGCTGCTTGAAAAAGTGGGATTGCCCAACCACGCCGAAAAATATCCGGCGGAAATGTCGGGCGGGATGCAGCAGCGGCTGCAGATTGCGCGCTGCCTGGCGCAGGAGCCGGCCGCACTCCTGATGGACGAACCGTTCGGCGCGCTCGACGCCATGACCCGGCAGGGCCTGCAGGACGAAGTCCTGGCGCTGGTCGCGGCCAGCGGTGCGACGGTTCTGTTTGTCACCCACGATCTCGAGGAGGCGATTTATCTCGGCGACCGCGTCATCGGTCTGTTGCCGCATCCGGGACGGATCGGCATCGAGCTCAAGGTCGATCTGCCGCGTCCGCGCGATCAGCTGACGACCCGCGAGCATCCGGAATTCCTGAAATTGCGGCGCGAATTGTTCGATTTCATCAAGGCCTCTGAAGCATAGGATGGACATAGGATCCGAACATGACGCCTGATCGCCTCAAGGGTTTTGTGTTTCCTGTTCTGGCCCTGCTGGCGCTGGAGGCGGCAGCCCGCATCACGCACATGCGCAGCGACTCGCTGGCGCCGCCGAGCGAAATCGTGCTGGCGTTTGGCGAAGCGCTCGCCGACGGCTCGCTGCTGCTGGCGACCCGCGATACGCTGGTGTCGGCATTTGCGGGTCTCGCCATCGGTGGCTCGATCGGGCTGTTGCTCGGGATCGCGCTCGGCATGATCCCGGTGCTGGATCGCATGATGGAGGTTACGGTCGAGGCGATACGCCCGATTCCCTCGGTGGCGCTGTTGCCGGTCGCGCTGATCGCCATGGGCTTCGGATACCGCATGGAAATCGTCATCGTGGCCTTTGCCTGCGTGTGGCCGCTGTTGATTTTCACCCGCGCCGCGGTTCGCGGCATCGAGCCGCGCCTGATCGAAGTGGCGCGGGCCTTGCGGTTGTCGACCGACGCGCGCGTCACCAAGATCATCATACCCGCGGCGCTGCCGCGCATCTTCATTGCGTTCCGGCTGGCCGCCGGCGTGGCGCTGATCGTCGCCGTCACCGTCGAGATCGCCATCAACCCGCTTGGCCTCGGCGCCGCCATCATGACCGCGCAGCAGGCGCTGCGGCCGGATCTGATGCTGGCCTATCTGGTCTGGATCGGCGTGGTCGGCTTTGCGCTCAATGCCGCGCTGGTGTTGGCGCAGCAGCGTCTGTTCGGCCGTGCCGCCATGGTGGAGGAGGTGAGGTGAGAAGCTCCGTGCTGCTTTGGCGCGCGATCAGTTTTGCCGTGGCCGCGGGTTTCGTGGCGCTGTGGCAATTGATCGCCAATCTGCGCCTCGTATCGCCGGTATTCCTGCCGGGACCTGACCGCGCCTGGTCGTCACTGGTGCGGGGATTTGACGGCGGCGATCTCATGGAAAAGCTCAATGGCACGCTGTGGCACATGGCGCTGGGCTGGTTTCTCGCCTCGCTGGTTGGGATCATCGTCGGCGCGCTGATCGGCTCGTCGCGGGCGATGCGTGCCTATGTTGCGCCGACGCTGGAATTCTTGCGGCCGCTGCCGGTGTCCGCGATCATCCCGGTCGCGATCGCGCTGTTCGGCCTCACCCAGAGCATGGCCCTGTTCGTGATTGCGTTCGGCGCGATCTGGCCGACCTTGCTGGCGACGGTGCATGGATTTGCGGCATTCTCTCAGGAATGCGGCTCAGCCTGACGGTGGCGCTTATTCTGTCGGTGGTGTGCGAAATGCTCGCGGGCCTCGACGGCCTCGGGCATTGGGTGCTGCTGTCGGCGCGCTCGTTCCGGTCGGCGGATCTGTTCGCCGGGGTCATCCTGCTCGGCGCGGTCGGCTACGCCACCGCGCTGATGATGTCGGCGGTCGAGCGCCGCTTGCTGGTGTGGCGGACCAGCGGGCATTAGGGGCGCTTCCTTCACCTCTCCCCGCTTGCGGGGAGAGGTCGCGCGCATCTTGCGCGCGGGTGAGGGGGCGTTTCTCCAGCCTGAGCATATATTGCGACGCCCCCTCACCCCAACCCTCTCCCCGCACGCGGGGCGAGGGAGCGCGCTGCCGTTGCCTCAACGCCGCCGCTCTCTATTGAATCACATTCTCCAAACTGCCGATGCCCTCGACATCCGCTCTGACACGATCGCCGCTGGCGAGAAATCGCGGCGGGGTCATCGCATAGCCGACGCCGGCCGGGGTTCCGGTGGCGATGACGTCGCCGGGCTCCAGCGTGAGGCCGCGCGACAGATGCTCGATGATCTGCGGGATAGGGAAGATCATGTTGCTGGTCCGGCTGTCCTGACGGATTTCGCCGTTCACCGTGCTGGAGATGCGCAGGTCATTGACGTTGGGGAGTGCCGAGGCATGCACGACCACCGGACCGAACGGGCAGGAGCGGTCGAGGCCCTTGCCTTTGAACCACTGGCCATGCGCGCGCTGCAGATCGCGGCCGGTAATATCGTTGATGATCGAGTAGCCGAACACATGATCAAATGCCTGTGCGGCCGGAATGTCGGTGCCTTTGCGGCCGATGATCACCGCCAGTTCGACCTCATAGTCGAGTTGTTTGGTCGCGCCCGCATGGAGCGGAATGGTTTCGCCTGCGGCGATAACAGCGGTCGGCGGCTTGGTGAAGAATTCCGGCACCGTGGGCAACGGCGCCGGAGCCTTGCCCTGCGCGCGCATGCCCTCGTCGATATGTTCCTTGTAATTGCGCCCGACGCAGAACACATTTTTTCCGGGCCGCGGGATCGGGGCCAGCAGCTTGAGCGACCTCCGTGCCAGTAGAGCCTCGGCGGATGGCGTTCGTCCCAGATCGCACACAATGTCGAGGCCGGCTTGGCCGGCCGCAGCCAGTTCGCCGACGTCCCGGGGCGCGGAAATCGTGCTGCTCGCCGGCCAGGCCCCGGTCACATCCAGCACCTGTTCGCCGACAACAAGCCCCAGCCGATGGCCATCCTGGTGAGCGAAGGTCAGAAAAATCATCCGCGCGTTCCGTTCTAAATGAGTGTCCTCTTGGGCGCGTCTGTCTGATCACGAACGGCAGGTCTGGACAAGAGCACGGCAGATACGACCGGGGGCATATTGACGTCAGGAAATTTTGTGCGTTAGGTCCGCTCGCCCAAGGTGGGCCAATGACCCCCGATAACCCCCGATAACCCCCCATAACCCAAAGAAAAAGAGAGAAGCGATCGATGGCTGCCGTTCAAGCTGAGCCGCGAATCCGTACTTTTTCGCAAGATCTTCGCTGGCCCGGCGGGAGCCATGTCGCTGTCGTTTTCAATCTTGCCTATGAGGCGTGGTCGGACGGCAAGGCGCCGGGCATCGGCCCGATGGGCAACCCGCTGCCACCGGGCACGTTTGACACCAATGCCCTGTCATGGGGGCGCTACGGGCAGGAGGTCGGCATCGAGCGGCTGCTGCGCATTCTGGACCGCACCCACCAGAAGGCGACCGTGATGGTGAGCGGCATTCTGGCCGAGCGCGCTCCGCGACACGTCAAGGCGATCGCCGCCGCAGGGCACGAGATCGTGGCGCATTCCTACGCCCAGGATGTCGTGCCGGCGATGCTTTCTCCCGAGGAAGACCGGGAGAATATCCAAAAGACCACAACCATCCTCGAACAGGTGGCAGGCAAGCGTCCGCGCGGCTGGATCAGCCCGCGCGGCACGCCAAGCGCATCGACGATTCGTCAGTTGATCGAGGCCGGCTATATCTATCACAGCGACGTTCTCGACGGCGACATGCCCTATGCGCAGGTGTTTGATAACGGCGAAATCATCGCGATTCCCTTCACCATGGACGTCAACGACCTTCCTCATGCGATGCGGTTCGGAAGAACGCCACGTCAGTTCATCGACAGCTTCAACGACTATCTCTCGCACACGCTGAAAGCGCCGGACTGGCCTGTCATCATCGACGTGACGGCGCACTGCCATTGCTATGGCCGGCCCGGCGGCGCCTGGGCCTATGAAGAGATCGCGCGCCAGGTGAGCGGCCGGGACGATATCTGGCTGACAACGCGCGAGGCAATCGCCGACTACGTGATCGCGACGGGAAAGTAACTGCAAAGCATACATGACTGTCGTCGCCCGGCTTGACCGCAAGCGATCACGTGTAAGTTCGTCATGGCCGGGACAAGCCCGGCCATGACGGAGAAATGCTTCAACTGAGTTGGCAAATGCTCTATCGCGGCTACCTGCTGCGGACAGCGACCTTGATGGTCTCGCGCCTCAGCCTGCCCGCCGCGGCAGCGCAACAATCTCCTCCGATTGTCGCAAATGAGTCATGCACCGGCTATATTCGGTGGTCCTCAGGCGCCGGGTTGGCCTGACTGGCGGGGATTTTTCCTCGGCCCACTCTGGAGGTCTTCCATGAAAGCAATTCGTTTGGTTTTGGCGTTGCTTGCGCTGTCGGTCGTGCTGCCGGGACAGCCGGCGCGGGCGGCGGATGTCATTTGCTATAATTGTCCGCCGGAATGGGCTGACTGGGCTTCGATGCTCAAGGCCATCAAGGCCGATCTGAATTACGACATTCCCCACGACAACAAGAATTCAGGCCAGGCGTTGGCGCAGATCCTTGCCGAGAAGAGCAATCCGGTCGGCGACTGCCGGCCTGCTGGAAGGATCTCTTGAAGCCGGACTACAAGGGCATGGTCGGCTATCTCGACCCGAGTTCGGCCGCCGTTGGCTATGTCGGCGCGGTAGCGATCAATCTCGCGCTCGGCGGCTCCGCCACGAATTTCGATCCCGCGATCAACTTCTTCAAGGAGCTGCGCAAGAACGACCCGATCGTTCCGAAGCAGACCTCTTATGCCCGGGTCGTGTCGGGCGAGATGCCGATCCTGTTCGACTATGACTTCAACGCCTATCGCGCGAAATATTCCGAGAAGGGCAATTTTGAATTCGTGATCCCGTGCGAAGGCTCCGTGGTGTTTCCCTATGTCGTGGGTCTTGTGAAAAATGCCCCCGACAAGGAGAAGGCCAAGAAGGTGATGGACTATCTGTTGTCCGACAAGGGCCAGGCGATCTGGACCAACGCCTATCTGCGCCCGGCGCGCCAGATCGATTTGCCGGAGGCGGTGAAGGCGAAATTCCTGCCCGACAGCGATTACGCCCGCGCCAAAGCCGTCGATTGGGGCCAGATGGAAAACGCGCAAAAAGGGTTCGTCGACCGCTATCTCGCCGAAGTCCGCTGATGCAGGTTGGTGCCCATTAGCTATGTCATTCCGGGGCGCGCTCTTGCGCGAGCCCGGAATCCACAGCCACCGTCGGGAGTATGGATTCCTGGCCTGCGCCAAGAGGCGCATCCACGATGCGCAATTGCGCATCGGGGAATGACGGCGTTGTTGTTGATGGACATCACTTTCTCATGTCGCACAAGACTTTCGTCTGGATTTGCCTGTTGCCGCTGGCGGTGGTGACGGCGGCATTTTTTCTGTTGCCGATGGCGCGGCTGGTCGTGACCGGCGCGGAGGGCCCCCAGGGCCTCGCCGGCTATCTCGCCATTGTGGTTGAATCGCGCTACCGCGCCACCCTGATCAATACCGTTCTGCTGGCGGCGGCAACCACCATCGTCACGCTGATGATTGCAACCATCGCCGGCATGTTTCTGCAGCGGCATCGCTTTCCCGGTCGCGCGGTGCTGATCGCGATGCTGACATTTCCGCTGGCGTTTCCCGGCGTCGTCGTCGGCTTTCTGATCATCCTGCTGGCGGGGCGGCAGGGTTTGATCGGCGATTTCTCGAACCGCTTGCTTGGTGAAAAGATCGTGTTTGCCTATTCGATTTACGGCCTTTTTCTCGGCTATCTCTATTTCTCGATTCCGCGCGTCATCCTGACCATCATGGCCGCGGTGCAGAAGCTCGACGTCGGGCTGGAGGAAGCGGCGCGCTCCCTTGGAGCCAGCCCGTGGGCGGTACAGCGCGATGTGGTTCTTCCGGCGCTGGCGCCGGCATTCGTGGCATCCGGCGCGATTGCGTTTGCGACCGCCATGGGCGCGTTCGGTACAGCCTTCACCCTGGCGACCAACATCGATGTGCTGCCGATGCTGATCTACACCGAATTCACCCTCGCGGCGAATTTTTCCACCTCGGCCGCGCTGTCGGTGGGTTTGGGATTCATCGCCTGGGCGATGCTGGCGTTCGCCCGCTCGTTCAGCGGCGGCGCCGTCGCGGCGGCGGGATAGACAATGCGCGATCGCCTGATCTTCGCCGTCCAATTGATGTTCACGCTGCTGGTCGCGGCGTTCCTGGTGGTGCCGGCGATCCTGTCGATTTCCGCCGGCGTCACGGTGAACTATTTTCGCGGCATTCAGTCCGGCGTGACGCTGCAGTGGGTATTTCAGGTCTGGGATCTCTACGCCGACACCATTCTCCTGTCCTTCGTGATTGCGTTTGCAACGCTGGCGGTCACGCTCGTCGTCGGCGTGCCCGCGGCCTATGCGTTGCACGTCCGCGGCGGGCGGCTGTCGCGCGTCGTCGAGGAAATCATCACGCTGCCGCTGGCCATACCCGGGCTTGCGATCGCGCTGGGGCTGCTGCTCAGCTATGGCAGTTTCGGCGGCTTCCGCCGATCGTGGCTGTTCATTCTCGCCGGCCACGTGGTGTTCACCATGCCGTTCATGGTGCGTTCGGTGATGGCGGTGTTTTCGACCATCGATATCAAGACCCTCGATGAGGGCGCGGCGTCGCTGGGCGCATCGCCGTGGCGGCGGTTTTGCGACGTGATCGTGCCCAATGCGATGCCCGGCATCTTGGCTGGCGCGCTGATGGTGGTCACGCTGTCGCTCGGCGAATTCAACATCACCTGGATGCTGCATACGCCGCTGACCAAGACGCTTCCGATCGGCCTTGCCGACGCCTATGCCTCGATGCGGCTGGAAGTGGCTTCGGCCTACACCCTGATATTCTTTGTCATGATCGTTCCGCTCCTGGTAGCGATGCAGATGTTTGCCGACGAGGGACAAAAGCGATGAACCCGATCGGGAGCCACGGCGCTTCGGTGCGGGTCGAGGCCTGCGGCAAAACCTTTGCCGATGGCACCCGCGCGCTCGAACCGGCGACGCTCGATATCAAGCGTGGCGAGACCCTGGTCCTGCTCGGTCCCTCCGGCTGCGGCAAGACCACCATGCTGCGCATCATCGCCGGCCTCGACACCCCTGATGCCGGCGGTCGCGTGCTGTTCGACGGCGCCGATATGACCTCGGTACCGATCGAGCGGCGCAACGTCGGCATGGTGTTTCAGTCCTACGCGCTGTTTCCCAATATGAGCGTCGCCGACAATATCGGCTATGGCCTGAAAATCCGCGGCGTCGGCAGGGACGAGCGCGCCGCGCGCGTCGCCGAGCTTGTCGCGCTCACCAATATCACCGGCCTGGAAGGCCGCCGCATCGACCAGCTCTCCGGCGGCCAGCGTCAACGGGTGGCGCTGGCGCGCGCCGTCGCCATCCGTCCGGGGATTCTGCTGCTGGACGAACCATTGACCGCGCTTGATGCCGCGCTTCGCGATCGTCTGCGCGGCGAACTCAACCGCCTGCTGCGTTCGCTGGATATTACCACGATCTACGTCACCCATGACCAGGCCGAAGCGATGGAGCTCGGCGACCGTATCGTCGTGATGCGAAAGGGGGTCATTGCCCAGATCGGTGCTCCGCGCGACATCTACTTCGCGCCCCGCAGTCGGTTTGTCGCGGAGTTCGTCGGCGCCGCCAATATCCTCGAAGCACCGGTTGCCGACGGTCATCTGGTGTTGCCCGGCGGGCGGCTGGCGCTGCCCGGGACGGCGGACACAGCGGTTGCCGTCGTCATGGTCAGGCCGGAGACGATCCGCATTGTTCACGCGGGGGAGGCGTCGCTACAAGGGGTGATCGACAGCGTCAGCTTTATCGGTGACCGACAACGCATCATTGTCAGCGGGGCGTCCGACAAGCCTCTGGCGATCGACGCGCCGAACCAAACCCTCGTCAAGACCGGCGAGCGTGTCGGGCTGTCAATCGCCCCCGAGGCGGTTCGCCTGCTGCCAGAGGAAATTTAGTGTCTGCGTCCGAACCCACCCCCGAGCAACCACCTATAAGTTCGTCATGGCCGGACTTGTTCCGGCCATCCACGTCTCGGCGGTGGTAAAGACGTGGATGCCCGGGACAAGCCCGGGCATGACGAACGAAGGGTTGGCGACCAAACTCTCGAAGAAAATCGGAAGTTCGCTACAAATCTTCTGAACCGTCAGATAGGAAACATCGATGTCGGTAAAACCTGTTCTCATTGCGCAGATTTCCGATCTGCATATCAAGGCGCCCGGCGCGCTGGCCTATGGCCGCGTCGATACCGCCAAGGCGCTCGCGCGTTGCGTTGCGGAACTGAATGAATTGCGGCCGCGCCCCGATCTGGTGGTGGTCTCGGGCGATCTGGCGGATACGCCGACGGCCGAAGAATACCAGCATCTCAAGCGGCTGCTGGCGCCGCTGCAGCTTCCATTGATCGGCATTCCCGGCAACCACGATTCGCGCGAGTTGATGCGGGCTTTTTTTCCCGAGCAGCCCTATGCGGCGTCTTCGGGCGCGCTCAATCAGACCCGCTGCGTCGCCGGATTGGAGGTCATCCTTCTGGACTCGAGCGTACCGGGAAAGCCATACGGCGAACTCCAGGCGCCGACGCTGCAATGGCTCGACGCGACGCTGGCGCACTCGCCGGAGCGGCCGGCATTGCTGTTCCTGCACCACCCGCCGTTCCGAACCGGCATCTGGCACATGGACCGCCAGAATCTTCTCAATGCCAGCGAGCTCGCGACCATCGTCAGGAAACATCCGCGCGTCCGGCTCGTCGCCGCCGGCCATGTGCATCGCGCGACGCTGACGACCTTTGCCGATGCCGCGGCGACCATCTGCCCGGCGCCCAATCATGCCGTCGATCTTGATCTCGGGGAATTACGCGAGCCGTCCTTCAAGGTCGAACCGCCGGCGTTTCACCTGCATGCCTGGTTTGCCGGCGATGGTTTCGGCCAGGTCGTGACACATTGCGTGCCCATCGGCACGTTCGACGGACCGCATCCGTTTTTCGGGCCGGACGGCAAGTTGCTGTAGTGTGCCGAATCTAGCGACCACATATGTGCTCGTCATGCCCGGCCATAGCAGTCTGCATTGCGCAGACTGGGTAAACTTGTCTGCGCTGCCGGGCATCCACGTCTTGAGAGCATCGCCGCAAGAAAGACGTAGATGGCCGGGACAAGCCCGGCCATGACGGACGAGAGGTCGGCGACCAAAGTGGCTGATATGCCTGACCAATTCGAAAGGCTTAACAATCTATTCGGAGAAATGTGAAACACCGAGGTAACGGTTCGCGTCGGCAGAGGATTCCCATGAGCGTCATCAACAAGGTCCGGATTCGAACAAAACTGCTCCTGGTGCTCATCCTGACCGGCGTATCCCTGGCAACCGCAATCGGCGCCGCCACTTCCATCCTGCATGAACGCATGATCCAGGATCGCATCGCCAAATTGCGGGCGGTGGTCGAATTGGCCTATGAGCAGGCCCAATCCCTCGACGCCCAGGTCAAGTCTGGAAAATTGCCGCGAGAGGAGGCAATGGCGCGCCTCAAGGAAGCTGGCCGCTCCATGTGGTTCGACGACCATCGCGCCTATTTGGGGATCGTTACGCTTGACGGCCTCTGGTTCATGAACGCCGCTGTCCCGAAAATTGAAGGAACTGCCGGTACCAAAATGCCAGACGGCAGCTTCATCCTGGATCGATTCATCGACGCAGTGAAGACCCGTGACGAGGGAACGGCGGTCTATGAGTATCCGAAGCCGGGAGCGACAGAACCTCTGCCGAAGCTGACATTCGTCAAAAAGTTTACGCCCTGGAATATGGCCATCACCGCCGGCGTCTGGATCGACGACCTCGAAGCGGATTATCGCGCCGTCGTGCTGCGTCTGGCGGGATACGGCCTGGTTCTGCTGTTCATCACCGGAGGATTGATCCTTCTGCTCAACCGAAACATCGGCCGGTCGCTGACCAGCCTCAGGGACAAGATGGAGAGACTGGTCGGCGGAGACCTCTCGGTTGAAATCAATGAGGTGTCGCGCGACGACGAGATCGGCGATATGGCCAAGGCATTGGAGGTTTTCAAAGCCAATGCGGCGGCCATGCTGCGTCTTGAGGCCGAACAGCAGGAACTCGGTCAGCGTGCCGAGGAGCAGAAGAAGCAGGCGCTTCGGGCCATGGCGGACAGGTTCGAAACCCGGATCGGAGGCATCGTGAGCGCAGTTTCGGGCGCCGCGGCGGCCATGCAGAGCACCGCCAAGGCCATGTCCGGCAACGCCGAGGAGACCCAGCATCGTGCCAGCGCGGTAGCGGCGGGCGCCGAGGAATCCACCGTCAATGTTCAGGTGGTTGCCGCGGCGTCCGAACAGCTGGCGGCATCGATCGCCGAGATCGGCCGTCAGGTTGCGCAGGCGTCCGTAGTTGCCCACCGGGCCAACGACGAGAGCGAAAAGACCAATGTGAGCATCGCCGGGCTGGCCGATGCGGCACAGAAGATCGGCGAGGTGGTCGCGCTCATTACCCAGATCGCCAGCCAGACCAATCTGCTGGCACTCAATGCGACGATCGAGGCGGCGCGCGCCGGGGAATCCGGCAGGGGATTCGCCGTGGTCGCGTCGGAAGTGAAATCACTGGCCACCCAGACGTCGCGGGCAACCGACGACATCCGGATTCAAATCGAATCGATTCAGGCCGAGACCGCAGACGCCGTGGCGGCCATCAAGCGGATCTCGCAGACCATCGTCGAGGTCAACGAGATCTCGACCACGATCGCGTCGTCGATGGAGCAGCAAGCGGCGGCGACCCAGGAAATCACCCGCAATGTCCAGGAAGCCGCGGGCTCCGCAAAACATGTTTCGCAGAACATCACCGGCGTGAGCGAAGCCGTCGATGCCGCAGGCTCGGCTGCATCCGACCTGCTTCATGAGGCCGACAAACTCGCCAGCCAGGCCGGAACCCTGCAGGCCGAAGTCGACAACTTCCTGGCGACGGTACGAGCGGCATAGCGCTTTTTTCGGCCCAATTGGTCACGCAGGACATAGCCGTCATCGCCCGGCTCGACCGGTCGACCCAGTATCCCAGAGCGTCGATGATGCATCGCGAGGCTCTGGAATACTGGGTACTCCGCTTTCGCGGAGTATGACGGTTAGCGATGGAGTGGCGCAGTGATTCCCTGGACCCTGCTCGAAAAGGCAGAAGTGCCCGACGGAGGCGGTGAACTCCGCCTGATGCGGCGGGGCGCGGAGTTCTCGATCATGCTCGGTCAAAACGAACTGATGAATAGTCGTCTCGGGGGATCCGAAGCGGCGCTCGCCACCATCGCTTGCGAGCGAATGCGTGCCCGCGAGGAGCCGCGAATCCTGATCGGCGGATTGGGCATGGGCTTTACGCTCCGCGCCGCGCTTGCAGCAGTTGGGGCCGAGGCCCGGATCATCGTCGCCGAACTGGTGCCGGCCGTCGTGGCATGGGCTCGGGGCCCGATGGCGGAGGTGTTCGGCAAAAGCCTGGACGATCCGCGCGTCAGCATCCGCGAAGCCGATGTCGGCCAGCTGATCCGGTCCGGACCGTCGGCATACGACGCGATCCTGCTCGACGTCGATAACGGCCCCGAGGGCCTGTCCAGAACAGCCAATGATGCGCTGTATGACGCAAAGGGACTCCGCGCCGCTCGCACCGCGCTGCATCCCGGCGGCGTGCTCGCGGTGTGGTCGTCGGGTCCGGATCCGAAATTCAGCCGGCGGCTTCGCGACGCCGGTTTTGCAGTGGATGAGATTCGCGCGCGCGCCAGCCGAACGCGCGGCGGCGCCCGGCATCTCATCTGGATCGCCCGCGCGTAATTGAGTTTCGGCGGACGTGCGCCACGCCACTCCATTGTTGACCGTCATCACCGCGAAAGCGGGGATCCAGTATTCCAGAGCTTTGCGATTCATCGCCGACGCTCTGGAATACTGGATCGCCCGGTCGAGTGCCGGGCGATGACGGCGAGGCATTGCGTGCGCTAGGCCGCCCGTATGGTGCGCAAGAATTTCTCCACCTCGAGCTTGAGATGATTGCTCTCATTGAGGAGCGAGCGGGCGAAGCCGTGGACTTGCTCGGACTCCAGGCCGGTCCTTTCGGCACCGCGATTGACGTCGGCAATGCTGCCGGCGACCTGGGTAGCGCCTTCCGCGGCTTGCTGGACATTGCGCGAGATTTCCTGGGTTGCCACACCCTGTTCCTCGACGGCGCCGGCGATCGCGGAAGAGATCTCGGAGATTTGTGCGATGGTAGCCCCGATCTCCCTGATCGCCGAGACCGATTGATCGGTTGCGGATTGCATCTGTGCGATCTGCGCGCCGACTTCCTCGGTCGCCTTGGCGGTCTGGACTGAAAGTGCCTTCACCTCAGCGGCAACCACCGCAAAGCCGCGGCCCGCGTCACCGGCGCGGGCGGCTTCAATCGTCGCGTTCAAGGCCAGCAGATTGGTCTGCTCGGCGATTGCCGTGATCAGCTTGACGACTTCCCCGATCCGGCTGGCGGATTGCGAGAGTTCGCCGATGCGAGCATTGGTCTTCTCAGCCTGTTGCACCGCCGCGCCGGTGACCTCGTGCGAGGTCTGAACCTGCCGGGCGATTTCGGAAACGGAGGAAGCCATTTCCTCGGCGGCGGATGCCGCCGATTGCACATTGGCGGATGATCGGTCGGACGCCTCGGTGACCGTCGTCGATAGCTCCTGAGTCGTCTCCGCCGTCCTGGTGAGACTGCTGGCAGCCGCTTCTATCTCTGCGGAAGCTGCCGACACCGTTTCAATGATCCTTCCAATGGCTTTCTCGATGCCGTCGGCGACTTGATGCATCGCAGCCCTGCGATCAGCTTCCAGCCTGTCCTTGAAAGCGGCCTGTTCGAACTCCATGGCTTTGACACGCAAGGCGTTGTCCTTGAAAACCTGCACCGCTCTTGCCATCGATCCAATTTCGTCCTGGCGAGCCAGCGACGGTATGTCATTCTCCAATTGGCCCTCGGCCAAACGCTGCATGACTTCCGTCATCCGTGAGACCGGCTGAATAACGCCGAGGCCAACCCCAAAAATGCCCGCGCCGATGACCAGGAGCACGACTGCGGAGACGCTCCACAGGATCACGATGAACGTAGAGACCCGCTCGGTTGCGCCGGCTTCGGTTGCGGCATTGATGTCGTTTGCCTGTTTGACGATCTGGTCGATGACCCCGCGATGTTCCGAATAGGCCGCGGTAACTTCCGCATAGGATTTTCTTGCAGCATCGGTATCTTTCCGAGCCAGCGCCGGGAGGAAGTTCTGTTGCAGCGCCATCCAGAAGTGTTGAACCGCCCGATGGGAGGTTTCGGTCAGCTGCGATTTGATCCTCGGCTCGAGATCCGACTGCGACCAGAATAGAAATCGTTCGTCATACTCCTTCTTGAGTTGAGCCAACCGGTCGCTGCGCACCGGAAGCGACGCCGGGTCGTTCAGCGCAAGCGTCGCCTCGAGATAGGCTTCGATGACATACTCGGGCGGAGGCAGGATGTCGGCGATAAGGTCATTGCCGAGCTTGATCTTGTCATAGATCGGACCACCGACCTTCAGTTCGCTGAGCGCGTAGTAACTTGTAAAGATGACGGCGCCCAGCCCCAGGGCGGTGACAAGACCGAACAGCACTATCGCGCGTGAAATCGTCAGGCGAGGCTGCATCGAATTATCCCTTGATCCCCTGCCGACGTCGCCGGAGCAGCTATGGCTGAGACCAGCCATCACCGTCAAAACGCGAACGCGAACGCGATCGACGCCAAATCGCCGAATTACTAAACTTTTAGTGTTATCCGACGGTTAATTTTGTGGCGGGAAGCCGGGCGACGACGGCAGGGTTGGGAACCCGTTACGGACCGAACTTTGGAAAATTGGCGTGCCCGACGATGTGTTCAATCTGTGATCCCAGGACTCATGGGTGCCGCATTGCCGGGTTATGCAAGGCGCTACACAAGGAGTTTTCGGATGCCGAAGCTATCGCCAGCCAAATTTGCGCCTGAGCTTGTTATGACAATGCGTTCGGCGCTCGACGCTGCGGCCGATCAGATCGACGAAGCCACACTCACGCCCGCGACCAAAGCCAAGATGGCGGAGCGTATCGTTCGTATCGCTGCGGAAGGCGTCACCGATGCCGACGAACTGTTCGCCGCGGCGATCGAGGAAGGCAAACAGCCGGCGGATTAGGGGGATTGGGCAAAGGTGGAATCCGTCATTCCGGGATGCGCCTCTTGGCGCAGGCCCGGAATCCATACTCCCGGTGGTGGTTATGGATTCCGGGCTCGCGCAAGAGCGCGCCCCGGAATGACGGCCGTTATTGTTGGTGAGCGAATCAGCCCAATCCGAAACCGCTCTAATTCCGGAAATCGATGCTGCGAAGCACCACGCCCGGCGGATTGCCTTCCAGTTCCACATCGACAAACTTGCGCGACGCACGTTCTTCGATTCGATCCCGCAATCTGAGAAACTGCTGTTCGCGCTGCGCCGGCGTCGTTCGGCTGGATCCGTCAAGCTGGTCCATGGCGGCGGTGCTGATGGCGCAGGATATCTCGGCCTGATCGTTCATCATCGTAAACAGGACGACCATCCGGTTGTAGTCGTAAGCCTGAAATCCGCCTGCGGTCAGGGCCATATTGAGATCCATTCATCGACATCGATCGCACGAGAGAAAATTCAGCTTTTCCGCTTCACCGGCGGACTCAGTTCCGCGATTTTCGAAAGGCAATCTTCCTGGGTAGCATGGGGACCGGTGACAAACGTCCCGCTGACTTTGGTGCTGTACCAGCCGGATTGAACCCCGAGACGGAGCGACTCTTCGGTCTGGACGTGGCGCGCCGACAGATTTTGCATTCAAGTTCCTTTCAAGGATGGCGTTCGCGAAAGCAAAGCGGGCTGCCCGCGCGCGGCAGTGTTATGGTCAGCATTTCGGCAAACATCTGGTCCGAAGCGCCTCGGAAGCAACCCTGCTTCTGCGCCATTGCGAACGCCCTTTGACCGTGCGCCCTTTCATCCGGAATAGCTATGACTTTGTTGATCCGCATCGCGTTCCATTGACCTGCGCGCGGCATCTTTCGCACGGCCCACAAGAAAGGCCGCCGTCGCCCGGCTCGACCGGGCGATCCAGTAGCGTGCCGAGTATGAACGACAGCTTGGACGTGGAAGTCCTCTATCCAGCCTGATAATGGCGATGGCGAAGGATTAGCGAAGCGCAAGGGCGTCATCGCGAGGTGGGGTCTGAAGAAAGCGTGGAGCAAAGCCGCGGCTCGATGGACAAAAACCGCATAACGAGGCCTGCCCGGCCGGACGAGCGAGCTACTGATCGCGAAGTCCGTAACCATCAAGGGCCGGGGTGGTAAATCCGGCGGGCGTGCGGTGAAGGCGGTCGGTCTTACCTCGGGAGGTCTGCGTTGTGTCCCGGCTTTGGGACTGAGGTCGTCGCAAGCTATTTTCCAGAGCATCGTCGTCCGGCCCGAACCTGTGTCGGTGTGACAGCTCTGGCGCGGGATGCGCTGGTCGAAATCGACTTCATCGCCAGGCGCGGCTGAGGGATGATCAGCTGCCCGCGAAACGCAGATCCTGCGACGTCTGGCGCAGCCGCCGTGTCAATTCGCGAGCCAGATTGCCAAGCAGCTTGGCAGCCAGCATGGGATGCTCTTTCAGCACGATGTTGAACCCATCGCGAGGCAGTTCATAGCTGACCACGTCCTCATCCGCGACGATCGTGGCCGATCGCGGCACCGATTCCACCAGCGCCATTTCGCCGACGGTCGTACCGCGACCCAGGCCGGCGATCCGGCGGCTCTCGTGATGGCCATCGGTTCGCAACCGCACGCTGACGCTTCCCTTCATGATGAGCCACATACGATCGCCGGCGTCGCCCTCGTGGCAAACTACGTCGCCACAATTGAATTCGCGCAAGGTCAGCACCTTGCCGAGTTCGTCGAGTTCGCTGGCCGAAATGCCGTCCAGGAAATCGACCTGCTCGAGCGCCAGCAATTCGGACCGCGCGCGACCGCCCGCGGATTGATCCAGCAGTCTCTCTTCCATCCACTCGAGCGCGGAATCGAGATCCTGCGTCATCGGCTGCGAAGCCGGATCAAACCCGATCGCGTTGCCGATAATCGTCGCATGCACCGGCTTGACGTTGCAGAAGGCCAATTGCCGGCGCCTCTCGCGGGCCTTGTCGCGAAGCGCGCGCAGGACATTGACGCCGGATATGTCCAGATCCGAGATCGCGCGCATGTCGAGAAGCACGATATCCGCGCTCTCGAACAATTGCTTGACTCGCAGCGAGAGATCGTCGGCATTGCCGAAAAACAACGCGCCTTCGAGCTGAAGCACCACCCGCCGCGGCCCGGTCTGTTGCAGGATTGCCAGTTCGTCGACGGAACGAATGCGTTTGGAATAAATTTCATCGCCGAAGTAAGCGTGGCGTACCAGTGGCCGGCTCATGTTGATGACAAAAATAACGCAGGACAGAACAATCCCGACGATCACGCCTGAAACCACGGAACTGAACACCGTTACGGCCATCACCGCCAGAACCACGATGAGATTATAGATCGCGTGACGGCGCACTTGCGGCGAATCCTTGTGCCAGACATCCGCCAGCAGCTGCAGATTCCAGCGATCGAACAGAACGATCCCGATCACCAGCAAAAGACCCATGAATACGGCGCGCGGGATTTGCGCGAGCACCGGGGTCAGGAAAAACGTAACCGCGAGCAGGCTCAGGCTGACGACGATGCCGGTCCAGCGGGTCCGCCCGCCCATGCGATAGGCAATCAGGATCACCGAAGGGATTGCGGAGCCGCCAACACCGCCGCCGAGCGCGGCCGCGCAATTGGCGATGCCTTGGGCGGCCAGGTCGCGCACCGGATGGATGTGAGTATCATCGAGATTCTGCGCGACGCGGAAGGCCAGCATCGTCTCGACTGTCGAGATAATCGCCAGCACCAGAGACACCAGCCCCACATGCGGTAGCACGGCCATGAATACCGGCGGCGGCGAACCGTCGCCGCGAGCGCGGGATAATTCAGGATAAAGAGCGCGAGAATGAGAACGAAAACCAGCATGTCCGGCCGGTTTGGCCAAAGCGCGTGGGCGGAACCCGCGAAGAACGGCTTGATCTGCGAAATCACGATCAGCATTCCCACGCCATTGAGAAGCCCGGTGAGAACCGGATGCGGCGCAAACTTGATGATCCGCGTCATGCCCACGAGGCCGAACAGGATTTGCCACAGCCCCGCCAGAAACAGGCAAAGCGTAACGGCGGTCACGATTGTCGCCGGCTGTCCGGCGAGCGCCGGATCGGTCATCAGCGTGCTGGTCAGTCCCGCCTGCACCAGCGCCATGCTGACGCGGCTGGTGGTGACGATATACGAAGATGTTGCAACGATGGCCGCGATCATGCCGACGATGGCACCGCCATACAGGCCGGCGGCGGCGCCCATCGCGACGAAGTCGGGGCCGAGCGGCGCGAACACCAGAAGCCCGCAGGCCAAGGAGAGCGGGAGACAGACCAGGCTGGACATCAGCCCGGCGCCGATCTCGGACCGCCAATCGATCGACTGCTCCGCGACAGGCGGCGCTGCTGACACTGAAAAAAACCTCGTCGCTGGATTGGTTGAGTCGCACATCATCATAAATGAGTGCCGGGGCGATGCAATTGAGCCGGTCTGCTGGGTCGGTCTGCGCGTCCTGGCGCGTATCGCGCAAAAGCGATCCCGGTTTTGCCACGCAAGCCGCTGGACCGCCGCGCTGAGAGCTAAATCGATGCGGTTTTGCGATACAGCGCGCTGTAACAGGCTGCGGAAACGCTCCAACTGAAGGACTTCGACATCGCCCGCCGGCGCATCGCGTTCAGCCGATCCTTTGCACCGTAGGTCGCAAATGCACGGCAGATCCCGCCGAGAAGCGACTCGGTCGAGGGCCGGGCGAACAGAAAACCGGTTTCGCCATCGACGATGGTTTCCGCGAGCCCGCCGGTCTGATGCCCGATCGGCAACGAGCCGAACCGCTGGGCGTACATCTGGCTCAAGCCGCAGGGTTCGTAGCGCGACGGCATCAGGGTAAAATCGCTGCCGGCAAAAATCCGCCGCGCCTCGCCGTCATTGAAGCGGATCGCGACGCCGATGGCATCGGGACGGCTGCGGTGAGCCGCCAGCAGCGCCTCTTCGATCTCAGGCTCCCGGCGCCCGGTGACGACGATTTGCCCGCCGGCCGAAACGATGGCTTCGGCGGCCGACAGCACGAGGTCGACACCCTTCTGGTGCACCAGCCGCGCCACCAGGCCGAAAATCGGACCACGGGACAATGCGAGGCCGAACTGCTGGCGAACGTAGTCGGCATTGGCGCGCTTCGCCTCCCAGTCGCCGGCGCCGAACGGCCGCGTCAATTGCGAACAGACTCTCGGGTCCCAGCTTTCGTCAATGCCGTTCAGGATGCCGGTCAGTTGCTCGGCGTCGGAGCGGCGGCGAAGCAGGCCCTCGAGCCCGCAGCCGAGCTCCGGCGTGGTGATTTCGCGGGCGTAGGTCTCGCTCACCGTCGTGAGATGCGTGGCGTAGACGATGCCGCCCTTGAGGAACGAAAGCTTGTCGTAGAATTCGAGGCCTTCGATGTGGAAGGATTCTTCCGGCGCGCCGATCCGGCGCAGCGAATCCTTCGGAAACAGGCCCTGATAGGCGAGGTTATGGATGGTGAGGATGGTCGGGATCTTGACCGCATTCCAGGCGAGGTAGGCTGGAACCAGCGCGGATTGCCAGTCATTGGCGTGGACCAGGTCCGCCGACCAGTTCTTGTCCAGCAATCCGGCCGCCAGCTGGGCCGCGGCGGACGCAAAACGCCCGAAGCGAATGTCATTGTCCGTCCAGTCGCGGCCTGCGGCGTCGCCGTAGGGATTGCCGGGCCGGTCATAGAGCTGCGGGCAAAGCAGAATGTAGACGGGCATGCCGTCCTTGGTCGCTGCCAAAGCGAGGGAGCATGCGGGCATCTCTCCCAATGGCGGGCACTGACCGACAATCTCGATGTCGGCGAACTGGGCGACGACTTCCCGGTACCCCGGCAGCAGAACCTTGACATCGCTCCATGCGCGCAGCGCCCGGGGAAGTGCCGCCGAAACAGCTGCGAGGCCTCCGACGCGGACGAAGTCATCTATTTCCGGAGTGACGAAAAGTACCCTCAAGAAACGCCCTCGGTCAGTCCTAATTTAAGCCATGCAAAAAACGGTCCAGCTTCGATTGGGCGGCGGGTGCCACCGAACGGCGTTCGACAAGCCCCGGCTTCATAGCCCGACAGTGACAAGGAAGTTCGATTGCCGTCATGCATAACACGCGACTCACGACGCTATTGTGCAAAACCAGACGGCGAATTGTTGGGTCGGCTAAAAAATCAGGCCTTCGGCGCAGGCGCTGCGATCAGGCGCAAGAAACTCATCACGCTTCCGATGGCGGCGAATCCCGCGCCGAGCCCCAGCGCCCAAGAGGCGCCGTCGCGACCGGCGAGGCCAAAGCAGAGCGCCGCCAGCGCGGCCCCTGTGATCTGGCCGGTCAGGCGCGCTGTGGCCAGGATGCCGCTCGCGCCGCCGCTGCGTCCGGCCGGCGCGCTGGACATCAGGGCCTTGATGTTCGGCGCCTGGAAGAAGCCAAATCCGCATCCGCACACCGCCATGCGCCAGACGATGTTGGCGACAGCAGGGTTTGCCGGCAGCAGCGCCAGCAGCCCCATGCCAAGGCCGAGCAGGACGAGGCCAAGACCGCCGAGGACGCCGGCGGGATAACGATCCGACAGGCGGCCCGCGACCGGCGCCATGAAGGCGACCACAAGCGGCCAGGGCGTCATGAAAAATCCGGTCTCGACCTGGGTTCGGCCGAGAATATCTTCGAGATAGAACGGCAGCGCCACGAATGCGAGGCCCTGGACCGCAAACGAGCAGATCGCGGTGGCCGCGGACAGCGCGAACATCGGTCTTCGAAACAGGTCGACCGGCAGCATCGGCGCCGGGTGATCCGCCTGTCGGCGGATCAGAAGCCAGCCGAGCAGCACGCCGGCGACAAGTTCGGACAAGACCAGCGCCGGTCCGGCCTTATGCGCCGCGCTGCCGATGCCCAGAACGAACAGACCGACGCTGCCCGCGGTCAAGAGCGCGCCCGGGAAATCGAAGGCGTGAACCGCCCTCGGAGTATGCGGCAACGTCTTCATTCCGATCAGGATGGCGACCAAGCCAAACGGAATATTGATCGCGAACAGCCAGGTCCACGGTCCCAGCGCCAGGACGCCGGAGGCCACGGTCGGACCGAGCGTAAAGGCGGTGGCAACCACCAGCGCGTTGTTGCCGTAGCCGCGGCCCAGCATCCGTTCCGGATAAACGAAGCGGATCAGCGCGGTGTTGACGCTCATGATACCGCTGGCGCCGAGGCCCTGCAGTGCCCGCGCAACCAGCAGGCTCTCCAGCGACCATGCGCAGGCGCAGGCCAGCGACGCCAGCGTGAACAGCAGCAGGCCGCCGAGATAAATGCGGTTGTGACCGACGATTTCGCCGAGCGCCGCAAGCGGCAGCAAAGTCGCCACCATTGCGATCTGATAAACGTTGACCACCCAGATGACATCGGCGGGACTGACGCGAAGATCGGCGGCGATGGCCGGCAGCGCGATATTGGCGATAGCGGTGTCGAGGGACGCCATGGCGATCGCGGCGAAAATCGCGGCGACAGCCCATCGCCGGCGCTCCGCGGGCAGGCCGTCGATGGCCGAGGGCCCCTTCGACAAAGAGGCGGGCTTCGACGAAGTCGCGTCTGCCGACATTGTGCGGGGTCCTGACAACCCTGTGTCCAGGACGGCCACATTGAGCGCGATGTATTACGGATTTGGGCTGAACTGCAGGTGCCGATCTGCATGAGGCATATGCGCGATGCCTCAATTGTCGGATCGAGGGCCGCAATCAGGAAGCGGCGCCGGATTTGCCCTGCCTGAACCAGACGCCGGATGCGATCGCGGTCATAAGCGTCACGCCGTAGATGACCAGCGCGACGGTCAGCGCCGCGAACAGCCAGGTCAGCGATCCGGTCAGCCGCAGTGCGATCCAGCCGCCCCCGATCGCGACCAAAAGCCGTATCAGGCCCGACATCAGCGGCCAAATCAGCCGGCCCGCGCCCTGGGAGGCGAAATACAGCGATAACCCGAGGCCGAAGAAGCCGTAGGCCGGTCCGACGATGCGCAAATATTCACTGCCGGTCTCGATCATGCGGGGGTCGTTGCCGAACAGGCCGAGCCAGGCCGTTGGCCAGATCGCGGCGGCTATGCCGACCGCCTCGGTTATGACGAACACCAGCGCGCCGCCGATCAGGGCGCCACGCAGGGCGCGCGCGGGCTGGCCGGCGCCGACATTGGTCCCGACCATCGCGACGAGAGGTCCGCCGAAGCCGAAGGCCAACGGGATCATCAGATATTCCAGCCGGGCGCCGGTGCCGTAGCCGGCAACGGCATCGGCGCCGCCCGCCGTCCCGACCAGCGCCGTGGTCAGGAGCACGGTCAGGCTGGTCTGCAATGAGATGACGGCGGCGACCGCGCCGACGCGCAGGATGTCCGCCGACAGATCCCAGCGCAGCCGCGCCCACCTGAAGGCGACGAGGCAGCGGCCGGACCAGATATAGCCGGCCAGCACCAAGGCCGTGATCGCCGTTGTCACGACGACCGCAAAGCCGCCACCGGCGATGCCCAGCGCCGGCACCGGCCCGAAGCCGAAGATCAGCAGCGGCGACAGTGGCACCAGGAGAACAATGCCGATGCAGACCGCTAGCGACGGCACCAGCATGTTGCCGGTGCCGCGAATGACGCTTGCCAATGCGTTCATCAGCCAGACCAGCACGCCGCCGCCGAACACCACGTCGGAATATTGCAGGGCGGCTTCGAGGGAAGCTCCTTGCGCGCCCATGGCCTGATAAAGCGGCCGGCCGAATATCAGAAACAGCGCCGACCCAAACAGGCCGATGGCCACGTTGATGCCGATCGCGTGCAGCACCAAGGCTTCGGCGTCGGCATTGCGGCGCCCCCCGAGCGCACGCGCAATGGCGGACGAGATGCCGCCGCCCATGGCGCCGGCTGACAGCATCTGCATCATCATGAAACCGGGAAACACCACAGCCATGCCGGTCAGGGCCGCGGTGCCGAGATGCGATACCCACCAGGTTTCGATCAACCCGGTCGACGCCTGCGCCAGCATGACCAGAACATTCGGCCACGCCATCCGCAGCAGTGTCGGCACGATAGCGCCATGCAGCAGAACGCGCGTGCGCGGGCTGAGTTCGGATATTTCCGACTGGGCAATGATGGCCCGGGGCATATCGTGTTTCATGTGGTCCTATGACTTTGAGCCGGTCGAGATTCGCCGCGCGAGTTTGGCGTTGCTTGCTGCCGGCGCGGGTTCTCTCCGCGAATTCTTGCGCTGAGTGCCGAGCCGCTTTTTCACACGCGCTCCGGCGGCGGGCCCGGCTGCGTTTTTGTGAGTGGCGTCGGTAATGGGTTGTCCGGTCAGGCGGTCGACCAGAATCGGTTCTGCCTCGGTGCCGGTGCGTTTATCCACCAGCATCACGCTCAGGCCTTCGGGCGCGAAGTGTCTGTTGCCCCACGTCTGCAGCGAAATCAGCACCGGGCGGAAATCGCGTCCGCGTTCGGTCAGGATGTATTCATGGCGCGGCGGATGCTCGCAATAAAGCCGGCGCTCCAGCATGCCGGCTTCCACCAGCGCGGTCAGCCGGCGGGTCAGTATGTTAGGAGCGATAGCCAGGCTCTTTTGAAATTCGTCGAACCGCGTCATGCCGGCGAAAGCATCGCGCAGGATCAGAATGCTCCACCACTCGCCGACGCGCTCAAGGCTGCGGGCGACCGGGCATTGCATGTTTCCGAAGCTCTTGCGCTGCATTTGGCGACCGTAGGCTAGTTACTATCATTATGCAAGTTACCAAAGTGAGGAAGTCCATTTGTCTCCGCGACGCGGCCTTAGCGCTGCCGCACCAGAAATTCGGTGTCCAGCGGATTGATGGACAGCAGCCGTCAGCACTCGCGAAAACCGGTTGGCCCAGAGCCAGAACCTCGCGACAATCGGCGCTTTGGAATACTGGTTCGCTCAAGCCGGACGACGACGGCTTAGAGTTCGGTCACCGGCCTCTCGTTCGTCGTGGCCGGGCTTGTCCCGGCCATGACGTCTTTCTGGCGGCGACGCTGTCAAGACGTGGATGCCCGGGACAAACAACAAGCCCGGGCATGACGAACTTATATGTGGTCACAAGCCGCGATGCCGCACCAATGAAGTCATCCCACCGCCTGTGCCGATGCGGACCACGACAAAATCCCGCCGCATTACTGTTCAACTCTGGCACGGTCGATATTCGCCGAGTGGGGACTCATCAGGGGCGAATACTCGTCGGTGGGGTGTTCCGCGTAAAATCATTCGTGTCACAAGGCCTCTTCAGGCAATGATGACGCGGGCCCAAGTCTTAAGGGCCCAAGTCTTAAGGGCCCAAGTCTTAAGGGCCCAAGTCTAGGGAGAAGAACCCGATGAAGGATGCCACTAAAAAGGCAGCCTCGGAGGCGCTCGCGCAAGCTCTGGCGGTGACGGCAATGCTCGTCATCGCCGGCTTCGTTTTCTATTTGCGGTAAGATCAATCCGTCGCACTGGTTACGCCGGCATCATGGTTGCGATTGCCTTCGCAGCACGGCACATTCGCGATAACGGCGCGCTAAAAATTGTCCCGACCGCGGGTCGCCCATTTCGTCGTGTGATTTTCGATCACGGATGCGATCGCATACATCGCAACGCCCATGATGCCGGTGACGACCAGGCCGGCAAAAACCAGCGGCACATCGAAGCGCGACGAGGCGACGATCATCAGATGGCCGATCCCCGATTCCGACGCGACGGTTTCCGCGGTGATGCTGCCGACAAAGGCCACGGTGATCGCGATCTTCAGCGAAGCAAAGAAGTAGGGCATGGCGCGCGGCAAGCCGACCTTGCGCACGATATCCGTCGTGCGCGCGCCGAGCGCCCGCAGGACGTCGCGCTGCTCGGGTTCTATCGTCGCGATCCCGGTGGCGACGTTGACCACGATCGGGAACACGCTGATCATGAAGGCGGTGACGATGGCCGGAACGGCGTTGACGCCGAACCACAGCACCAGCACCGGAACCACGGCGACCTTGGGCACGCTGTTGAAGGCGATCAGTAGTGGATAGACGCCGCGGTAAATCAATGTCGATGAGCCGAATGCCACGCCCATGAACAAGCCTGCGACGATCGCAAATGCAAAGCCGATCGATGTCGTGAGCAGCGTCTGGCCCGCATTGAGCAAAAGCGGTTGGTGCCAGCGCACGATGCTGGCGCCAATTGTCGTCGGCGCAGGCAGAACGAATTCAGCGATCCCGAGCGCACGGACGAACAGCTCCCACAGCAAAATGAATCCGATCGTAATCAGCCACGGCAGGGCAACCTCGAACCGCTTGCGGCGCAGGACCATCAGCGCGCGCTGCTGATCGCGCATCTTGCGAAACGCGGCGCGATCGGCCGCGGCCTTCGGAGGCGCCTGGGGCGAACGGGCCGTTTCAGCTGACATGTTCGGTGTCTCCGGGTGCGGCCTGACGCGCAAGATCGATCAGGTCGCGAAGTTCCTGGACCAGGGCAGTGAACGCGGGCGAAAAGCTTCGTTCGCGGCCGCGCGGCCGTTCGAACGGCACGATCCGCTCGGCGATGATGCGGCCCGGCCGCGCCGACATCACGAGGATCCGGTCGGCGAGGTAGACAGCTTCGCGCAAATCATGGGTCACCAGCACGACGGTCGGCTTGCGTGTCATGCAGACATTCTGAAGCACGCCCCACAGATCTTCGCGGGTGAATATGTCGAGCGCCGCAAAGGGTTCGTCCAGCATCAGAAGTTTGGGCTCGTGGATCAGCGCCCGGCACAGCGAGGCGCGCTGTTGCATGCCACCCGAGAGCTGGTGCGGCAGCCTGCTCTCAAAACCCGCAAGACCAACCAGTTGCAGGAGCTCGCGCGCCGTTGCTTCATATTCGGCACGGTGTTTCCTGAGACGGCGGCGGTGTTCCTCGACAACCTCCAGGGGCAGCATCACATTCTGGAGAATGGTTCGCCATGGCAGCAGCGTAGGATTTTGGAACGCCATTCCGACGATCGACAGCGCGCGATCGACCTCCCGGCCGTCGATAATCACGCCGCCCTCGGTGGCGAGCCACAAGCCGCTCATCAACCGCATCAGGGTGGACTTGCCGCATCCGGAAGGGCCGACCACGGCGACGATCTCGCCGTGATCGATGCTCATCGTGACATCTTCGAGCGCCAGGGTGCCGTGCACACCGCCGTAATACATCGAGACGTCGGTGATCTCCGCGAAGGGACGGCGACTAGGCGACGGATTGATCATGGATCGCCTTTGCCGAAACTTCGAAGGTTTCTTCACGCTTCTGCAGCCACCATGCATAGTGAGGCGGCAAGAGCTCGTGGGGTTTTTCGAGGCCGAGCTCCTTGGCTGCATGGATCGGCCAGTTGGGATTCCACAGCATTTCCCGGGCCAGCGCCACGAAATCGCAATCCCCGGCTTCCAGATAGCCTTCCGCCTGGGTGGCCTGCGTGATCAGGCCGACCGCCATCGTCCTGATGCCGACTTCGGCGCGGATCTGACGCGCAAACGGAACATGATAGCCCGGGATGCGTGGCACGACGTGGAGAGTCAATGGCCCGTCGATGCCGCCGGACGAGCAATCGAAAACGTCTACGCCACGTTCCTTCAGTTGCCTGGCCAGCACGATGGTGTCCTCGATACTCCAGATCCCGCCGCGACCGTCGACGCAGGACCCCCGGAAGAACAGCGGCCGATCGGCCGGCCATGCCGCGCGCACCGCCTCGATCAATTCGAGACCGAACCGCATGCGCCCTTCGATGTCGCCGCCGTAACCGTCCGAGCGCTTGTTGGTGATCGGCGACAGGAACTGCTGGATGATGTAGCCATGCGCGCCGTGAACCTCGCAAATATCAAAGCCGGCATCGAGGGACCGCTTGGCCGCGTCGACATGAAGCCTGATGACGGTGCGGATGTCGTCGAGGTCCATCTCCTTTGGCGCCATTGCACCATCCTTGAACGGAATCGGGCTGGGCGCGAGGCCGGACCAGGGTGGCCGGCCGATCTCGGCGTCGGATGCGCCGAGCGGCGAAAATCCGTCCCAAGGCGCGCGCGTGGCAACCTTGCGCCCCGCATGACCGAGCTGGATCGCGGCGGCGGCGCCCTGGCCCCGAATGAAGTCGGTGACGCGGCGCCACGCGGCCGCCTGGCCATCGGTATAGATCCCGGGGCAATCGTAGGTCTTGCGGGAGCGCTCGGAGACCGAGGTTTCCTCGCAGAAGACGATGCCCGCACCGCCGATCGCGAACTTGCCGAGATGCACCAGATGCCAATCCGTCGGGGCGGCATCCACCGCACGATATTGCGACATCGGCGAAACGACGATTCGGTTGCGAACCGTCAACCCGCGCACGGTCAACGGACGAAACAGCACGGGGAGATTGGTCGCCGCTGCGGGCTCAGTCAGTGTCGTCATCTTGGTCTCCGGTGGTTGATCGCGCTCACCGCTTGAGAAGCCGGGAAAGAACATTTTTCAGGACGTTGTCGAGATGGTCGGCCATCGCTTCGCGGGCCCGCGAGGCATCGCCCTCGGCGAGGGCGTCGAGCAATCGCACATGCTCCGCGACGGCTTGCCGGAAATCCTGTGGTGCAGGCGGGGTGGCGAACAGCATCGATTTGCACCGCAACTGCTCGATCAGTTCGGCCATGCTCCGATTGCCGCAATTGTCACAGATCGTTCGATGCAATTCGAGGTCGAACTCGATGCGTAACCGATTTTCCGGATTGTCCGCCGCGAGCAACGCCGCAAGCCGGGCGCGCAGACCGGCAATCTTGCCGGGATCGATCACGCCGGCGGCGGACCCGGCGGCCTCGACCTCGATGAGCCGCCGGATCTTCAGGAGATCGACGAACTCCTCGAGCATGATCCGCTTCACCTCAAGGACGCCATTGCGCCGCTGAATGAAGCCTTCGCCTTCGAGCCGCCGCAACGCCTCGCGAAGCGGCGTGCGGGAAACGCCGAGCTGGACCGACAATTGCCGTTCCGAAATCGGCAGCCCGAGCGGTATGTCATGGGTCAGCAGCATCTCGTGCAGCTGTCCATGAAGCCGGGCCACCAGGCCGGTCTCGGAGACAGGATTGCCGCCGTCAGAACCGTTCATCGGAATTTTGGCGAAGCTGGTCATCGGTCCACTCATCGTGTGCAGCGGTTTTGCCGTTTGCGGCGGCACCAGCTACTTCGCCGGCGCAGGGGCGAAGCGGGGATCGTAAACCGCCGAGACGGCGGGCGCGGCCGGCAAGCCGAAGCTCTCGGTCACCGTGGCGATGCTCTGCTCCATCCGCCGCGGATCAATGGAGCCGATTCCGAACTGTTTGGCGTGTGGCGTCATGACCTTGGTATCGAGCAGGAAAACCAGCCGCTCCAGTTCGATCTCGCCATCGATGAGCTTGTCGCGCTTCATCAAAGTGAGGGACGCAGTCTTTGGATCCGCAACCGCGTCGCGCCATCCCCTCAACGCGGCATCGACAAAGCCTTTTACCGCGTCCGGATGATCGCGCAGCAGGGCGACGCTGGCGATAATCGAGTTGCTGTAAACGTCGAGACCGAAATCGGCGTAGGGAAGCATGCGAACGTCCGCGAGCTTCAGGCCGCGGGCCTTCAAATTGAACCAGCTCGTGTAGTCGTTGCCGACGACGGCGTCGATTTGCTTTGTCAACAGCATGGAGTCCCGGATCTGTGGCGAGACTTGGCGCCATTTGACCGTATCCTTGGCGACGCCTGCCGCGGCCATGAAGGCGGGAAACATCCGGGCCGGCCCGTCGGTAGCGCCGCCGCCGACCGTCTTGCCGACAAGATCAGCGGGCGACTTGATGTTGGCTTCCGTCAGACTGATCACGGCCTGAGGCCCCCGATCGTAGATCACGAGGACCGCTTTGGGGGAAACGGCGGGCTGCCGGCTGGCAAACTCGACCAGCGTGGCAAAATCCGCGGAACCCATTTGGTAGACGCCTGATGCGACCCGGGTGATGGCCTCGCCCGAACCGGTCGATGCATCGATGGTCACATCAAGCCCGGCATCGCGAAAATAACCGCGCTCCAGCGCGAGAAGATACGGCGCGGCGTCGGCGGCGAGCGAGAAACTGAGTGAAAATTTGATCGGAATGAGGTCGGCGGCGAAAGCCGGGCACGAAATGCAGATTGCCATGGCGAACGCGACGGCTGCCTTCAGGCCACGAAAACATCTCATGTCGAACCCTTCGAAATAGAGAAACCAGAGGAAAACCGAATTCCTAACTAAGCCGGGGCAACCGCTCGATGCCCACGTCGGAGTCCTGAATTTTTTGCTGAGCTTCGTCCAACCATGGCTGCAATCTGGCAACGCGCGCGGTGATTTCCGAAAAGTCTTTGCGGAAGGTCGGCATCACGGCCTCGACTTCTTCGAAGATCGCGGCTTCATTCACCGTGACGAAGCGGCGATCCCGGATGACCCAACGGCCGTCGACCATGACGTGCCGAACGGCACGCCCCCCTTCAATGTTGACGAGTTGGCGCACAACGCTGTTCAGCGGAACGAAGCTTGGATCCGACAGATCCAGGATCGAAAGATCAGCCTTGTAGCCCGGCGCCAGCCTGCCGATCGTATGCCCAAGGCGCGCGCTCTGTGCACCCCCCTCCGTCGCAGCTCGCATGGCCTCGACTGCCGGCGGCGGGCCCTTGCGTAAATCGCCGACGGCGGAGAGAAGCGAAAACAACTTCATTGCGGCGTACATATTTTGGGCATCGGAACAGCTGCAATTGTCGCACCCGAGATCCGGCGCAAGCCACACGCTGTGGGCGAAATTCATATGCGGCCCCAGGCAGCCTTCGGACTTGAGGCGCCGAATTAGCGACCCGCCGTACTGCTGCAATTCCAGACGCGCCTGCAGCGCCATCCCCTTCGACTCGTAGATGTGCGAATAGACCGGAATATCGTAGTGGCGCGCGAGCTCAACGGTGCGGGCCATCAACTCCGGCGTGCAACGCTCCGGCGCCGATGGGCCGAGCGCCCAGTGCAGCCGCGGGCGCGCGGGTGCCTTCAGGCATGTTTGCTCGAAATAGCCCAGCAGGTCGAAGTTCTTTTCCGGTTCGGCCGCGCTCGAAAGCATATGATGGAATTCCAGAGGAAAAACTTCCTTCCAGAACGGCACGGTGTCGAGCCCCTTTCGGTTGCCATATTGAAGCGAGAACACGACGCGGATGCCGACGTCGTCATAGGCCTGCAGGACGGTCTTGAGATGGGCCGGATCAAACGGATAGAGGGTCAGCATATCCTGTACTGTCGTCATACCCGATCGCAGGCACTCGATCGCGCCGAGCAAGGTTCGGGCTCGCACTTCGGCCAGAGATCGCGGCGGATATTGCGCCGGCAGCGCATAGAGCCGCCATTGTTCAAGCGGCACCTGCTCCAGCGTGCCTTTGGCCAGAACATCGTGCGAGTGATAATGCGCGTTAACGAATCCCGGCAGCACCAGGTGACCGCGGGCATCGATCTTCTCGGGGGGAGTCCGATCAGGACGCGGCTCGTATTTGGGCGCGATCCCGATAATACCGTCGTCCTTGATTGCAATATCCGCGACCGCCGGCTCATGCCAGTCGCCGTCGGGCACGAGAACGCGCGCTCCGGAAATCCAAAGCGTCGTATCGTCGGGGAGTGGGCTCAAGGCGTTCATTTTGTCCTGCGGTCGATCGGAAAGTTCTCGCCAGACGCGAGCCGACAAATTAGGCATACCGGTGGTATAATTGCATTATACCGATCAAAAGCAATCCACGTGCCAACCGCCCCTCGACCCGGAATCTTCGCTCTTTCCCGTCAAAACCCCGCGTGGCGGTTGGAAAATTGTGAATGTGTCCATCCGTCGGATTAAATATTGAGCAGCGCAGATGTTGCAGCCTCACCTTGCTTGGCGGCCACGCGCCGGCTCAGGGATAATCCGCCAAGCGATTGCTTGCAGCCGGCGATCTCAATCAGCACCAACCATCGCACTGCGGCGTCCGTCTGCCTCGTCCGAACGCCTTCCGTCTGGCGGTCGCGACTGAGCCAGGCGCGTAGACCGTGCGCTCGTCAGGCAGGCATCGGATATGGTTCGGATATGGTGAAGTCGCAGTTGCGAAATATGGTGAAGTCGCAGTTTCCAGAAGTCAGCCGGCGCTGCTCGGATCGCCTTGAATCGAAACCTGTTGCGTTACGTCGCGGGATAATTGTATAATCCCGCCTTGGCTTCGGCCATACTAGTTGGGCCAAACTATTCGGCCTTACGGTTCGTATTGTATCTCTGATGAATGGGCCCGTCTGGTAAGGCGGGCCGTTGCCGTTTTAGGGGGCCTTTCGCGATGACTCGCTCTAATAGGGTTGATCATATCCGCCTGACCTCGCATCCCGCGCCGGGAGCCAAGCACGACTTCCCGATCCATTGGGGAGCCGCCAGCGCCAGGGAGCGTGGACCGGTGATCGGCACCGTGTCGCGCCCGCAGGATCGCAACGTCATCGGCACCCACGGTGGCTCCTATTCGGTCTATCGCGCGCTTGCCGTATCCTCGGGCGCGCTCGATCCGATCCGGCGGCCGGACCTCACCAACACCCACCCCGCCGCCATCGCCATTACCCGCGCGCGGCTCGATCTGCCCGAGCTGCAGTCAGCTATTGCAGCTGGCCGGCTGAAGCAGGATGGCGAGGTCGTGCACGCCAACGGCAGCGTGTCGGTGGTCAAGATCGCGATCGATCCGGTCTGGCATCTGCCGGGCCTGGCGCAGCGTTTTGCCACGACCGAGAACAATCTGCGCCGGCAATTGTTTGAACAGACCGCCGGCATGTTTCCCGAACTGGTGACGCGGCCGGATCTGCAGATCTTCCTGCCGCCGATCGGTGGCACCACGGCCTATCTGTTCGGCGACGTCGTCAAACTGCCGGACCACCGCACCAGCATTACCTGCCGCGTGCATGACGAATGCAACGGTTCCGACGTGTTCGGCTCCGACATCTGCACCTGCCGTCCCTATCTGATCCATGGCATCGAGGAATGCGCACGCGCCGGACAGTCCGGCGGCCTCGGCATCATCATCTACAATCGCAAGGAAGGCCGCGCGCTCGGCGAGGTGACCAAGTTCCTGGTCTACAATGCGCGCAAGCGGCAGGAAGGCGGCGACGCCGCGGCGCAGTATTTCGAGCGCACCGAATGCGTCGCCGGCGTGCAGGACGCCCGCTTCCAGCAATTGATGCCGGACGTGGTGCACTGGCTCGGCCTGAAGCGGATCGATCGCTTCGTCTCGATGAGCGACATGAAGCACGACGCGCTGACCAGCCAGGGCGTCGAGATCGTCGAGCGCGTGCCGATCCCCGACGACCTCGTGCCCGCCGACGCGCATGTGGAGATCGCAGCGAAGAAAGCCGCGGGTTACTACTCTCCCGAACCGCCGCAGCCGCAGGACTTGCTGGATTCCGTCGGTCGCTCGCTCGAGAAATATTGAGAACGCCACGGTGTCCTTTGTGAATCCGGAAACCTCGGCCGCGTTGTCATTGCTCAGCGCCGAGGCCGTCCGCGCGCGCGCCCATCGCTTGCTGGCGATCGGACTCGACGGCAAGCTCCCCAGCTTCCGCATCGATTCTGACCGCATGGACGCTGCGGTCGATCTCGTGCTCGACACCACGCGAAAAGCCTATCCGTCGCTCGACGTGCCGTTTCATTCGCGCTGGCGGCATTTTGTCGCCGGCGGCGACGATCGCTGGGCGACACTGGCCGGGCAGACCCGCTGGTTTGATCGCGCCGCGCGCGCCCGCGCCGAATTCGATTTGGCGATTGTCAGCGTGTTTCTCGACGCAGGCGCCGGCCCATCGTGGCGCTACCGCGATCCGAACACCGGGACGGCGATCGGCCGCTCGGAAGGACTGGGGCTGGCCAGCCTCGCAATGTTTGCCGGCGGCGCCTTTTCGGCTACTCCTCAGCAGCCGCTGCGCGCCGACGCCGACGTGCTGGCCAGGCTCGATGTCGCCGACCTTCAGCGCGGCATGCAGGTCTCGGAGTCCAATCCACTGGTCGGCATCAACGGCCGCGCCGATCTGCTGCGCCGGCTGGGCGCGCATGTGCTGGCCGCTCCCGGCGTGTTTGGCTTGCAGGACACGCCGCGGCCCGGCGGCCTGTTCGATCGTCTGGCGGCGCTGGCGCAAAACGGACAGCTTCCCGCGCCGATCATTCTTTCGGAATTGCTGCAACAGCTTGGGCCGATCTGGCCCTCGCGGCTGACCCTTGGCGGCATCGCACTCGGCGATTGCTGGACCCACCCGGCGCTGAAGACCGCGGATGCCACCAGCGGTTTGATGCCGCTGCACAAGCTCTCGCAATGGCTGGCCTATTCGCTGATCGAGCCGCTGCAGACGGCTGGCTTCACGATTACCGACATCGACGGATTGACCGGCCTTGCCGAATATCGCAATGGCGGGCTATTCGTGGATATCGGCGTTTTGGCGCTTCGCGATGCCGCTGATGCGCAGCGCGAGCACGATGTCGCTTCGACCCTGGTGGTCGAGTGGCGGGCGCTTACGGTCGCGCTTCTTGACCGGCTTGCCGACGGCTTGCGGCAACGGCTGCAGCTCGACTCGACCTCGCTGCCGCTGGCAAAAATTCTCGAAGGCGGCACCTGGGCCGCCGGGCGCGTGCTGGCGCGCGAACGTCGCACGGACGCCTCGCCGCCGATCAAGGTCATCAGCGACGGTACTGTATTCTAGAACACGAAAGAGAACCCATGGAAGGCGTCACGATCGTCACCCACCCGCTGGTGCAGCACAAGCTGACGCTGATCCGCGACAAGACCCGCTCGACCAAAGGATTTCGCGAGCTGCTGCATGAGATCGGCATGCTGTTGTGCTACGAGGTGACGCGCGACTTGCCGCTCACCGACGTCGAGATCGAGACGCCGCTCATGCCGATGACCGGCAAGGAAATCGCCGGCAAGAAGCTGGTGTTCGCGCCGATCCTGCGCGCTGGGCTCTCGTTCGTCGAAGGCATGATCGATCTCGTGCCTTCGGCGCGCATCGCGCATATCGGCCTGTATCGGGATCCCGAAACGTTCGTCGCCGTGGAGTATTTCTTCAAGGCTCCGGTCAATCTCGACGAGCGCCTGGTGATCGTCATCGACCCCATGCTGGCGACGGCGAATACCGCCGTGGCGGCGATCGACCGCATCAAGGAGCGCGGCGCGAAGGATATCCGATTCGTCTGCCTGCTGGCGGCACCCGAAGGCATCGAGCGGCTGCGCGGCTACCATCCTGACGTGCCGATCTGGACCGCGGCGATCGACGAAAAGCTGGACGACCATGCCTATATCCGGCCAGGCCTCGGCGATGCCGGTGATCGCGCCTACGGCACCAAATAAGCGGCTGCCGAACAACCCAAGGCGAAATCGTGCTAGCACCGGCAGATCCTGGCGCCGGCTGAACCTTGCCATCCCCTGTCGCGACACAATGGTCGCGCGTCGTACCATCCAACAGGGGAGCTTTCATGCGGAGGCTATGGACGGTGCTGGCCGCGCTGGCGACGCTGAGCCTGACCAATTGCGGTTACAACGCGATCCAGACCAACGACGAACAGGTCAAATCGAGCTGGTCCGAGGTGGTCAACCAGTATCAGCGCCGCGCCGATCTGGTGCCGAACCTGGTCAATTCGGTCAAGGGCTTTGCGCAGCAGGAAAAGGACGTGCTGCTGGGCGTGACCAATGCGCGCGCCAGGGTCGGCAGCCTGCAGGTGACGCCGGAAGTCCTCAACGATCCCGCCGCGTTCGCGAAGTTCCAGGCCGCGCAGGGCGAGCTAACCAGCGCATTGTCAAAGCTTCTGGTGGTGACCGAGAGCTATCCGCAGCTCAAATCCGATGCGCTGTTTCACGATCTGATGGCGCAGCTCGAGGGCACCGAAAACCGCATCACGGTGGCGCGCAATCGCTATATCAAGGCGGTGCAGGAATACAATGTGACGGTGTGTTCGTTCCCGTCCAATCTGACCGCGGTGGCATTCGGTTACAAAGAGAAACCGAACTTCGCGGTCGAGAACGAAAAGGAAATATCGACGGCGCCGAAGGTCGATTTCAATCCGGCGCCGACACCGGTCCCGGCAAAGTGATCCCGGCAGCCGCAGAGCGACAACGATGAAGGCTGTCAAGCCAAGCATTGTTGCGCTCGTGCTGTGCTTCGCCTTCGCCGCCACGGCCGAGGTCGCAGTGCCGCCGTTGAGCGGGCGGGTGGTCGATCGGACCGCGACGCTCTCAAGCAGCGAGGTTGCTTCGCTCGACCAGACCTTGAAGGATTTCGAGGCCAGAAAAGGCAGCCAGATCGCGGTGCTGATCGTTCCGACCACGGCACCCGAAGCGATCGAACAATATTCGATCCGGGTGGCGGAGGCCTGGAAGATCGGGCGCAGGAAGATCGACGACGGCGCCATCCTGGTCGTCGCCAAGGACGACCGCAAGCTTCGCATCGAGGTCGGTTACGGCCTCGAGGGCGCGCTCAACGACGTCACCGCCAAGCGTATCATTGACGAAATCATCACGCCGAAATTCAGGAGCGGTGATTTTGCCGACGGTATTTCCTCCGGCATCGACCGGATTATCCGGGTCGTTGACGGCGAATCCTTGCCTGCACCGGTGCAACGACGGCAGAGTTTTGGCTTCCTGAATTATATCGATCCGTTCAATCCGTTTTTCATCATCGCCGTGCTCGTGCTCGGCGGACTGTTGCGCCGTGGGCTAGGCCGGCTGTTCGGTTCGCTTGCGACCGGCGGCCTGGCCGGCCTCGTCGCGTGGGTTTTCGTCGGGTCGTTGATCGTGTCGGCCATCACCGGCGTGGTCGCGGCGATCTTCACGATGTTCAGCGACAGCATCACCGCGCCCCGCGGTCGCGGCAGAAGCGGGGGCCGGGTTCGCTGGATCTTCACGCCCAAGGTGCTGGCTTCGATCGAGCGGGCGATCAAGGCCGCCGAGAGCGGCCATTCCGGCCAGATCCGCTTTGTCGTGGAAGGCGCGCTGGATGGCGCGCCGCTGTTCAAAGGCCAATCAGCGCGCGACCGTGCGCTCGACATCTTCTCGCAATTGCGGATCTGGGATACGGCCCACAACAACGGCGTGCTGATCTATCTGCTGCTTGCCGACCGCAAGGTCGAAATCATCGCCGATCGCGGCATCGACGCCAAAGTCGGCGCCGCCGGCTGGGAAAAAATCTGCGCCACGATGCAAGCGGAGTTCAGCAACGCCAATTTCGAAGCCGGCATCGTCAAGGGCATCGAGGCTGTAGCGCAGCAACTGGCGACGCATTTTCCGGGAAGCGGCGGCGGCAACAATGAATTGCCCGATGCGCCGGTGGTGATTTGATGCGCCGGTGGTGATTTAGAGTCTGATCCGTCGAATTGAAATATTGCGGCGACGTTGAGGCGACGTAAGCGCGCTCCCTCTCCCGTCGGGAGAGGGTTGGGGTGGGTACGGCCTGTCGATAGGTCGTAACCCCTCACCCGGATCGCATCGGACAGCGCGATTGCGCTGTCCGATGCGATCCGACCTCTCCCAAAGGGAGAGGTGACCGAACTCGCACGTCTCGATTCTATATGATGGATCACACCGCTCATCACTTGGACGCTTGCAACCGCCTGACCTCGCCCCTGGCGGCATCGCGCTCGAATTCGCCGTCGCCGGAACAGATCTCCGCCGCCTGCTTCAGGAACGGCAGCGCTTTGTCGCGGTGGCGGTGGGTCAGCGAATATTCGCCGAGATAGAACGCGACTGCGCAGTCGCGAAAATTGTTTTCCACGTTCATCGTCTTCACCGCGTCAAGCATCTGCTCGCGCGTCATTTCGCCGAGATAGACCGCAAAGATCGGCCACGGCCAGCGGCTGCGATCAAGCCCGGCCGCATTTCGCCGCAGTTCGGCCGTGTCGGGCTCGCCGCTGCGCGCGCGCGCCAGATAGCGCAGCAATTTTCCAAAGATATATTCGGGAGAGCGATCGACCACGTCGGCAAAATCGGTCGCGGCGTCGGCGAAATGTCCCGCCGTGAAGCGCAGATGGGCGCGCAAATTGCGCAGCGTTCCATCCTCGGGGGACAATTTCACCGCCGCATCCTGGTCGGTAAGCGCGCGCTCGTAATCGCCCTTTTTGGTGAAGGCGACGGCTCGATTGTAAAGAATGCCCGCGTCATCCGGCGTGAGTTCGAGCGCCTTGGTGTAGTCCGCGATCGCGCTGTCGTAGTCGGCGCGCGCATTGCGAACATCGGCGCGCCCCGCATAGGCCAGCGATTCCCGGGGGTCGAGGCGCAGCGCGGTTTCGTAGTCGGCAAGCGCCCGGTCATAGTCCTTCTGCAGCTTATAGGTGTTGCCGCGAAACAGATGAGCCAGCATGTCGTTGGGATCGATGCGAATCGCGCTCGACAAGTCAGCGATGGCGCCGTCATAATCGGCGCGCCGTTTGCGCAGCATCCCGCGCGCGCCATAAAAGCGGGAATTGTCCGGCTTGAGCCGGATCGCCTCGTCATAGTCGGCCCGCGCCCGTGCGAAGTCGCCTTTCTCCTCGAGCGCGCCGCCGCGACCGAAATAGGCAAGCGCGAATTTCGGATCGAGCGCGATCGCCCTGTCGTAGTCGGGGAGGGCATGGTCGGTGTCGCGCTTGGTAAAATAGGCCAGCGCGCGATCGAAGGCGGCTTGCGCGCTCATTGGGTTCATCGCGATATTGGCGGAGAAGTCCGCGATCGCGGCATCGAGATGGCCGAGCCAGGACTGCGCAGAGCCGCGAATGCGCAAGGCCGTGGAACGGTCCGCGGCGCTCTCGGCCGGATTTTCGATGATGGCGGTGCAGCTCTCGATCAGGCGCTGATCGATAATCAGGTGCGGATCAATCGGCATGCGGCAATCGCCGCCTGCCTGCGCCGCGGTTGTCAGCGCTGCTACGAACATCGCCGCCGCAAAGGCGAGCGCCCCGAGGTTTCGATATGGAAGGTTGGACATGATGGGTTGGTCGCGCGATGCGTGGAGAAGGTTCATGGCCACCCAATAGCTCGTCATTCCCGAAGCGCAATTGCGCATCGTGGATGCGCCACTTGGCGCAGGCCCGGAATCCATACTCCCGGTGGGGTTATCGATTCCGGGCTCGCCCAAGAGCGCGCCCCGGAATGACAAATGTTGACGAATGTTATTGTGAGGAGCGAAGCAGCCCAAATTGGCCTATGCATCATCCAGCTTGTTGAGGTCGCGCACCGACTGCATGATCGGCTCGAAATTGGCGCGTGCGTCCAGCGCGTCGAATAATTGCGCGGTGTCGGACAACAGCGCGTGCGAGCGCTGCAGCGCGGTCCTGACGTCGTCCTGCGGCGTATCGGACAGGCGGCCATGGCCGGACAGCAGCAGCTTCGAGTTCAATCCCTTCAGCCGCTCCAGCGACTGGATATAATCGCTGATGCTGCCGGACCCGAATACGCCGCCCATCACCCCGCCGGGCATCAGCGTATCGGCGGCGAACAGCAGTCCCTTGTCCTGATCGAACAGGCTGATGCAGGCGGAGGTGTGGCCGGGCGTGTACATCACGTGCAGGCGAAAGTTGCCGAGGTCGATCAGATTGCCCTCTTCGAGCCAGAGATCGACATTGATCGGCACCTCCGGCTCGTTGAACATCTTGCGCAGCATCGAAAAATCGTCACGCAGCATGATCTTGTTGGCGGCGAGGCGATGCGCGGCCACGATCGAGCGTCCGGCGAAATGATAGGCGGCGCCGACGTGGTCGAGATGTTCGTGGCTCAGGATAACCATGTCGATTTTGTCGGGCGGGCAGCCGACATGTTCGAGACATTGCAGGAGTTGCGGGAAATTCGACGACAGTCCGACATCGATCATGATGGTCCGCGACTTGCCGCGCACCAGATAGGCATTGGCGGCGCGGTTCTTGAAACGGACCTGGTAGACGTCCTCGGCGGCCCCGATCAGGGAGCAAACGTCATTGTTGAGCAGGATGGGAAATTGGGTCGGCTTGCGGTCGCTCATGGCGTCGCCGCTTTGTAAGTGACGGCGTTGGATGCCCGCAGCCGCTTGCTCAGCGCATCCATGATCATCAGCGCGAAAGCCGGTTGCTGACTGACCAGATAGACGAACCTTGCATGATTGATCCGCATCACCCTGGTTTTCGGCGCGGCGGCAATGGCTGTCGCCGAGCGCGACGAGCCGTCGATGACGGCCATCTCCCCGAAGAACTCGCCTTTGCCCAGGGTGACGATCAGCGTCTTGCTGTCGCCGCTCTGCTTGACGATGTCGATCTTGCCCTCAAGCACCACGAACAGTTCGCGTCCGACCGAACCCTCCTCGAAGATCACGTCCGAGACGTCGTACTCGTTGATGCATTTTTCGATTGCCATGAAGTCCCCCGTGCCTTCTGGCCCCGGTTTCCGCACCATGTTAGTGCGTTTTCAGCGTGGGTTGAACAATAACGGTCGTCCAATCCGACGCGACTCTAGTCGGGAAATCCGCCTGCGCAATCGATCGATCGGGGCGGTGCGGGATACCGCAGGGCAGCAACTGGCGGGCAGGGCGGTTTGCGGCTGGAGCAGGCCGCGCGGCGGTTCGGCGCGGAGCAAAGCTGAAATTTTCGTCACCAGGGCGGCCGGTAACGATTTCGCAAGCAATGAAAGTTACCAAATGGTCAACCTTTTGTGGAGATTTGGACGTGAGCGAGCAAAGACCCGAACCAATCAGCGGTGATCTCCGCGCCGGTTCCATCGACGCCGGGACGGCTACTTCGGCCCCATCCGACGCCGCGCCCCAGGAATCCAAGCCCCAGCAACCGACGTCCGGTTCGAGCAATATCGAATCTCCAAAACTGGTTCCGGAGCAGGGCGGATCTGCCGACCAACCCAAGGACGCGCTCAAGGAAGCGCCCAAGCTTGAATCCGCCAACACCGACGCGCCGCGCGGAACCGGCAAGATCATGATCATGTCGCCGTCGCATGACGAATCCTGGAGCAGCGACGCCCAGAAACCGGCGTCCGATCGGGATGAGCGGACAGCGGGCATGTTCGGCAAACGCCGGCTCTCCGCGCTCGCGGCCGTCATTGCGCTCGCGGTGGTAGCAGGTGCGATCGGTGGCGTGCTGGCGATGGTAGGGCTCGAGCATTTCAACGGCAGCGATGAGGCGAAGAGTGCGAGCATCCAGAACTCTTCCGTCGAGGAATCGATCATGCGCTTCGATGCCGAGCTCGCAGCGCTGAAGAAGCTCGGCGCGACGCAGTCCGCCAAGGTCTTTGAGCGCATCGACAAGGTCGAGAAGGCCCAGGCCGAACCGGCGGCCAAGCTCGCCAAGCTCAGCGAAATGGTGGAAAAGCTCCGGGTCGGGCCAGCGCCGGTGCCGGCACCCGTCGCCTCGATCCCTGCGAAGGAAGTTACCGGCTCGATCCAGCCGCCGGTTCCGACTCCGATGCCGAAGCCGGAAATCGCCCGGCTGCCGACCGTCGAAGGCTGGGTGTTGCGCGACGTCGCCGATGGTGGCGCCATGATCGAAGGACGCCAGGGCCTGTATGAAGTGTTCGCCGGCGATCCGGTTCCGGGTCTCGGCCGCGTCGATGCCATTCGACGCCAGGACGGCCGCTGGGTGGTCGTGACCAGCAAGGGTTTGATTGTCGCGCGCTGAACCGATCGGCTCACGTCGGCGTGAAGCCGCGGCGCACGCGCTGACCGATTGTTGAGAGACAGCCCGCTGGCCTTTCGGCTATTTTCCCAACAGCGATGATCGTTGGGAAACAGTGGCCAGGTGCGAATTCCAGTTCTCCTCATGCTGCTGCTCGGCAGCGGCCTGCCATGGTCCGCGCACGGCGCCTCGCTCGAGCGCGGCGTCGCCATCACCGATCCCTTGGCCTTGCGGGAACTCGACCTGCGCGAGCACCGGATTGATGGCCGTGCTGTTGCCGGTTTCGGGCTGAACCGGATGCTTGATCCCGCAGCATCGGACAATGCACCGATGGCCAACAACCGGCTGTTCGCGCTGCCGTCGATGGCTCCGATCCGCAAGGTGCTCGACGATGAGTTCGAACGCTATGTTGCGAAGCACAAGGCCGGCTCGAAGCACGAGACCATCGGCGTCGGTGAACCTTACGACTTTCAACTGTTCGATCGCGCGCTGCTTTATTCCGACCAGACCCGTTTTGTGCTGGCGG
>WNFI01229257.1_pt1 | contig 73012 bp, 70 predicted proteins | sample 5400471 | NCBI WGS metagenome assembly WNFI01 (sample SAMN13153348, study PRJNA577476) | soil metagenome | isolation source: 100 cm saprolite on Douglas fir-dominated hillslope | place: USA:California | collected 2013-09-17 | reverse complement strand
CATCTGAGGGTGATCGGTCGGACGGCCGCCGAGCTGGGTGGGATCCCACCCAGCTCGGCACCTCTTCTGCCAGATTCCGGACACACAAGGGTGAGGGTCCTGCATGATCGTGTACGCGGTGGCACCCCCCTCACCTTACTCCTAAGAGCCCCTCTCTCGTTCGCACGAGCATCCGCTCGCGCTCACGGCCTCTCCCCCATCAGAATGGGTGGAGAGGGATTTTTCTAAGAGAGCCTGCTCACGATGTCGCCGGCGATCTCCCCCACCGGACGCGCGGCGTTCACCTGAATCCAATCCGTCGGACGGGTGACGTGGTCCAACTGGCGGCGCAACACCTCGACGGTCGCGTCCGATGCATCGCCGCGGCGCCCGGCGATCCGCTGCTGAAGCACATCCGCCGGCGCGTCCAGCCAGAAGCCCTGGAATCCGGCGCCGGCTTTCTGCGCGGCGGCCACGAGCTCGGCGCGATGGTGCGGCTCGCCGTAGACGGCATCGACGATGACGCTGTGGCCGGCCTGCAGAAGAGCGGCGGCGGTTTCGGCCAGCGCGGCAAACACGCGGTCGTTGACCTCGGTCGTGTAGGCGCCGGGTGGAAGCTTCGTCGCCTCCTCCACGCCCATCATCCGCTTGCGAAAGATGTCGCTGCGCAGGATCACCGCCCCCGGCGCCTCGCCTACCGTCGGGGCGACGGCGCGGCTGACCGTCGACTTGCCGATGCCCGACAGGCCGCCAATGGCGAGCAGGCGAGCCGGTGCGGGCTCGAGATAGGCGATCGCCTGGTCGAGCAACCGGCGCGCATCGTCACGGCCGGTATCGGTGTGCATCGCCGCCGCGCGGGTGATCGTGACATGCGCCCGGATCGTCGCGCGGCAGGACAGGAACAGCGGCAGGGCGGCGAGCCCACTGTAATCGCCGGTCAGCTCGAGATAGCGATTGAGAACGAGACTGGCGAAGCCGCGCAACCCGTGCCGGTCGAGGTCCATGAGGAGGAACGCGAGATCGTAGAGCACGTCGATGCTGGCGAACGATTCGTCGAACTCAATCGCGTCGAACAGCACCGGCTGCCCCTGCCACAGACAGATATTGCTCAGGTGCAGGTCGCCGTGGCAGCGCCGCACCCGCCCTTCGTCGCGTCTCCGATCCAGAACGGGGCCGACCCGGTCGAGCGCGGCCCGGGACCGTCGGGTCAGCGCGTCGATGCGCGCCGGGTCGAACACGCGGTCGGTCATCGTTTCCATGACTTTGATGTTCCCGTCGACGATCGCGGCCATGGCCGCAGCACCGCCGAAGTGCCGTCGCGGCGCGGCGGCGTCGTGGAATGCGGCGATAGTCTCGGCGAGCCGGCGCATCAATTCGGCCGTCAGACGCCCCGCTTCGCGCATCCGCTCCAGGAGATCGTCCTCGTCGAAGCGCCGCATCACCAGCACCCAGTCGAGCGGCTGCTCCGCGTCCGCCTCATCGGCCAGGCGCAGCTCGCCGCCGGCTACCTGGACCACCGCGTTCACCGACAGATAAAGCTCGGCGGCGGTGCGGCGGTTCACTTCAAGTTCGGCCCGGCACGCGGCGCGCCGGCGCTCGGGCGTCGAATAATCGAGATAGGGATACTTCACCGCACGTTTCAGCTTGTACACACGGTCGCCGGCGAGAAACACGATCGCCCCGTGAGTCTCCGTGCGATCGATCGCGGTCCCCGGCGGCAAGCCGTAGGTCGCGGGCTTGCCGAGCGCCTCGATGACCGCTTGCTGGGACACCGGCACGCTGAGCTCAATGGCCCTCGGGCAGGAAGCCCCAGGCGCCGTAGCCGACGACCTGGTCGCGCGGGCCCGCGGTGTCGCCGGAATTGCGCAAGTCGAGGCGCCGGCAGATCAGGCCGCGGCGGCGAGCCACCGCCAACAACCCGCGGATCGGAATCCGCCCGCAGGCGGAGTCTTCGTCCAGCGCCTCGCCGTCGAGCCGCTCGATGGCGGCGGCCGTCTCGGCGTCGCGCCGCTTGGCGGCCGCATAGTCGTAGTAGTGGCTGAGATCGGATGAGATCACGATCAGGGTCTCCGGGCCGCCCCACACCGCATCGAGCAGGACCGCGACGGCGTCACCATCCGCGTCTCCGACCACGATCGGCAGCACTACAAATGGGGCGAGGGTGCGCTGCAGGAACGGCAGATGCACCTCGAGGCTATGCTCACCCGCATGCGCATCGTCGAGCATGCGAACCAGCGGCACGGCGCCCAGGCGCGCCGCGGCGGCATCGATCGGCACGTCGCCGAGCGGGGTGCGGAAGGCCTTCGCCGACGACAGCGCAAATCCCCGGAATGGCAGACGGTGCGCGGGACCGAGCAGCACCACGCGGCTGATGCGGCCCTGCGCCGGTGCCAGCCGCGCATAGGCCGAGGCGGCGACCGGCCCGGAATAGATGTATCCCGCATGCGGCACAATGAGCGCCTTGGGCGCCGGACCGGCCGGCATGGCGGCCGCGGCCAGCATCCCGTCGATGTCGGCGCCGAGTTTTCCGGCGGCCGCCGGATAAAACAGCCCGGCGACGGCGGGCGAGCGGATCGCGGTATCCGATGCGGAGGGCATGCGACCTCCCGGCGCTGGAACGGAGTGTGGCCATTCCCCATCCGTTGCGCGACAATGTCAAGCGTGACCGCAAACACCGCCGCCGACCCGTCGGTCGTGCCCGCGCGCTACTGGCACAAGCTGCCGGACGGGCGCCTGCAATGCGACGTGTGCCCGCGCTTCTGCCGGCTGAACGACGGCCAGCGCGGCTTGTGTTTCGTCCGCGCCCGTGCGGGCGAGCAATTGGTGCTGACGACGTTCGGCCGCTCGTCCGGCTTCTGCATCGACCCGATCGAGAAGAAGCCGCTGGCGCATTTCCTGCCCGGCACGCCGGTGCTCTCGTTCGGCACGGCGGGTTGCAACCTGACTTGCAAATTCTGCCAGAACTGGGACATCTCGAAATCGCGCGAGGTCGACACGCTGGCCGACGCCGCGAGCCCCGACATGCTGGCGCGCGCCGCCAGGGCGCTGGGCTGCCGCTCGGTGGCGTTCACCTACAACGACCCGACGGTGTTCCTCGAATACGCGGTGACGACCGCGATCGCCTGCCGGGCGCAGGGCATCAAGTCGGTCATGGTCTCGGCCGGCTACATCACGCCCGACGCCCGCGCCGAGCTCTACCGCCACGCCGACGCGGCCAATATCGACCTGAAAGCGTTCAGCGAAGACTTCTATCACCGGATCTGCGGCGGCCACCTTAAGGACGTCCTCGAGACGCTCGAATATCTCGTCCATGAGACGTCCTGCTGGACCGAGATCACCACCCTGCTCATTCCGGGCGAGAACGATTCGAGCGGCGAAATCGAGGCAATGTCGCGTTGGATCGCGGACAAGCTCGGGCCGGACGTGCCGCTGCACTTCTCGGCGTTCCACCCCGACTATAAGATGCTGGAGCACCCGGCCACACCGGCGGCGACCTTGCTCCGCGCCCGCGACATCGCGATGAAGAACGGGTTGCGTTACGTCTATGTCGGCAACGTCCATCACGAGGCGGCCGACAGCACCTATTGTCCCGGCTGCGGCGAGCGGGTGATCGGCCGCGACTGGTATGAGATCACGTCGTGGGCGCTGAGCGACGACGGCCATTGCCTGAACTGCGGGATGCGCTGCGCCGGCGTGTTCGACGGAGCACCCGGATCCTGGGGCCGGCGGCGTGAGGCCGTCAACATGCGGCGGTTTGCCGGCGCGCTCAGCCGAGCTTGAAATCCGTGAGCGCCTGCTGGCGCAGCTTGGTCTTCTGCACCTTGTTGCTGCCGGTCATGCCGATGCCTTCGAAGGTGTCGATGATGCGCAGATAGCGCGGCACCTTGAAGTTGGCGCAGCGCGCCCGGCACCACTGGATCAGTTCGTCCGGGTCGCTTACGGTCCCCTCGTTCAGCACGACATAGGCGGCCGCGACCTCGCCCAGCCGCGGATCGGGCACGCCGATCACCTGCGCCTGCTTCACCTTGGGGTGCGCGTGCAGCACCTCTTCGACGTCCGCGGGCGCGACGTTCTCGCCGCCGACGCGCAGCATGTCCTTGGCGCGGCCGATGAAACGCAGTCGGCCCTGATCGTCCAGCACGCCGAGATCGCCGGTGCGCAGCCAGCCCTCCGGCAGCAGCGCCGCCGCGGTTGCCTCCGGCTTGTCGTAGTAGCCCTTCATCACGCTCCAGCCGCGCACCTGGATCTCGCCCGGCCGACCCGTTGGCTGCACCTGGTTGGTCTCCAGGTCGATGATCCGCACGTCGACGCCCTTGTGCGGGCGGGTGATGCCGGCGAGACGGTCCGCGACGGGCTCGTCGTGGCGCGACATGATGACGTTCGGCGACGCCTCGGACAGGCCGTAAGCGTACACGAGGTCGCGCAGGCCGAGCCGGTCGCGCGCCTGCTGCATGACCTCGATGCCGGCCGCGGCCCAGCCGCCGCGCAAGTGGAGCTCGTACCCGTCGCGCCGCGGATGGTTCAAGATCATCAGGAAAATGGTGTCGTTGCCCGAGATCAAGGTGCAGCGCTCGGATGACAGCAGCTGCAACGCGTCCTCGACGTCGAAGGACGGCAGAGTCACCAAACAAACGCCGGCCGTGAGCGACGCCAGCAGCGACAACGTCGTGCCGGCGACGTGATAGAACACGCGCGGGCTGAAATAGCGGTCGTCCGGGCGCATCGCCATACACGCCGCGACGTTCGCCGCGTTGCGCAGCATGTTGTCGTGGGTCAGCATCACCCCCTTCGGATCGGCGGTGGTGCCGGACGTGTACTGGATCAGCGCCACGTCACCGGGCCGCACCTCTGATGCACCACGGTCGAGGTCATCGGCGCCTACAGGCTGCTGCAAGACGTCGAACGGCACGGCTGCCGCCGGCACATCAGCGCCGCGCACGATCACGGTGCGGAGCTCGGGCAGCGATCCCCCCGGCAGCTGCGTGTCGATCTCAGGACAGATCGCGCGCAGCATGGCGATGAAGTCGATGTTCAAAAACCGGTCGACGACGATCAGCGCCTTGGCGTCCGACTGCGCCAGGCAATAGCGCAGCTCGGCCGCCTTGAAGCGCGTGTTCACCGGCACGACGACGGCGCCGATCAGGGCGCAGCCGTAGAACAGCGCCGCCCATTCGAGCGAATTCTCCATGCAGATCGCGACGTGATCGCCGCGGCGGAGGCCGAGTCGGCGCAAGCCCGCGCCCACCTGCCGCGCGGCCTCGCACAGCCCGCTATAGGTGAGCCGCCCGCCGCCGGCGACGATCGCTTCCGCCTCGGGCCGCGCCGCGGCCATGTCGGCCAGCGCCTGGCCGAAGGTCCGGGGCGTCCACGGGTCGAGGTGGTGGGAGAGGAAGATCATGCGCCGCCGCTGCTCGCGGCCCCACCCCTCCCTCCCCCCTCAAGGGGGAGGGAGTAAGAGGTGCGGCGCTTCGTCTTCCCTCCCCCCTTGCGGGGGAGAGTCAGGGTGGGGGGTCCGCGACGTTCGATACTCACGGCAGCATTTTCATGAACTCGGCCAGATGGGCTTTCCACACCGCTGCCAGCATGTAGGTGTAGTGCCCGTGCGTCTTCTCGCTGGCCGGGATCAGCACGAACCGGGCGTTGGGGATTTTCGCGATCGCCGGCTCGACGACATGAAGCTCGGGCGGGTTCACTTCGTCATCGGCGAAGTTGATCGCCATCAGGCGGGCTTTGATCCTGGGCAAATCGGCCGCCGGATCGTAGTCCATGACCGCTTCGGTCGCGTAGAGCTGGTCGTTGGCGTCGCCTTTGCTCACCGCCGCGACCCAGCGCTGATACAGCGCATCCGTCGCCTCGCGCGTCGGCGCCATTTCGCCAAGGCGCACCGGGCTCTCCGTCATCAGTGAGCTGAACGGCGCCGTGTAGACATAGTGCGTCGGATTCTTCTCGTAGTTGCCGTCGTTCCAATCTGGATCATGCCGGATCGCTTCGATGCCCATCTTGCGATACAGCCAGTTCCGGCCAGTGACGGCCACCGGCTGGCTCGCGACGGGCACCGCGGCGTCCATGAGGTCTGGATACATCTCGGCCCACATCCACGAGTGCATGCCGCCCATGGACGTGCCGAGCACGAGGCGCAGGTGCTTGACGTTGAGATGCTCGGTGACAAGGCGATGCTCGGCCGCAACGATGTCCTTGTATCGATAATGAGGGAACCTGGTGCGGAGCCCATTGCTCGGCTTGCTGGACCCGCCGCGGCCGATGCCGTCAGGCAGGATGATGAAGTATTGCGACGCATCCAGCGGCTGGCCCTCGCCATAGAGCTCGTCGGCCAAGGTCGGTTCCAGCCAGTTCTTGCTGGTGCCGCTGGTGCCGTGCAGCAGCAGGACGCCGTTCACGATCTCGCCGGTGGCGTTGCGCTTCGCCGTTCCCAGGGTCACGTAGTGCAGCTTGAGCTCGGGCAGGGTCTCGCCGCTCGCGAACTTGAAGTCCTTGATCAGGAAGTCGCGCTCGGTCTGGTTCGGCCACGTCGTGTCGGCCCAAGCGTGTCCCGCCAAGACCCACGTCGCCAGGAACGACAAAAGGACGGAACTGACGCGCATGCGGCTCCCCCATAAATGCGGCGGTCTGATGGTACCCAAGGCGGGCAAGTGTTGCTACTGTTCGGGCGGAGAACCATGGCCGACCGCGTCATCCTTTGCGAATGCTTTGCCCGCGACGGGCTGCAGCACGAGCCCGAGTTCGTGCCGACCGCGCGCAAGCTGGCGTTGATCGAGCGCTTCGCGGAACTGGGCTTCAACCGGATCGAGGCGACGTCGTATTCGAACCCGAAAGTGGTGCCGCAATTCGCCGACGCGACCGACCTCCTGACGGCGCTGACGCGCAAGGCCGGCATCTACTACAAGGCGACCTGCGCCAACCTGCGCGCGGTCGAGCGGGCGCTCGCGGACGCCGATGCGGGGACGGGCGTCAACGAAATCAGCCTGCTCGTCTCGGCGACCGAGGCGCACACCCAGAAGAACCTGAAAACATCGCGCGCCGAGCAGTGGGCCAAGGTCGCCGAGATGGCAGGAGCCGCACGAGGTCACTTCCGCCTGATCGGCGTGATTTCGGTCGCGTTCGGCTGCCCGTTCGAGGGGGCGGTCGATCCCGGCGGCGTGCTCGACGACGTGAAACATTTTGCCGAGCTCGGCGTGGGACTGGTGGCGCTAGGTGATACCACCGGCCTCGCCACGCCGCGGTCGATCGCGGCGATGTTCAAGCGCGTCGCCGCCGAAGCGCCACAGGTGACGCCGATCGCGCATTTCCACGACACCCGCGGCACCGGCCTCGCCAATTGCGTGGCCGCCTTCGACGCCGGGGTGCGGCATTTCGACACGTCGTTCGGCGGCGTCGGCGGCCATCCGGCGCAAGTGAAATACGGTGGTGGCTACACCGGCAATGTGTGTACGGAGGACCTCGCGGCAATGTTCGAGGCGATGGGGATCGACACCGGGCTCGCCATGGACCAGCTCGTCGACACGGCACGGTTCTGCGAGGAAACCCTCGGACGGCAGCTCCACGGCAGGGTGACCCGCACCGGGATCGGCTTTGCGCAAGCGCCGGCGGAGCCGTCGCATGCCTGACGTGTTGCTCTGCGAAGACCGCGGCGCGGTCCGCGTCTTGACCCTGAACCGGCCAGACAAGCTGAATGCCCTGAACACGGACCTGACCACGGCCCTGCTCGCGGCGTTGGATGCCGCCGATAAGGACGACAGCGTCCGGGCGGTCATCGTGACTGGCGCCGGCCGAGCGTTCTGCGCCGGCGCGGATACCTCGGAGTTTTCGACACTGACGCCGGACAATCCCGACGCGGTGCGGCAGCGGGCCGATCTCACCATGCGGCTACAGATGGCGTTCCCGAAGCTCGGCAAGCCGATCGTCGCCGCGGCGCGCGGCCACGCGGTCGGCGGCGGGGCAGGCCTGTGCCTTGCCTGCGATCTCGTCGTCGCCTCGCCGACCCTGAAGCTCGGCTACCCCGAGACCAAGCACAACATCGTGGCAGCACTGGTGATGACCGGCCTCGTCCGCAACCTCGGCCCCAAGAAGGCGTTCGAGCTGGTGAGCCTGGGCGCCTCGCTCACCGCCGATCAGGCGCTGGCGCTCAACCTGGTCAATCGCGTCGTGCCCGACGAGAAGCTGCTCGACGAGTCGGTGGCGCTGGCCGAGCAGCTCGCCAAGGTCGACCCGAATGCGATGCAGGCGACCAAGCAGCTGTTCTATCGGGTAGCCGAATTGCCCTATGACGAGGCGATGCACGCGGGTCGCGACCTCAACATCAACATGCGCAGCTTCCGGAAGCCGGCAGAACCGTGATGTCGTCAACGCTTCCCCTCACCCGCTCCCGGGGTGCCGGGGGCTTCGCCCCCGGAAAAAGATTCGGGGCGCTCGCGACCTCTCCCCAAGGGAGAGGCGAACGTAACAGCGCGCACCTGGCCCCTCTCCCACCGGGAGAGGGCTGGGGTGAGGGGCACCCGCACCGCGCTAGCGACGATCGCAAGGGTGGCACCACTCCATGAAGCCGCTGCAGGGCATCGTGGTCGTCGACTTCTCGCGCGTGCTGGCGGCGCCGCTGGCGACCATGATCCTGGCCGAGCTCGGCGCCACGGTGATCAAGATCGAGCGGCCGGGCAGCGGCGACGAGACCCGCACGTGGGAACCGATATTTGGCAAACCGGGGGGTGGCAAGGAAAGCGGCTACTTCTTTGCGTTCAACCGCGCCAAGCAGTCGCTGACTTTGAATCTGAAGTCGGCAAAGGCGCAAGCGATCGCCCGCAAGCTCGCCGCGAAAGCCGATCTGCTGGTCGAGAATTTTCCGCCGGGGACGCTCGCCGAATCCGGTCTCGGCTATGAGGATCTGAAGAGCCTCAACCCGCGGCTGATCTACGTCGCCAATACCGGCTTCGGGCAAACCGGGCCGTATGCGCAACGCAAGGGCTACGACACGATCTTCCAGGCGATGAGCGGCCTGATGAGCCTCACCGGCGAGCCGGACGGCGGGCCGGTCAAGGCCGGATTGCCGATGTCGGACCTGACATCCGGCCTGTGGATCGCGGTGGCGGCGCTGGCTGGCCTCGCCGCGCGCGCCGAGAGTGGTCATGGCTGCTACATCGACCTGTCGATGTACGACGCTCAGGTGGCGCAGCTCACCATCGCGGCGGCGCGCTATTTTGCACTCGGCGAGGTGCCGCCGCGCACCGGCACCGAGCATCCCGGCCGCGTGCCGTCGGCCGCGTTCAAATGCCGCGACGGCAAATGGCTGCACATCACCGGCAGCGACCAGCATTGGGAGCCGCTGTGCCAAGCGCTCGGCCTGGAGCGCCTGCTCGCCGACGAGGACCTGAAGAAGAACGCCGCGCGGGTGGAGCGGCGCGGCGAGGTCATGGCGGCGCTGCGCGAGGCCATATCGAAGCAGGATCGCCCGCAGGTGCTGGCGGCGCTCGACGCGGCCGACGTGCCGGTCGGCCCGATCAACGCGCTCGACGAGGTCCTGGCAGATCCGCATACGAGGGCGCGCGGGCTGGTCGGCGAATTCGACCACCCGACCGTCGGTAAGTTCCCGGCGTTGCGGCTGCCCTTGCGCTTCCACGGCTACGACGATCCGGAGATCGGCCGGCCGCCGCTGCTCGGCGAGCACACCGAGGCGGTGCTGCGCGACGTGCTGGGCCTGAAACCCGACGAGATCGCGGCCCTCAAGGCGGAAAAGGCTGTGTGATGGGTACGATCATCCTCGAAACCGCGGACGGCATCGCGATCCTGGCGCTGAACCGGCCGGACAAGCGGAACGCGCTGAACCTCGAGATGTGCGACGAGCTCAAGGCCGCGGTCGCCGCGGTCGCGGGCGATCCCTCGGCGCGGGTGCTGCTGGTGCGCGGCAACGGTCCCGCGTTCTGCGCCGGCGCCGACCTCAAGGAGCGCGAGGGCAAGTCGCCGGAGTGGGTCAAGGAGCGCCGCCAGCGCGCCTTCGTCGCTTACGCGGCGCTCGCGGCACTGGAGATCCCGGCGCTCGCGATCGTGGACGGCGCCTGTTTCGGCTCCGGCGGCGAGATCGCGACCTGCTGCGATTTCATTCTCGCCTCCGAGAAGGCGTCGTTTCGATATCCCGAGGCGCAATGGGGCACGGTCGGTGCGACCCAGCGCCTGCCGCGCATCGTCGGCAAGGCGATGGCGAAGGAGCTGCTGTTCACCGGTCGCACGATCGGCGCCGACGAGGCGAAGGTGATCGGCCTGGTCAATCACGTGATCCCGTCCGATCGTCTGTACACCGAGGCCGAGGACATGGCGCGACACATCGCCAAGGCACCGCCGCTCGCCATGCGTCTGGCCAAGCGCTGCATCGACCGCGGCCTGGAGACGGACCTGAAAAGCGGCATCGAGATCGAGATCCAGGCGATCGAGGAAAGCCTCGCCGGCAAGGAATGGTCGGCCGGTGTCGCGGCTTTCGCCGGGCGCAAGGATAAGACATGAGCGCCCGCCTGAAGACGCGCCTGACCGAGCTGCTCGGCATCGAGCATCCGATCATCCAGGCCGGCATGAGCTGGGCCGCCGGGCCCGAGCTCGCGGCCGCCGTGTCGAACGCCGGCGGCCTCGGCGTCATCGGCGCCGGGCCGATGTACCCGGACGCGTTGCGCGAGGCGATCCGCTTTGTGAAGGCACACACAAGAAATCCGTTCGCGGTGAATGTGCCGCTGTATCGGAGCCAGGCCGATCTGATCCTCGACATTGTGATCGAGGAAGAGGCGCCGATCCTGATCGCCTCGCAGGGCGGGCCGCAGAAATATCTGGCGCGCTTCCACGCCGCCGGCCGCAAATGCCTGCATATCGTGGCCTCGCCGGTGCACGCCGAAAAGGCCGCGGCCGCCGGCGTCGATGGCCTGATCGTCGTGGGCACCGAGGCCGGCGGCCATCCACCGCCGAACGACGTGTCGACCCTGGTGCTGACCCGGCGCGTCCTGATGGCGACGCCGCATCTGCCGGTCGTCGCGTCGGGCGGCATCGTCGACGGTGCCGGCATCGCGGCGATGCTGGCGCTGGGGGCCGACGGCGCGCAGCTCGGGACGCGGTTCATGCTGACCCGCGAAGGCGGCGTGCATGAGGCGTATAAGAAGCGCCTGTTGGCGGCGGAGGTCGACCAGACGGCGCTGGTCGGCCGCGGCTTTGGCGTGATCCGCATGCTCAAGAACGGCTTCGCCGAGCGGTACCTCGCCGCAGAAGCAGCGGCGCGGCCGAAGGACGAGCTGGAGAAAATCTTCAAGTCGAGCTCGCTGAAGCTGGCGGCGTTCGACGGCAATATCGAGGACGGTAAGGTCGAGGCCGGCCAGGGCATCGGCATGATGCGCGACCTGCCGCCGGCCGACGAGCTGGTCGGCCGATTGGTCGAAGACTGTGCCGCGGCGCTGCGGCGCCTCGAGGACTTGCGCGTCCGATGAAACAGAACCTCACCATCGACGGCGACCGGCTGTGGCGGAGCCTGATGGAGCTCGCGCGCATCGGCGCCACCGCGAAAGGCGGGGTGTGCCGCCTCGCCCTCACCGATCTCGACCGCGAGGCGCGCGACCTGTTCAAGCGCTGGTGCAAGGACGCCGGCTGCACGATCCGCGTCGACCCGGTGGGCAACATCTTCGCCCGCCGGCCCGGGCGGAACGATGACCTGCCGCCGGTGATCACCGGCAGCCACCTGGATTCGCAGCCGACCGGCGGCAAGTTCGACGGGGCGTACGGCGTCATGGCCGGGCTCGAGGTGCTGCGCAGCTTGAACGACCAGGAGATCCAAACCGAAGCGCCGATCGAGGTCGTGGCGTGGACGAACGAGGAAGGCTCGCGCTTCTCGCCGGCGATGGTCGGCTCGGGCGTCTATGCCGGCGTCTTCACCCTCGACGACGCGCTCAAGAAGACGGACATCGACGGCAAGGCGATGGGCGACGAGCTGAAGCGGATCGGCTACGCCGGGACCGACGATCTGTCGAAGCGCGAGGTCGGCGCCTATTTCGAGGCGCATATCGAGCAGGGCCCGATCCTGGAGGCGGAGAAGAAGACCATCGGCGTGGTCACGGCCGCGCAGGGGCAGCGCTGGTTCGAGATCACCGTCACCGGCCAGGAGGCGCATGCCGGCCCGACGCCGATGCCGCGCCGCCGCGACGCGCTGGTCGGCGCCGCCCGGATGATCGACGCGGTGAACCAGATCGGGCACCGCTTCGCCCCCCTCGCCTGCGCCACGGTCGGCTTCGTGCAAGTGAGCCCCAATTCGCGCAACACCATCCCGGGCCGGGTGTTCTTCACCGTCGATTTCCGCCACCCGGTGGACGCGACGCTGAGCGCGATGAACGACGCGCTGAAAGACGCCTGCCGCGGCATCGCAGCGGCGGCGAAGGTCGAGGTCGAGATCAAGGATTTCTGGTACTTCGCGCCGACGCCGTTCGACGACGCGTGCGTCGCGGCGGTGCGCGACACGGCGAGCCGGCTGGGATACCCGCACCGCGACATCGTGAGCGGTGCCGGCCACGACGCCGTCTACATGGCGCGCGTGGCGCCGACGGCGATGATCTTCGTGCCATGTCGGGACGGCATCAGCCACAACGAGATCGAGGACGCGCGGCCCGAAGACCTGGCCGCCGGCTGCAACGTCTTGCTGCACGCGGTCCTGGAGCGGGCGCGACCGGCCTAAGCGGCCTCACCCCCCACCTCCCCTCCCCCGCAAGGGGGGGAGGGGAAGAGGCGCCGGCCGGCCTGTCCTCTTCTTCTATGTCCCGGAAAACCGTGCAGGGGTGCATGGGTTCCCCGGAAGTCATTGGGACAACACCGTTTTCCGACATTTAGACCGTTGCCCAGGCAAGTTATCCACAGCGGGGCCGCCCGCCCCCCGAAAATCCGTGCAATACTGGGGAATGTTGGCGATTGCAAACCAAAGCCTAAGTCTTGATGCGAGCGAGCTTTTCACACTTGGCCGCCATCTGTAGGTATTTACGCTTGGTCATGAAGTGCTTGGCCCGAGCCGCTCGCTCGACCAGCATGGCCGCCATTTCGCGGTAGTGCTCTAGCCGTTGCCCTTGGGCGGCTTCTGCGGCTTGGCGATCCGGCGCAATTTGCCGACAAACGCGGACTCGCTCTCGTCCGCTCCCATCTGGCGGGCGAGTTCTACAAACTTCTCGTGCTGCGTTTTCTTCCGTTTGGGCTTGCGCCGTGCTTCCGGCATCGGGTCTCCGCTTAGGGTTGCGGCGTGACGTTAGTTCCTTTGTACGTCAGCCGCTTCCCCTTCGCGCCGAGAAGCGCCTTCATGGTGCGGGTGAAATCGTCCACGTTCAACGCGGCCCGCTCATTGTAGCGGAAATCAAACTCAGCCAGATAGCGCTTCAAGTGCTGCTGGCTGACGTGGTGATAGGTGCCGATGATCCCGCGCTTGAGAATGCTGAAATAACCCTCAATCGTGTTGGTATGCGCGTCTCCCCTGACGTACTCCCCGATGCTGTGGTTGACGGCCTGATGGTTCTCATAGAGGCCGCCGACCGAACGGACGGACGCGCCGTCATCCGTCATGACATGCGTTCCGCGCCGCACCTGATTGAGCACGATGGGCCGCAGGTTCTTTGCCGACACGTCCGGGACGTGATGCGAGCGAACCCGGCCGCCCCGCTCCACGAGCGAGAACACGCGTTCCTTGTCCCCGCCGCCCTTCGGGTTCTTCGCGCGCTTATTGCGATGCTTGTTCTTCTCGCGGCCGCCGATGAACGTCTCGTCCATCTCGACGTGCTTGCCACGGCCGCCCATCAGCTCGACTAGTGCGGGGTGAGGCGCCATGGCCTCGCGGATACGGTGCATGAGGAACCACGCGGCCTTGATGCTGATTTCGAGCGAACGCGAAATCTGGTGAGCGCTGATCCCCTTCTTAGACGAGCAAAGCAGATAGGCGGCTTGCAGCGCCTTGAAGAGCGGCACCCGGGCGTGCTCGAAAACGGTGCCGACCTTGCAGGTGAATTGCTTCCGGCAATCGCGGCACTTCCACAGGCCGTACCGAACGCGCTTCTCCGGGTTCGCGGCGATCTTGTAGGCGGTGCCGACCACGCCACAGTGCGGGCAGACCGTCCCGGACGGCCACAGAATGCTTTCCAGGAAAGCGTGGGCCGCTTCTTCATCGCGGAAATAGGGGCGGTTCAGAATACTCATGGCGACAGCCTTGTTTCGTTGTATGCACCATGATATACAAATCCCGACCGTTGTCAATGGGAGTGCATACATGGATTTTAAGAAAGCGACGGACGCCTTGTGTGCGGGCATAACACATGCCGACCTAGCCAAGGCCCTAGGGGTCTCCGTTCCGCTGATCCGGCAGGCCCGCCTAGACGAGACAGCCAAGGCCCACCGCTCCGCGCCTGAGGGCTGGGAGCGGGCGGTAATCGACTTGGCGGAGGCAAAAATAGAGCGGTACCGACGCCTGATAGCGCGGCTCAAAAAGCCAGGAAAAACACTGATTTCTGCCTAAAAGTAGACCGAATCGTGCTTATATGCTAACAACATGGCGCGGCGGCCGCCCACCGACTGGCGAAGTCGGCGGGCACCTGACCCGCTACGGTTTTAACGCGCGGTTATTCCGCACTGAGCACCACCTGCCTTTCAGTTGCCCTCCGGGAAGAGGGGCGTGGGTGAACGGTAGCCAACCGCTCGTTATCGGGGGCCACGAAGCCTGTAACTTCGTGGCCCCCTTCTCTTTGAGGACGGCGCGCTTGAAGCATCGTCCTTATCCGTTCAAAAACCGCGTTCCAGTCAGACCCGACAGCAGCCCGACAGCCTTTGGCGGGTCCTTGGACCACTCGGCCAATCCGTAGCCGCTTCCGCGTGCATCGGTAGCGTTGTCGAATAGGCTATCGCCGCTGAGGTAGGCCGCCAATCTGGCGCTCGGCTTTTTGCCGCCGATCTCGATGCCTTGATCGGTCAACACCTTCACGAGTTCACCAGATGGGGCGCGACGGCCCTTCGTGCGGAGATAGGTCGCCGCAGTAGTGACGATTAAAGTGCTCTTCTCGCCGCGCCGACGGCCCTTGGCCGCAGGCTGCTGCGGAGAGGGTGGCGCAGGCGAAGGTGTCGCCGCCGAAGGACGCGACGGTTCAGCCGCCGCGACTGGTGCGGGCTGCTTCTCGTCGCCATAAACACGGATGATTTCGTTCACCGCCTGAAGGCGGCGGAATTGCGGGTTCCTGTTAAGCTCTTCGAGCAAGTTCTGCCGCTCCCGCAGAGCGGCCCTTACGATGGGGTCCATGAGCAATCTCCGAAGCGCGAGGCTGCGCCTCAGTGCAGAAAATATAAACGTGAACCTCTGCGGTCAACTGATTTCTAGACCCAGTAAAACGTCTACAAAAAACACGTTGTGTACCAACGTGTTAGGTTCCAACAATTGAGAGGGTTGCGTGACGCGCATGGCTCAACTGGCGTATCTACTGAAACCCCCACGAAACCCGAGTCGCGCCCAGACTTAGGCTTTGGTTTGCAATCGCCAATATTCCCCAATACTGCAATGGTTCTCCAAGTCTTTGAAAGCGCTTACGAATAACGCAGAAAAGAATTGCAGCCGCTGGCGCAACAGTGAAGCGCTGCAATTCTTTTCCGCCCGCGCCGAACGCTTACTCCACAACAACGACCAACTTGCTGAAACCGCGCAGCACGTTGTTGACGCTGCGGACCGCTTCCGCGATGCGCAAGCGCTTCACCCGCGCGGCCAAGGCGCCGAAGATGGCCTCCATTTCCAGCCGCGCCAGATGCAGACCGACGCAGGCGTGCGGCCCCGCGCCAAACGCGACCTGGGCCGCCGAGCCACGCGTCACGTCGAATCTGTCGGGGTTCGGAAATTTGCGTTCGTCCCGATTGGCAGCTCCATAGAACAGGATGGCTCGCGAGCCTGCCGGAAGCGTGACCCCGCTCATGTCATAGTCCTGGGTCAGCAAGCGGGAGAAGCCTTGAACCGGCGCCTCCATGCGGAGGATCTCACTGACCGCTCCGGGGATGCGCGACGGCGATTGGCGGATCTTCTGCCATTGCTGCGGATGCCCGGCGAAGAGCCACACGCCGCTGCCGATGGCCGAAATGGTCGTATCCAGGCTTGGCCCCATGTAGTCGATCATCATGACCGGGCGGGCGGCCGCATCGGCTTCGCCCCGATCCACCGCGTCGAGGATCGCGTCCGCCCAACTCCCCGGCCTCAGCTTGCCGCGAACCGCCTCCGTCCTGGCGTAGTGCATCATCTCCTGAAGCACGGGAAAGGCGATCAAGGCCCTGTCATTGAGCGGCCCGAAGCAGTTGAACAGCTGCTCGGCCCAGACGAGCATGCGCTCGCGTCCCTCTTCGGGAAGGCCGACAGCGGTCGCGACGATGTCGACCGGCAGAGACGTCGCGAGCTCGGCGACGGCACAAAACTCCCGCTTCGCGACCAGGCGATCGACCAAACGCTCCGCCTTGGTCTTGATCTCGGACTTGAGGGAATTCAGCGCCATGGGCGTCAACGGCTTCGCGATGATGCGGCGCAAGCGCTGATGATCCGCACCGTCACTGCACAGCGTATTCCCGCGCAGCACCTGATTCATCTCGTCGTTCATCATGACGCCCGATGCCGACGAAAATACGCGCGCGTCCTTCAGGGCCCGCGTCACGCTCTCGTAGCGCGTCAGGGCGAACATTTTGTAACCGGAGAGCCAAACCGCGGAGCCCAAGTCTCGCAGCTCTCTATAGGTTTCCCACGGATCGAGCAGCGCCTCGTCGGAATAGGGATCGAGGTCTGAAAGAGGCGCATGTTTATGCGCCGCCGGTATCGGTATCATGGTCATTGCCTTGTCCTCCGAGGTTTCGGGAGCGCCGCGGATCGCGGCTCGCCCCCGGTTAGAGCGTGACGAGCGCGCCGTTTCGGCACGCACAGTCAACGGGTCAGACGGTGGTCCAGGCGCAGATTTGTGCCGGCCCTTCGATCTGGCTGCGCGCGTCGACGGCCGCCATCCGCAGCCGGGTTTCGAGGGTTTCGAAGTCGACGGCTTCCGCGGTCGCACCTCCGCACTCAGCCATCTGCGGCAGGAGTGTGCGAGCGAGCTCGACGAGCCACGGGTAATGAGGCGCGTCGACCCCGCCTCCGACGGGTGTTTCAGAGAACAACTTTGGCTGCCGGAGGCTCGCCCGGTAGAAAAGGTCGACCAGCCGACCGCCCGCATCCCAGCTCGGCACCACGTCGCGCAATCTTGCCCGGACGCGATCCACCGTCTGCTGCCAAAGCGCCACCGGGGGCACGCAGCGAATCGGGCTATCGCCCACGGGCTCGTGCACGGCAAGAATTCCTCCCGGTCGGGCGAAGCCCGCCGCGGCCCGGAGGAAAGCAACGGGATCGGCTTGATGGATCAGGACGTAGCGGCCGACGACGAAATCGAACGGTAAGACGTCGTCAAAGGTCTCCGCCGACGCCGTCGCGAACGAGATATTGGCGAAACCGTCCGCCCGGGCGCGCTCGCGCGCAATCGCGAGGACCTTGTCGTTCCGATCGATACCAACGACCGCTCCCGAGGCACCAACCAATCGGGCCGCAAGCATCGAGACGTCGCCGGCGCCGCAACCGAGATCGAGTACCCGCATCCCGCGTTCGATACCTGCGCTTTGCAGCAGACGATTCGTGATGTCTCGAATGAACCCCGCTTGTTCGATCAGGCGCTGAATTTCGGCATCCGAATGGCCGAGCGCATAAATCGCGTTGCTCATGAATTTTCCTCGCTGGTGGAAGCGGTGATGCCGGCGCCAAGCGGCGGCCTCGTGCGCGCCAAGTGATCGGCCAAACCGCCGCTCGCGCGCCAGCCCATAACCTGCTCAGCTTTTGCTCAGTGCTCGACGGCGAACGCCGGGAACCGGTTTCTGCGGTGTTTCGGCGGAGCGCAACTCGCCGCCGTGTTCAGCTCTCGGGCGCTCCGGCCAGGCGCAACCCCTCGTACAGTCGGTCGCGTTGCGCAAGGTAGACAGGGTTGTCGCTCACCGCCTCGGCCCGGAACCTGGCGATGGTGAAGCTGGGCGCCAGGCGCCGGGCGATGGCGCACGCTTCGGCCGCGTCGCCGAGCAGGCCGGCGAGGCCCAAGGCACCTGCCAGGACGAACTGGGAGAGTCCCCAGTTCGGATTGATCTCGACCGACTTGCGCAGGTTCTCGAGGCCGTGCACCACCCGGCCCAGATAAACGTCGGCAATCCCGATCAGATAATGCCAATGGAAGAGGAGTGGGTCGCGGGGGCTGAGCCGCATCGCCTCGTCGACGTGGCCCCGGGTTTCCTCCGCCCGCCCGAGAAAGAACTTCATGAGCCCCAGATAGCCGTGCGCCGCGGCGACATTGCGGTTCAAGCGGACGGCGAACTCGAACTCGCGCAGCGCCCGGTCGGGCGCGCGCATGGCGAACAGGCAGGTCCCGTAGGCCACATGTGCATCGGCGCTGTCGGGGTCGAGGGTCAGGGCCTTCGTCGCGGCTGAAGCGGCAGCGGCGATCTGTGCAGCGCGGTCCGGCGACTCGTACATCCGGATCTCCCAGATGTGGGTGTCCACGAAGCCGATCAGGGCGCCGACATTGTTCTCGTCGAGCCGAAGCGCCGCCTCGAAAAAGCGGCGCGCCCGCCTCGCCCCGTCGAGGCACAGAGGCTCGTTCCAGGACGCCCAACCGCGCAGCGTGTGATCGACCGAGTCGAGGCGGTCCGGGTCTTCGCGGGCGACGCGGCGGCTTTCCACCGCGATCATCTCGACCTGGATGGTGCGGACCAACCGGCTCGTGACCTCGTCCTGCATGTCGAAGCTCTCCGTGCAGGGGTGGTCGAAGCGTTCGGCCCACACATGGGCGCCGCTCTCGGCATCGACGAGCTGCGCGTTGATCCGCATCCTGTCGCCCGCGCTCTGCACGCTGCCTTCGAAGACGTAGCGCACGCCGAGCTCGCGGCCGACCTGGCGGGCATCGATCGATTTGCCCTTGTAGGCAAAGGCGGTGTTGCGGGAAATGACGACCAGGCCGGGGCAGCGCGACAGGTCGGTGGTCAACGTCTCCGTGATGCCGTCGACGTGGCGCTCGTAGTCGGGACGGCCGGCGAGATTGACCAACGGGAGGACGACCAGCGACAGTCTTGGGGTCGCATAGTCACGGCCGCCCGACACGCTCGCCCCCTCGCCGTCGGTGTCATGGTCATGTGCCGACCCCAGACTGTCCCACAGCCAGCGCGCCAGCCGCTCGCGCGCCGCGGTGAGATAGCGCCGGTAGGTGCTGAAGGCGAGTGACAGCCGCTCCGCCACGGCCTCTTGCTTCAAGGCGGGTTGGAAGTACGTCAGATCGAGCACCCGACGCAGCCTTTCATCGCGCGGATTGGCAAACAATGCGCCGGCTGTCTGCGTCAGCAGCGCCCGAAGCTCCGACGGCCCGGCAGACACCCGGAGATTGCCGACACCCCACCGCAAGAGAGGGCTTCGCGCCAGCAGGTCGGGGCGCTGGAAATCGCGCAAGGCAGCGTTGAGCGCCGCTGCGAACTCCGCGTAGGCCGGAGGGGTTGCGGTCGGCGGCGCGCCTGGCGGAACTCTGGGTTGCAGCTCGGTACCATGGAAGGATTGCTGCGACCCGGCTGCGCCACCATTCGCAGGCGTTCCCGGTGACCGGGGCAGGATCGTCATGCCACCGAGCTTTAATCCGCAGGGACAGGGCGGGGCAAGTGATCATCGCAGGTAGGGCGTCGCACACGCGGAGTTGAACGCAGGCCACCGCGCCGCGACATCCCTGCTATGCGATTTCTGCGGTTTGTTTTCCCGTTCGAGCAAAAACGCAAAAACTGAACAGTTTTTGGCGTGGCGATCGAGCAGCGATCCGGCCAACCGTCGGTGCGGCTACCACCAAACTTTCATCAAGGAGCTGCTGTGATCACGGGATGCCTATCCGACACGTTTCGACCAGCCTCAGCCCATCGACGGCGGCGAGGCGGACGCCTTACTCGCTTGGCAGACTCGATTGGGGACGCGATCGCCTCGATCCGATCGGCGCGCCGGGCAAAACGCGCCGATCGGGAGTTGATGGAGCTCGACGAGCGCACACTTGCGGATGTCGGCTTGACCCGCGAGGAGATCTCGTATGCGCGGCGGATCGGCGCGAGCAAAGCCACGCAATCGCTGTGGTCGCGCCCGTTCACCTCCTTGTGGCCGCGTCTCCTCCCTGATCGCCCCATCCGTCTCAAAGGAACTTCCGATGACTCACCTGACACCGGAGCATAAGCACATGCTGTCGACATGGCAGCGGCACACCTACGCCGAATTCGTGCTCAAGGACCCGGATGCGGCACTCGCGACCATGACCGACAATCCGTATGTGCTTCTCCTCCCCTCAGGGACCGGCGGCGTCGGCCGGGCGGACGTGCGCGACTTCTACGCCAATCAGTTCCTGCCGCATATCCCGCCGGATCTCGAGCTCACGTCTCTGTCGCAAACCTTCGGCCACAACCGGATCGTCGAGGAGTTCGTGATCCGGTTCACGCACACGGTCGAGATGGACTGGATGCTCCCCGGCGTGCGCCCGCGGGGGCGAAAGGTCGAGGTCGGCCTGGTCGGCGTCGTCGGATTCAAATCCGGCAACGTGGCCCACGAGCATATTTATTGGGATCAGGCGACGGTGCTGTCGCAGCTCGGCGTCGCGTCGCATCCGATCGCGGCAGCCGGCTGCGGCAGCGTCGCTCGGCTTCTGGCGCTTTCGCATACTCCCCTCGGGGTGGAGTCCTTGAACGCATAAGCCTCCCGCCCCTCTTCACCTCTTTTGACGAACGGACACACCATGAATGCACATCGCCCGCAGCTGCGTCCCGTCATCGCCAAACCCGAACGGGTGACCGCAATGAAGGCCTTCGGCCTCGACATGAAGGTGCTGGTCACCACCGAGGCGACCGGCGGTGCGATCTCGGTCCTGATGGCGTGGCACAAGCCCGGCGAGGGGCCGCCTGACCACGTGCATTTCAGCCAAGACGAGATGTTCTTCATCGTCAGCGGCACGTATGAGCTGACGGTCGGCATCCGGACGGCGACCGCCGGCGCCGGCACGGTCGTCTTCATCCCGCGCAATACGGTGCACCGCTTCAAGAATGTCGGCCACACAAAGGCGTGCATGCTCGACTGGAGCCTGCCAGGCGGACAGGACCATTACTTCAAGACGATCTCCGAGCTTGCGGCGAACGGCGGCTTCACCGGCCAGAAGGCCCTGGAGATCAGCCGGCAGTTCGACACGAACTTCCCGGACGCCCATCAAGGCACGCGAGAGTGAACCGCCCATGACGCCGTCACTCTATGTCTATTTTCTTTGGCTGGCGATCGACGGGCTGATCAGGGCCTTCGCGGCCTATCGCACGCCGGCACATGCCGGTGCGCACCGCAAAGATCGCGAAACCTCCACCGAAGGACCGCCATCCAAAGCGCCGCGGCCGGCCGCGCGGATCGTCTATTTCGACCGGCACCGGCGCGAGCGGGCGTGAGCGACGATGCAGCTTGCAGGCGGGCCGCTGAACGGGCCCAGCCGGGCGTCAGCGCACCGTCTTCCGCACAAGCACCAGGTTGTCGAACACCAGATTGGACGACCAGATCCAGCGGGCACCGGCGAACGCTTCGGGGTAGCGGGTATAGGCCGGCACGTGTTCGACCCCCACGTCGTCATCGGTGAACTCGTAGGCGTTCGGCCAGCGGGAGTCGTCGAAGGTCCGTGCCGCCCAGTTCTCCGGCACCGGATAGTGGACGGCGAAGCATCGATCGCGGCAATCCGGCACTTTGGCGCCCGGATACACGCGTCCGAGCTGGCTGGTGTCGTGGACGTTTCCTTGTTCGATCACGTCATCGGGCCGGGCGAGCGGCGCGATGTAGAACGCCTGCGCTTTCCAGCTGCTGTCGGTCCGGGTGCCGTCACTGAACCGCGCGACCAAGCCGCCGTCGCCGGCGTGCCAATCGTTCCCGCGATTGGTCTCCATGCCCAGGCCGAGCCGCTCCTCCCAATCGACGAGCTTCAGCGCATAGGTGTACGGCCGCTTCGCCTTGAACCGCACGATGGCTGAGTTGAACGGTGTGTAGGGGACGGCATCGACGCCCACCAGCTTGCCGTTCACGTAGAGCTCAAAATAGTTATCGCCGACGATGTAGCCGGTGATTACCTCCCCATCCGGATCGATCTCGACGACCGGCACGCTCTCCGGATTCACGTCGGAGAATTTCGCGGGGACGGTCCTGCTGCACTGGTTGAACAGGTCGGCAAGCTTGGGGCCGCTCTGATACGCCGTATCAGCCGGCACGGTGAGCTGCGTTCCGTCGCCGGCGGTGATCGTCCCGACGGGGGTCGGGCGGAAATTGCCGAGCTCAACCCCACATTGGAAGAGGTTTTCGCTGATGGTCTTCGCCAATCCCTGGGTGACGATCCTCCTGGGTCCGGCCGGCGGCGCATCGGAGACCGCGGGACCCGCGGTTTGCGCGAATGGCCGCGTGGCGACCGGAGCGCTGCCAACCGCAAAACACAGAATTGCGAGTGGCAGGACGTATCTCAGACCGTGTGTTTCCATTGGCGTTCCGATGTATCTGCCCCGGGCAGACGCCGCTCACAACGCCGCCAGATAGCGCGCGATCGCGTCCCGCTCGCTGTCGGTCAGCATCTGCATGAATTTCGGCATGTCGCCGTTGTTGGTCCTTTCCTCCTTGGCAAAGCTGCGCATCGCTTCGACCAGGTATTCGTAACTGAGCCCGGCCAGCCGCGGCGCCGGCGGACCGCCCTCGAAGTTCTGCTGATGGCACGGCTGGCACTGCGCGATCCCCTTGGGCAGCGCCGCAGCGGCCGCCGGCTTGGGCTGCGCCGGCCAGGGCTTGGCCGCGAAATAGGCCGAGATCTTGCGATCGTCTGCGCGCGGCAGGTCTTTGGCGAGCTGCGACATGATCGGGTGGTCGCGGTCGCCGCTTCGGTAGTCGTGCAGCTGCTTGACGAGATAGCTCTGCTGCTGGCCCCAGATGATCGGGGTGGTCTTCGGGTCGGTGGGCATGCCGGCGTCGCCGTGGCAGGCGGCACAGGTCTGCGCTTTGGTTTCGATCTCATCGGCGGCATACGCTGGTAGGCCGACGAGCGAACCCGCAGCGACAGCACCGAAAATCGTAAAAAAGGTCAAAAAGAGACGTGTAAACACGGCGATATCCTCCCTCTCCCCGTGACTGCGCACGGTACCTAAATCAACGCAAGTATCCCGATAAAGCCCGCCCTGCGCAACCGGACACGCGGGGGTTGTCCCCGCATAGCCGGCAAATGTCGCGCCAAAACGCACGGATTGCGCTTGTCCCACCCCCCAAGCGGAGTCACGATACCGTACCCTTCAACTGTCGATGGAGGCGTCCATCGGCAGATCCCGTCGCGATCTCGAAGGAGCGTTACGCCAGGCCAGAAAAACAAAATTTTTTAGGGAGAAACCGATGCGAAGCACACTGATGTCGAGGCTCGCCGCCAGTGCCGCGGTCGTGCTGTTTCCACTCACAGTTTGGGCGCAAGGCGAAGCGGCCCTGACCGGCACGGTCAGCTCGGAGGCCGAAGGCAACATGGAAGGTGTTGTCGTCACCGCCGCGAAGCCCGGCTCGATCGTCCAGGTCAGCGTGACCACCGACGCGCAAGGCCGCTACCGGTTCCCCGAAAACCGCCTGGAGCCCGGCGAATACACGATCAGCATCCGTGCGGTCGGCTATGACATCGGCTCCCCGGCCAAGGCGACCGTGGAGGCCGACAAGAGCACCGCGACCGACATCAAGCTGAAGAAGACCCAGAACCTCGCCAGCCAGCTCACCAATGCCGAGTGGATGATGAGCATGCCCGGCACGGAAGAGGAAAAGGCGTCGCTGCTCAATTGCACCGGCTGTCACACGCTGGAACGCATCGTCCGCTCGACGCACGATTCGGACGAGTGGACGCATGTGATCAGCCGCATGATGGGCTACGGCGCGGTCAGCCAGCCGATCAAGCCGCAGCCGATGCTGGATAGAACCCGCGCCGGCACGCCCGAGCAGTACCGGAAGATGGCCGACTATCTCGCGACCATCAATCTGAGCGCGGTCGACCACTGGCCGTACGCGCTGAAGACGCTGCCGCGCCCGAAGGGCCGGGACACCCGGGCCATCGTCACCGAATACGACATGGTGCGTCCGACGACGGAGCCGCATGACATCCTGGTCGATAAGGACGGCAACGTCTGGTACACGGACTTCGGCGAGATGTTCATCGGCAAGTTCAATCCGAAGACCCTCAAGGTCACCGAATATCCGATCAAGAAGTTCAAGGATAAGGCGCCGACCGGACTCCTCAGCATCGAGTTCGATCATGCCGGCAAGATCTGGTTCGACACGATGTACCAGGGCTCGCTCGGCTGCCTGGATCCGAAGACGGGCGAGATCGCCTACTATCCGCTGGCGCCCGAATATAACGACGATCGCGTGCAGCTGAATTTCACCGGCTTGCACCACGAGGTCGACGGCAAGGTGTGGACGAAGAGCGTCGGCACGCAGGACATCTTCCGGCTCGATCTGGCCAGCAACAAATGGGAGAAATTCCACCCGACCGATTCCCTGCCGGGCGCCATCAAGAATCCCGGCATCTATCAGGTCATGGCGGACTCCAAGAACAACCTGTGGATGGCCGAATTCACCGAAGGCCATCTCGGCAAGATCGACGCGAAGACCACGCAAGTGACGTGGTACGCGACACCCACCGCGCACGCGCGGGCGCGCCGGATGGAGATCGACGATCAGGACCGCGTCCTGGTGACCGAATATCGCGCCAGCAAGGTGGCGCTGTTCGACACCAGGGCGGAAAAATTCACCGAATACAGCCTGCCCGATTACACGTTCCCGTACCGGGCCAACTTCGACCGCAACGGTGACATCTGGGCGTCGACGATGCACACCGACCGCGTCGTGCGCCTCGATCCCAAGACCGGTCAGTCGGTGCAGTATATGATGCCGTCCGACACCAACATGCGGACGGTGTTCATCGACAACACGACGACGCCGGTGACGTTCTGGGTCGGCAGCAACCACGACCACAGGATCGTGAAAGTCGAGCCCCTCGACTAAGGCGCAAGCAGCGGACCGGTTTGCGGGTCCACGAACCCGCAACACCGGCCGGCTCAAAAACAGACGGGCAGGGTCGCGACAGCGGCCCTGCCCGTTCGTTTTTGGCCTCACAGCTAAGCGTGACACAGGGTCGCTAGCGCACCGCCGACCAGAAGCCCGCGAAGCAGGCCATGAGAGATGTTGCGGCCCGGCGAGCGGATCGGGTCGACGGACGCTCGGGACACAGCAATTCCGGTGCCGTCTCACGGACGATCTCCGTGATTTCGCTGATGAGCTTGCGGTCTGGAATCGTGATTCCCTCGATTGTCAGTGTCATGGGGCTTCTCCGGCGAACGAGTGAGGAGGATCTCGGGATCCCGTCGTCGGTGGAGAAGCTATGACCCGAAGGCCAATCGATCCAACGCATTGATTCGATGGTTTCGATCAAATCGAAAGATCGAATGTCGCGGCTCGTCGATAGCGACGGCGGAATGCGAAGGGAAGACGCCGGCGCAGGAGTCGCCTCGGAAATCCGTCTAATGGGGGACGGATGGCTCGGCCGCCGCTCCGGCGCGGCCGAACGCGGGACAGCGAACTCATCTCGGAGGGGCACGTTCATGACGACGATCGGACCGGTCAGCGGGCAAAACACCTGGCAGAGCCCGTTCAAGCAGATCGCTGACAGCTTCGCCCAGCTGGGGCAGAGCCTCGGCTCCGGCGATCTCGCGGGAGCGCAACAGGCGTTCGCCACCCTTCAGCAGAACGTTCCCGCGGGGCAGAACGGCCAGGGCGCCAACAAGAGTGCCAACTCCCAACTGCCGCAGGATTTCGCGACGCTCGGCCAGGCGCTGCAGTCGGGAGATCTCGCCACCGCCCAGCACGCCTATTCGACCCTGCAGCAGGATTTCAAAGCCCGGCATGGCCGTGGCCATCACCATCCCCACGGCGCCGGCGACGCGTCGCAAGCGTCATCCCAGACCGCGCCCGCATCGTCAGACGCCGCCGCGAACGGCACGAGCGGCGGCAGCACCGCCGGGGTGGATATTTCCATCACGATTTCCGAAGCGACCCTCAACATCACCGCGTAACGGCTCGAGGGTCGCGACGGAGCCGCGCAGGAAAGCGCGCGGCCGGCCGTGAGACCAAGACGCTGAGGGAGACGGCCCTGCGTCGACAATTGCCATCATCGGGGGTGGCGAGCCCCGCCGCACTTGTGATCCTGTTTCGGCAGGCAACGGCGTTGCATCAGCAAGGCCGTGTTCAAGAGGCCGAACAGCTGTATCGGGCCGTTCTGGCGGCCGATCGCCGCCACCCGGGCGCCCTGCACCTGTTGGGTTTGCTGCGCGGCCGGGCGGGCGAATTCGCCGACGCAGCACGCCTGATCCGCAAGGCGGTCAAACAAAACCCGCGCTCCGCCGAGGCGCAGCGTGACCTCGGCAACATGCTGCTGGCGCTGGGTCGCGTCGACGATGCAATCGCAGGCTTCGAGGCGGCGGTCGCGCTGCAGCCCGGTGCTGCGATTCTCCATGTCAGCCTGGGAAACGCGCTCGCCCTCCGTGGCCGGCATGAAGAGGCCGTCGCGACCTTCGAGACGGCGATCGCGCTCCAGCCTGACCCGCACGTTCATCACAACGCCGGTTGTTCGCTCGCCGCACTGGGGCGTCATCAGGACGCCTGTGCCGAGTACGAACACGCGCTGGCGCTCGATCCCGGCCTGACGGACACGCACTATAACCTGGCCAATTCTCTCGCCGCCCTGAACCGGCGAGAGGCGGCCCTGCCCCATTATGCGACGGTCATCGGTCGTAACCCGAAACACATCGGCGCGCACAACAATATGGGAACTGCGCTGGCAGCCCTCGGTCGCACGGAGGACGCGGCAGCCGAGTTCGCGCAGGGCCTGGCATTGGCTCCCGACAATCTCGATTGCCTCGGCAATCTCGGCACCGTCCTGGTGGACCTCAACCGGGCCGCCGAGGCGCTGACGTACTACCAGCGCGCACTCGAGCTCAGGCCCGATGATGCGCCGGCGCATTTTCGTCTCGGCAATGCGCTGGCAGCCTTGCAGCGGCACCAAGAGGCGATCGTTTCGTATCAGCGGGCGGCGACGATCAAGCCCAATTACGTCGAGGCGCTGTTCAACCAGGCGAACTCCCTGCGGCAACTGAGCCGGGCTGAGGACGCGGTCGCCGTCTATGAGCGCGTCGTCCGGCTGAAGCCGGATTATATGCAAGCGTGGAACAATCTCGGCAATGCGCTGCTCGACCTCGGCCGGGCGGAGGACGCTCTGTTGCCCCTCGGACAGGCCCTGGCACTCGACGCCAATTGCGCCGAAGCGCACAACAATCTGGGCTGCGCCCTGCACGCCTTGGGCCGGCACGACGACGCGCTGGCGAGCTACGAACGCGCGTTAGGCGTGAAGCCCGGCTATGCCGACGCCTACATGAACAGGGGGATTTCGTTGCTCGACATCGGGCAACTTGACGATGCGAGGGAGGCCTTCGAAACGGCGATCGGCCTCGAGCCGCGGCGGCCGAAATACTATCGCAACCTGATCGACCTGAAGCGCTTCCCGGCCGAGGACCCGCATCTGATCGCGATGCTCGATCTCGCGACGACGATGGCGTCCTTCGGCCCCGACGACAGGGCCGAGCTGCATTTTGCGCTCGGCAAGGCGCTGGCGGACGCGGGCCGTCCCGATGACGCGCTCGGTCATCTGGCTGCCGGCAACAGCCTGAAGCGCCGCGCTGTCCGCTACGACGAAACCGCGACGCTCACCCTCCTGTCGCGGCTGCCGCCGGTGTTCACGCCCGAGGTGATCCGCGCCCATCGGAGCGCCGGCGACCCGTCGGAGGTCCCGGTCTTCATCATCGGCATGCCGCGATCGGGAACGACGCTGATCGAGCAGATCCTGGCCAGCCATTCAAAAGTGTTTGGTGGCGGGGAGCTCACCCACTTCGGCGAAGCCGCGGAGGGCATGACGACACTCCAAGCCGCAATGACGGACGCAGACGCGGGCTTTGCCCCGGGCCCGCTGCGCGACCTTGGGACCCGCTACGTCGCGGCGATTCGCTGTCTCGCCCCGGCGGCCGAACGGATCACGGACAAGATGCCGCTGAATTTCCGCCTGGCCGGTCTGATCCATCTGGCCCTGCCCAACGCCCGCATCATCCATGCGCGCCGCAACCCGGTCGATACCTGTCTGTCCTGCTTCTCGAAACTGTTCACCGGCGACCAGCCGTTCACCTACGATCTGGGCGAACTGGGACGCTACTATCGCGCCTATCACGAGCTGATGGCGCATTGGCGCCGCGTGCTGCCGGCCAGGATCTTCCTCGAAATCGACTACGAGCAGGTGGTGGCCGACCTGGAGGGACAGGCGCGCCGGATGGTCGCCCACTGCGGACTGGACTGGGAGCAGGCCTGCCTCGAGTTCTACCGCACCCAGCGGCCGATCCGCACGGCCAGCGCCAGCCAAGTGCGTCAACCGCTCTACAACACCGCCATCGGACGGTCCCGCCCCTACCGCGCGATGCTGGAGCCGTTGCTCGAGGCGCTGGGGCCGGAATTGTCGGGCGCCGGGCCAGCGCCCCCACCCTAAACGAGTGATGGCCCCGCGCGCCGAGAACCCGGTCGACAATGGCCGGAAGACACCGCAGGATGACGGCGAGCGCGCCCGACGGCGATCCGCGGCACGGGCGTCGGCTGGTCGCAGCTGTTCGGCCGCACGGGCTCGCTGATCGGGCCGATGGTGGGCGGCATGCTCGTCTCGCAAGGCATGTCGACGGGCGCGCTGTTCCAGATCAGCAGCGGGGCCCCACTGCTCGCCACCGTATCGCTGCTGATCTTCGCTTGGCTAGCCCCGGCCGATAGCACCTAGGGTCGGACTATCGCTCACAATCAAAGCGTGCGCAGGAAGGCCACCAGATCCTGCTTCTCCTGCGGCGCCAGTTTCGTGCCGAGCACCAGGTTGAAGAACTCCACCGTGTCGTCGAGCGTCAGCAGGCGACCATCATGCAGGTAGGGCGGCTGATTCTTGATGCCGCGCAACGTGAAGGTCTTGATGGCGCCGTCGCCGGTTTCATTCAAGCCGTTGATTATCTCCGGCTTGAAGAAGCGCTCGGTCTTGAGATCGTACATCAGGTTGTCGGTGTAATAGGGCGGGGTATGGCAGGTGCCACATTGGCCCTTGCCGAAGAAGATCCCCTGGCCGCGCAGCTCGGCGGGCGTGGCCCGGCCCGGATCGAGCTTGCCGAACACGTCGAGCTTTGGTGCCGGTGGGAAGCCCAGCTCCTCCTGGAATTCCGCCATGTGGTCGACCTGGGTGAGCCGACCGAGTGGGTTCATCCCCTTCTTGGTGCCGATCACCTGGTCACCGTCGAAATAGGCTCCTGCCTGCTCGAACTGGGTGAAATCCTCGACGGTCTTGAGCGCGCGCTGCGAGCCGAACAGCCGCTGGATTTGCACGCCGCGCAGCGACGGGGTGGTGATGCGATGGCGGGATTCCTGCGGACGGGCGTCGGGCGCAAGGTGCGTCGCCTTGTTGGTATGGCCGTTCGAATGGCAGTCGAAGCACGCGGCGCCGCGGCTCGGCAGCTCGGAGCGGCGATCCTCGGTCTCATTGAACTGCTGCTGCGGAAACACAGTGACGAGCAGGCGCAAACCTTCGATCTGCTTGGGAGGGAGGATGCCGTTGAACATCTCGTAATAGTTCTCGATGGTGACGAGCTTGCCCTGCGAGACGTCGCCGAGGTCGGTGCGCTGATTGAGGTAGATCGCGGGTGGGAATTCCGGCAGAAAATGATCCGGGATGTCGTACTCGACGTCGAAGCGCGTGAGATCGCGTCCTTCCTGCCGTTTGATCTCGTCGATCAGGAAGTGCGGAAACACGAAACCGCCTTCCGAATGCTTCGGATGGGGTAACGGATAGAATCCTTTGGGAAACACGTTCTGATCGCGAATCTCCTCCGGGCTCATATTCGCAAGAGCCTCCCAGGTCTTTCCCGCCGGGAGCTTGACGCGAACTCCTTCCTGCGCCGGTTTCGTGCGGTCCATCGTAACCCCTGCGGCGGGTCGATTGCTCAGGTCATACCGCGCGTTGAGAAGCGCCATGTGCGCCCGGGTGACCTCCGCCTTCTGTGCAGACAATCGGGCGAAGATCGCCGAGAATGGCTCGGTGATGGCGACCGGCATGTAGCTCGTCTTGCCCCGCGGGGCTTGCTGGGCATAGGCGAAGCCAAGGGCGGTGATCACGGCAGCCGCCGCCACGCCGGCCAGCAGTTTTCGGCTCTTCATCAGGACCATGGGTTTCCTCCTTGATAAGGCGCCCCAGGTGCTCTCCGGGTGCCTGATCTCCTCCGGCTTAGGCCGGAAATGCCGAACTGGCCTCGTCTCCGCTGCGCCAGACGAGCGGCGGCTCGCGAGCTGCTCAAGTGCTCGACTCTTACGGGCGCGAAATTTTTCGGGCGGGGAGACGCGACAAAAAATTTATCAGTCTCGTTTCCGCGCGTCTAAGGGTAAGTGGTTTTTCCGTCGGCGCCGCGGGTGTTTGCAGCTCCGAATGCATCAAATGATGCCACGTCGGCATCGACGACGCTTATAGGGTCCGGGCCCGCCCCGTCGGCGAGGCATTTTGCCGGGCTCAATCCGTCACACCGGCGTAGCGTCTTCGATATTCCGCCGGGGTCACGCCGACATGGCGCGCAAAGGCGCGGCGCAGCGTGTCGGCGTTGGCGAAGCCGCACCGCACCGCCACCTGCTTGGGGGCGTCGTGGCGGCTTTCCAGCAGCCGCCGCGCCGCCGACACGCGCGCGGATTCGATCCAGGCGGCGGGGGTCACGCCCACCTCGCTGCGGAACAGGCGCGCAAAGTGCCGCGGGCTCAGCCCGGCGCGCGCCGCCAGCCCGGGCACGCTGTGATCAAACGACGGATGCGCGGCGATGAAGCGCTGCGCCTCCTGCAGAACCGATCTCCCGGCGGGCAGCGACTCACCCTTCCGGCTGAACTGCATCTGACCGCCGGGACGCTTGAAGAACATCACGAGCTGGGCCGCCACGCTCATCGCGATGTCGCGGCCCAGATCTTCCTCGACCAGCGCCAGGGCCAGGTCGAGCCCGGCGGTGACACCGGCGGCGGTGCGCAGCTTTCCATCCCTGACGTGGATGGCGTCCTTATCCACGGTGACGGCGGGATAGGTCTCGGCCAAACGCCCGGCCACCGCCCAATGCGTCGTGACGCGCTTTCCGTTGAGCAGCCCGGCCGCGGCGAGCAGGAACGCCCCGCTGCACACCGAGCCGTAACGACGGGTGAGCGGCGCCACCTTTTTCAGCCAGGCGACGACGGCGGGCGGCGGGCGGGTCTCCGCGGCGTTCGGACAACCCGCGACCAGCAGCGTGTCGATCGGCTCGCCCGCACGGTCCCCGATGACGCGATCGGACACCAGCCGGGTGCCGGAGGAACTGACAATCGCGCCGGGCGCCGCCGCGATCACGCGCAAGCGATAGGCATCGCGCGCCGCCTGGACATTGGCTTCGGCGAACACATCCAACGGACCGGACACGTCCAGCAGCTGGACGCCGGGCATGGCGAGGATCGCGATCGTGCGAGGGGGCGCCTTGCGCGTGGCCATGGCCGCCTTAGACGCATTATGTCCGATTTAGACGTGTCCCGTCGATTGGGGACATATCCTGCCAGCCTCACATGAGCTTCACAAGAAACAACCCAACAGGAGCCGTGCGATGACACTCACAGCGAACAACGGATATACCGCCCCGGCCTCACCCGATCTTCCGAGATCAGCCGGCCGGAGAAGCGCCAAGACACTCACCATCGACGGTGTGCGCATCCCCGACAGCGCGCTGGCCAGAGAGGCAACGGAGCTCGTCCGAGACACCGAGTCTCCCCTGCTGTTTCACCATTCCAGCCGGGTCTATTACTGGGGCGCCTTGGCCGGCCAGCATCGCGCCCTGAAATTCGATGCGGAGCTTCTCTATGTGGGAGCGATGTTCCACGACATGGGCCTGACCCCCCGGCACAGCAGCGTTCGCGAACGCTTCGAGGTCGACGGGGCGAACACCGCCCGCGACTTCCTGCGCAGCCACGGCATTGCCCAGCACGACATCGACACGGTGTGGACGGCGATCGCCCTGCACACGACGCCGGGCATTCCGCAGCACATGCACCCGGTCATAACGCTGGTCACCGCCGGCGTGGAGATGGATGTGCTCGGACTGACCTATGCCGAGTACAGCGATGCGGAGCGCGACGCGGTCGTGGCCGCGCATCCACGGCCCGAGTTCTTCAAGGAAGACATCATCCGGGCCTTCTATGACGGCATCAAGCACAAGCCGGAGACGACCTTCGGCAACGTGAAGGCCGACGTGCTCGCCGACAAGGATCCGTCCTTCGGGCGACGCAATTTCTGCAGCGTGATCCGTGCCTCGGCCTGGCGCGGGTAATCTCCCGCCGCGCCGTCCGGTCGAACTCGAGAGCCGATCGCGTCGACGGCGAAGACGTCACCCACGCGACCGGCGCGCCAAAGCCATGCTTGATCAGTACGTCGCGGACCAGCTTGCCGAGCGCATCGAGCGCATCAACCGGCAGACGCCCGAAAACATCCCGGGCGAGTTCACGTGGAGGTTCCGCGCCAAGGACCAACGTGTGTGGGCGCTTCGCGTCGTCATCACCCGTCCCAAAATCGCGACCTTCGGCGACGCTTACAATATCGAGTACGAAATCTTGTCACCGGCGGTGACGACGCCGACAGGACACTTCACGTTGACGGTGGGGCCAGCCCAACGGCCGCGCGGAGATACGCTGCACTAGCGGCATCGCGGCCCCAGGTGGCGCGGCCTCACCCCCACCCTACCCTCCCCCGCAAGGGGGGAGGGAAAATGGCGGGGCTAATTCGCGAACGCCGCCGGGTCGGGCTTGCGCAGATGGCAGGCGACGAAATGGCCGGGGCGGACCTCGCGCATGGCCGGCTCCTCGACCTTGCAGCGCGCCTCGGCATAGGGGCAGCGGGTGTGGAAGCGGCAGCCGGGCGGCGGATGGATCGGGCTCGGCACGTCGCCGGAGAGGATGATCCGCTTGCGCGTGGCCGCCGGGTCCGGTACGGGCACCGCCGACAGCAAGGCCTCCGTGTAGGGATGCTGGGGGGCGGCGAACAGCGACGTCTTGTCGGTGATCTCGACGATCTTGCCGAGATACATCACCGCGATGCGATGGCTGATGTGCTCGACCACCGCCAGGTCGTGCGCGATGAACAGGTAGGACAGCCCGAACTCGGCCTGCAGGTCCATGAGCAGGTTCACCACCTGCGCCTGGACCGAGACGTCGAGCGCCGACACCGGCTCGTCGCAGACGATCAGGCCCGGATTGAGCGCCAGTGCCCGCGCGATGCCGATGCGCTGGCGCTGTCCGCCCGAGAACTCGTGCGGATAGCGGGCCATCTGCTCGCGCCGCAGGCCGACCCGGTCGAAGAGGGCACCGACCTTCTCCTGGAGGGCCCGGCCCGAGGCGATGCCGTAGTTGATCAGCGGCTCGGCGACGATCTGGGCCGCACTCATGCGCGGGTTGAGCGACGCGTAGGGGTCCTGGAACACGACCTGCAGCTCGCGGCGGAACGGCCGCATCTCGGCGCGGGTCAGGCCGTCGATCCGCTCGCCGTTGACCCGGATGGTGCCGCCCGTCGGATCGAGGAGCCGCAGGATGGTCTTGCCCGCCGTCGACTTGCCGCAGCCGCTTTCACCGACGAGGCCGAGGGTCTCGCCCTTGGCGATCGAGAAGGTGATGCCGTCGACGGCGTAGACATAGGCGCCGGTGCGCCCAAAGAAGCCGCGGCGGATCGGAAAATGCGTCTTGAGGTCGACGACTTCGAGAAGCTTATGCTGGGGCGTGCTCATGCCGCCGCCACCCGCTTCCATTCGAAGCACGCCACGAGCCGGTCCGGCGCCGCGGCCTCGAGCGGCGGCGCCTCGCGGCGGCAGCGGTCGGTTGCGAACGCGCAGCGCGGCGCAAACGCACAGCCGACGATCTCCTCGCGCAAGGACGGGACGAGGCCGGGAATCTCGGCCAGCCGCTGGCGGGATCGGCCCGACAGCGTCGAGCCCAGCCGCGGCACCGACGTCAACAGGCCGCGCGTGTAGGGATGGAACGGCTGGCGGAAGATGTCCGCGACGGTGGCCTCTTCGACCTTGCGCCCGGCATACATGACGACGACGCGCTGCGCCATCTCGGCGACCACGCCCAGGTCATGGGTGATGAGGATGATCGCAGCACCGATCTTGGATTTGAGCTCGCGCATCAGGTCCAGGATCTGCGCCTGGATGGTCACGTCGAGCGCCGTGGTCGGCTCGTCGGCGATCAGGAGCTTGGGGTTGCAGGCCAGCGCCATCGCGATCATCACGCGCTGGCGCATCCCGCCGGAGAGCTGGTGCGGGTATTGGCCGACGCGCTGCTCGGGCTCGGGGATGCGGACCAGGCGCAGCATGTCGACCGCGCGCTGCGTCGCGGCCGCGGCGCCGAGGCCCTGGTGGAGGCGCAAGGTCTCGCCGATCTGGCGGCCGACCGTCAGCACCGGGTTCAGCGACGTCATCGGCTCCTGGAAGATCATCGAGATCTCGTTGCCGCGGATGTGGCGCATCTCGGCGTCGTCGAGTTCCAGAAGGTCCCGGCCCTGAAAGCGGATATGGCCGGAGACGATCCGGCCCGGCGGCGACGGGATCAGCCGCAGCACCGAGAGTGCCGTGACGCTCTTGCCGCAGCCGGATTCGCCGACGACGGCCAGGGTCTCGCCCGCCCGCACCTGGTAGGACACGCCCTCGACCGCGCGCACCACGCCGTCGCGGGTGAAGAACCGGGTCCTGAGATCCTCGATCTCGAGCAGCGGGCCGCCGGAGCTCGCGTCCATATCGGTCACATGTTCCGCGCCAGCCGCGGATCCAGCGCATCGCGCAGCCCGTCGCCGACGAGGTTGACCGCCAGCACGGTCAGCGACAGGAACAGCCCCGGAAATAGGATGATGTAGCCGGCGACCTGAAACAGCGCCCGGCCCTCGGCCATGATGTTGCCCCAGCTCGGGATGTTGAGCGGCGTGCCGGCGCCGATGAAGCTCAGGATCGCCTCGGTGATCATCGCCGACGCGCAGATATAGGTGCCCTGCACGAGCAACGGAGCGACGGTATTGGGCAAAATGTGGCGCAGCAGGATGCGCGGAAACCGGCTGCCGGACGCCACCGCGGCTTCGACGAAGGGCTGCTCGCGCAAGGTGAGCACCACGCTGCGCACGAGGCGCGTCACGCGCGGCACCTCGGCGAGCGTGATCGCGACGATGACGTTCCCGACGCTGGCCTTGGTCAGCGCCATCAGCGCGATCGCCAGCAGCACCGGCGGGATCGACATCAGCCCGTCCATCACCCGCATCAGGAGCGTGTCGGCCAGCCGCACGAAGCCGGTGATGAGCCCGAAGCCGAGCCCGAACGCGATGCTCAGAACCGCCACCGCGATGCCGACCGTCAGCGAGACGCGCGAGCCGTAGATCGTGCGGCTATAGACGTCGCGCCCGAGCATGTCGGTGCCGAACCAGTAGACCGCGGAGGGCTGCTTCAGCCGCCGCACCGGCGACAGCGCCTGCGGATCGACCGTGCCGAGGACCGGGGCCAAAACGGCGAGCCCGATCATCGCCGCCAGGATCACCAGCCCCAGCACCATGGTCGGATGGCGGCGCAGGAACGCGACGGCGGGATGGCGGCGGGGCGATTGAGCGGCCGTTTCCGCGATTGTCGTCACGGTAGACTCCGCTTGAACTGTGGGTACTCGATCAAGGTCACCGTGGAGTGGGCGGAGAAGTGCTGAGAGCGCATAGGTCGCCAGTTTTGTCCGTCATTGCGAGCCCCGGCACGGGGCGAAGCAATCCAGTCGACTCCTGGATCGCTTCGTCGCTCCGCTCCTCGCGATGACGCCGACACGCTAGTACCTGATCCTGGGATCGAGCACGGTGTAGCTCAGATCGACCAGCAGATTGATCAGCACGTAGGCGGCCGAGAAGATCAGGATCACGCCCTGGATGATCGGATAGTCGCGACGCAGGATGGCGTCGACGGTCAGCCGGCCGATGCCGGGGATCGCGAATACCGTCTCGGTCACGACGACGCCGCTGATCAGCAGCGCCACGCCGATGCCGATGACGGTGACGATCGGCACCGCGGCGTTCTTCAGCGCATGGCCGATCAACACCTTGCCGGTGGCCAGGCCCTTGGCCTGCGCGGTCCGGATGTAGTCCTGCGACAACACGTCGAGCATGCTGGCGCGGGTGATGCGGGCGATCAGCGCCATGTAGGTGATGCCGAGCGCGAAGCTCGGCAATATCAGGTGCTGGATGAACGGCCCGAACCCGTCGCGGATGCTGGCATAGCCCTGCACCGGCAGCAGGTCGAGGCCGAGCGACAGGCCGAAGATCAGAAGATAGGCGAGCACGAAGATCGGCACCGAGAACCCGACCACGGCGAACGCCATGACCGCGCGGTCGAGCCAGCGTCCGGCCTTCCACGCCGCCAGCACGCCCATCGGCACGGCGAAGACGACGGCGACCACGAGAGTACACAGCGTCAGCGCCACGGTCGGCTCGATCCGCTGTCCGATCAGGCGGGTCACCGGCAGGTTGGTGAAGATCGAGATGCCGAGGTCGCCGTGCAGCACCGCCCACAGCCAGGTGCCAAAGCGGATATGGAACGGCTGATCCAGCCCGAGCTTGGCGCGGATGCGGATGATGTCGTCGACGGTGGCGAGATCGCCGGCGATCACCGCCGCCGGATCGCCCGGCGCCAGGTAGAGCAGCGAGAAGACGAATAGCGCCACCACGCCCATGACGGGAATGGTGGCGAGAACGCGCCGGATGACATACGAAAACACGCGGCTTTATCCGGGCGATCCAGCCCCGCCCCCCTTGAGGGGGCGGGTGCCCGAGGCCTGCGGCCTCGGGCGGGTGGGGGGTGTGGCGCGAAGCGCATCGAGTATCACGCCGCCGGTGTTGGCAAGCACCTCGTTATTCCAAAAGCGAATGACCCGATAGCCGCGAGCTTCCAACCAGCGCGTACGCTTGGCGTCCTGCTGACTGTCCGCATGCTGACCACCGTCGAGTTCGACGATCAGATTGGCCTCGGGGCAGAAGAAGTCGACGATGTAAGGACCCATTGGATGTTGGCGGCGAAAACGAAAACCATCGAGCTGTTTGCAACGCACGCGGGACCACACGCGCTTTTCCGCGTCCGTGGGGGTTGCGCGCAACGTCCGGACCAGCGGTGACGTCATCAATGCGACCGTGGCATGACGCGAGGGCTCTCGGCGACCCCCCACCCGGCAGCGCTTACGCGCTGCCGACCGCCCCCTCAAGGGGGGCGGTGGTGGAGGTTTTTCATTTCTTCTCGATGTTCCACAGGAACGCGACCGGCGCCACGATCACGCCCTCGAGGTTCTTGCGGTAGGCGCTCGGGATGATGAACTGGCCGGTCGGGATATAGGGCAGGAACTCGAACGCTTCCTTCTGCAGGTCCTCGGCGTAGGTCTTCTGCGCGTCGGCGGTGGGTGCGGTGAACCAGTCGTCGCGCAGCTGCTCGATCTTCGCGTCGGTCGGCCAGCCGAACCACGACGCCTCGCCGGCGCCGCGCAGCGGCAGGCTCAGCGCCGGATTGGTGAGGTCCGGACCGACGAACCAGGTGTGGAAGATGCTCCACCCGCCCTTGTCGACCGGCTCCTTCGACGCGCGGCGGGTGATCAAGGTGCCCCAGTCGTTCGCCTGGAGATCGACGTTCACGCCCATCTTGCGCAACAGCTCGGTGGTGATCAGCGCCTGGTTATGGACGATGGGCTGGTCGGTCGCGTCGATGACGACGATCTTCTCGCCGGCGTAGCCGGACTCCTTGACCAGCTGCCTGGCCTTCTCGACGCTGCGGTCACCCTTCAGGCCGCCGGCGCCCGCCTCGCCTGCCAGCGGTGTGCCGCACGTATAGTACGAGTAGCAGGTCTGCCAGTTCTTCGGATCGCCCGCGACGCCGGCCATGTACTCCTTCTGGTCGACCAGCTGCAGCAGCGCCTGGCGCATCTTCGGATTGTTGAACGGCGGCTGCAGGTGATTGAAGCGGAGGATCCCCATACTGCCCAGCGGATCGACATTGGCCACCACCACGTCCTTGCTGCGCTGGAGGACCGGGACCAGGTCGGGATGGAGCTGCTGCCACATGTCGGCTTCGCCTGCGGTGATCGCCGCGGCGGCGGTGGCCGGATCGGGAATGTAGAGCCACTCGACCCGGTCGACCTTCACCACCTTGCCGCCCGCCGCCCAGCTCGGCGGCTCCTTGCGCGGCACGTAGTCGGTATTCTTGACGTACACCGTCTTGTTGCCCGGCACCCATTCGTCCTTCACGAACTTGAACGGGCCCGAGCCGGTGGCATCGGTGATCTGCGTGAACGGATCGGTGCTGGCGATCCGCTCCGGCATGATGAACGGCACGTTGCTCGACAGCTTGCCGATGCTTTCGATGAGCAGCGGATAGGGCTGCTTCAGGCGAATGGTGAACGTCTTGTCGTCGACCGGCTTCATCTCGACGATCATCTGCGCCGTCTTCTGGCCGAAGCCGTCGCGCTTGGCCCAGCGGTTCAGCGAGGCGATGCAGTCCGCCGACCGCACCGGCTGGCCGTCATGGAACTTGAGGCCGTCGCGGAGCGTGATCGTGTAGAGGAGCCCGTCCGGGCTCATCTCGTATTTGTCCGCCATCTGCGGCTGGACCTTGAAATGCTCGTCGATCGCGAACAGCGTGTCGTAGACCATGTAGCCGTGGTTGCGCGTGATGTACGCCGTCGTCCAGATCGGATCGAGCACGCGCAGGTCGGCCTCGGGTATGAAGCGCAGCGTCTTGCCCGAAGATTGGGCGGACGCATCGCAGGGCGCGAGTGAAGCGGCCACGCCGGCCACCGCGGCCAGCTTGAGCATCGAAGCCAGTATCTGCCTCATGGTCGGACCCCCATCCCCTGTCGAGTGCCACGGTTGCGCCGCGTTCCGTGGCTTCATGATCGCAATTCGTGTGCCAGATCGGATTATTAAAGGCATAAGGCCCCGGGGACGGCAAGCCGGCCCCCGACGCCCCTAAATGCCTGTCTTGAAAAGGGTCGCCGGTACCTTGTTGCGCCTCATTCGATCACCTGGTCCGCGCGGGTGAGGAGCGATGGCGGGATGACCAGGCCGAGTGCTTTGGCGGTTTTGAGATTAATCACGAGTTCGAATTTTGTCGGCTGCTCGACGGGAAGTTCCGCAGGGTTTGCACCTTTGAGGATCTTCACGACGTAGCCGGCGGCGCGATAATTGATGTCCGATAGACTGGCCGCGTAAGATAGGAGGCAGCCCGCTTCGGTCATCTCCCGGAAACCGCAAGCTAACGGCAGACGACGGCGCGCCCCGAGCGTTGCGATCACGGTCCTGTTCGCGACGAAAATGCCTTCATCCAAGATGATTACAGCGTCGGCTGACCAATCGGTCATCGCCGTGAAAGCGCGCTCGAAGTCCTCCGGACGACGGGCTCCGAAGACCTGCAGCGCCAACCCAAGCGGCAATGCGGCGGATTCCATATCCTTTATGGTTGAACCATGCACCGGATTGTCCGGATGCTCCAGGATGGCGGTCCGCCGCGCGCTTGGAACGGCATCCTTCATGAGTTCTAACCGCTTGGCCGCAAGGTCCTTGGAAAGCACGGTGAGCCCGGTCGCGTTGCCGCCGGGCCGCGCGAGACTGTCGACGAATCCGCTGGCCACGGGGTCGCCGACCGCCGTCATGACAATCGGAATTGAGTGCGTCGCGGTCTGGACGACCCGAACTGCAGGCGTTCCAGGGGTCACAATGGCATTCACTTTCAATCGCACGAGATCCTCCACGGAGGACGCCAGCGCAGTGCGATCGTCATTGCCCCAGAAGCGTAACTCAAGCACGAAGTCGCGCCCCTCGACATAGCCGAGATCGTGCATACCCCGCAAAAAAGCCTCGCGGTTGTCAGCGTTGGTGTTTTGATTTCCCGGCCCGAGCCACCCGATGCGCACCATCTCACCGGCCTGCTCGGCCGCGACCGCCGGCACAGCCCATGACAGGACCAGCGCAATCAACGCCCAAAGCCTCATTCGATCACCTCGTCGGCGCCCAGCGGATCATGGAGGCATCGTAGCCGCATCCGTGGCTCAAGATACCATACCCGCGCCCCCTCGATGTCGGGGGCGCCTCTAGGGAGAGGCCAAATTAGAAACTCCGAGGCCAGCTTGTTCCGCCGGGGCTTCTGGCCGATAGTGCTGACGGCAAACTTACGGGGCGGGACATGGCTTACGATCTTATGCTGAGCGGCGGCCGGGTCATCGACCCGGGCCAAAATCTCGATGCCAAAGTCGACGTTGCCTTCGCCGAAGGGCGCGTCGCGGCGGTCGGTCCGAACCTGGCGCGCGACCAGGCGAAGAGCGTACGCGACGTCTCGGGCCGGATCGTGACCCCGGGCCTGATCGACCTTCACACGCATGTGTACTGGGGCGGCACCTCTCTCGGCGTCGATCCGATGATGCTGGCGCGGCGCAGTGCCGTCGCCACCCTGGTCGACGCGGGAAGTGCGGGGCCCGGCAACTTCCACGGCTTCCGCAAGCACATCATCGAAGCGACGCCGGTGCGCGTGCTGCCCTATATCAACGTGTCGTTCGCCGGCATCTTCGCCTACAGCCGCGCCCTGATGGTCGGCGAATGCAGCGACATAAGGCTGATCAATGCCCGCGAATGCGCGCGCGTGGCGCGCGAGCACAAGGACCTGATCGTCGGCGTGAAGGTGCGGGTCGGCGGGACGGCGAGCTTCGGCACCGGAGTCGCCCCGCTCGACATCGCCATCGAAGCCGCGGACGAGCTCGGCCTGCCGGTGATGGCGCATCTCGACAACCCGCCGCCCTCGCCGCGCGAAGTCCTGACGCGGCTGCGGCCGGGCGACGTGCTCACCCACTGCTTCCGGCCGTTCCCCAACGCGCCGGTGCACGGCGACGGCCGCATGCGCGACGAGGTGCTGGCGGCGCGCGACCGCGGCGTCGTCTTCGACATCGGCCACGGCCAGGGCTCGCTCGGCTTCCGCACGGCGCGGGCGGCGCTGGCCGCCGGCTTCGAGCCCGACGTCATCAGCAGCGACGTGCACCAGCTCAGCCTCGGCGGCCCCGCCTTCGACCTGCTGGTCACGATGTCGAAATTCCTCTCCCTCGGCATGTCGCTGAACACGGTCGTCCGCTGCACCACGACCGCGGCCGCGACGGCACTGCGGCGGCCGGATCTCGCGTCGCTGAAGCCGGGAGCGCCGGCGGATGCGTCGGTGCTCGAGCTGGCCACGGGCCGCTTCGAGTACACGGACGTCATCGGCGAGACGATCATCGGCGAGCAGCGGCTGAAGCCGGCCGGCCTCGTGGTCAACGGCGCCTGGCTCGAGACCACATGACGGACCTCGCCGACCTCGGCGCTGTCGAGCTGGTCGCCGGCTATCGCCGCCGCCAGTTCTCGCCGGTCGAGGCGGTCACGGCGGTGCTGGCAAGGGCCGAGGCGCTCAACCCGAAGCTGAACGCCTTCATCCTGCTGGATGCGGAGAGCGCTCTCGCCGCGGCCCGGCAGTCGGAAGGGCGATGGAAAACCGGCGCACCGGTCGGCCGGCTCGACGGCGTGCCGGTCTCGATCAAGGACCTGCTGCTGACCAAAGGCTGGCCGACGCTGCGCGGCTCGAAGCTGAGCAGCCGCGACCAGAAATGGACCGAGGACGCGCCGGCCCCGGCGCGGCTGCGCGAAGCCGGCGCCGTGCTCTTCGGCAAGACCACGACGCCGGAGTTCGGCTGGAAGGCGCTCGGCGATTCGCCGCTGACCGGGGTCACGCGCAACCCGTGGGCCGTCGCCCATACCTCCGGCGGCAGCAGCGCCGGCGCCGCGGCGGCGATCGCGGCCGGTATCGCGCCGCTCGCGATCGGCACCGACGGCGGCGGATCGATCCGCATCCCCGGATCGTTCTGCGGCATCTTCGGCCTGAAGCCGACCTTCGGCCGGGTGCCGGCCTTTCCGCCGAGCTATTTCGGCACGGTCGCGCATGTCGGCCCGATGACGCGATCCGTCGCCGACGCGGCCCTCATGCTGACCGTGGTCGCCGGACCCGACGACCGCGACCCGTGGGCGGTGCCGCCGGACAACAAAGATTTCACCCTCGGCCTCGATCAAGCCATCACGGGCATCAAGATCGGCTACAGCCCGACGCTGGGCTATGCCCGCGTTCATCCCGAGGTCCGGGAAGCGGTCGACCGGGCGGCGCAGGCGCTGACCGATCTGGGTGCGAGCGTCGAGGCCATCGATCCCGGCTTTGCGAACCCGCGCGACGCGTTCACGACGTTATGGACCAGCGGTGCCGCGCGCCTGCTCTCCGGCTTTCCGGCCCAGGCCCATGCCCAGATGGATCCCGGCCTGGTCGCCGCGGCGAAGTTCGGCGCCACCAAGAGTGCGGCCGATTACGTCGGGGCGGAGCAGATTCGGGCCGAGATCGGCCAGACGATGATCGCATTTCACCGCCGCCACGACCTGTTGCTCACACCGACGGTGGCGGTGCCGGCGCTGGCGGTCGGGCACGATCTGCACGATCCGCGGCAGGAAGACCAATGGATCGATTGGACGCCGTTCAGCTACCCGTTCAACATGACGCGCCAGCCGGCGGCAACGATCCCGTGCGGCGTCACCAAGGCCGGCCTGCCAATCGGGTTCCAGCTGGTCGGCCGCCACCACGACGAAGGCACGATCTTGCGCGTCGCCCGGGCCTATGAAGCGGCCCATCCGTTCGCCCGCCCGAAGGCGCTCGCATCGTGACGCGTCTGCGGCGAATGCTGGCAGCGGCCGCGGCGATCGCCGGCAGCCTCGGCGCAATCCATGAGGCGGCGGCGCAAGCCTATCCGGCCCGGCCGATCCAGGTCCTGGTGCCGTTCAGCGCCGGCAACGTGATCGATCTGCTGGCGCGCGGGCTCGGCGAGGGTCTGGCCCAGGCGACCGGCGGCTCGGTCCTGGTCGTCAACCGCGAGGGCGCCTCGGGCATCATCATGATGTCGGCGCTGGCGTCATCCAGGCCCGACGGCTACACGCTCGGCTTCGCGCCGCAGGGCCAGCTCACGATCCAGCCGCACCTGAAGGCCGACCTGCCCTACACGGCAGAGTCCATCACGCCGATCTGCCAGACCTTCGAGAACCAGTTCGCGGTGGTGGTCGGGCCGAACTCGCCCTTCGCCGATTTCAAGTCGCTGATCGAGGTCGCGAAACGCGATCCCGGCAAGTTCACCTGGGGCGATTCCGGCGTCGCCACCGTGCCCAATCTCCAGATGTACAGCCTGTTGCAGAGTGCGGCGATCCGCATGGAGCACACGCCCTATCGCAACTATCCGCAGCTGCTGCAGGACGTGCTGACCGGCCGGCTCGATCTCGCGGCCCCCTCGATCGGCTCGTTCAACGGCCAGAACCTGCGTGTGCTGGCGATCCTCGACGACCGGCGCAGCCCGCTGTTCCCGGATGTGCCGACGGTGACCGAGTTCGGCTACAGCGTGTCGATGCCCGGCTTTGGTGGGCTCTACGCGCCGAAAGGTGTGCCGGCGGACATCCTGAGCAAGCTCGAGGGCGGGTGCGCGAAGGCGGTCGAGTCCGCGAGCTACCGGACGATTTCCGAGCGCAGCGGCAGCCCGATCCGCCATCTCGACCGTGCAGCGTTCGCGCGGCGCCTCGCCGAGGACAGCCGGGCCAAGGCGGAGCTGATCCGCACGCTGAACCTGAAAGTGGATTAGCCATGGCCGGGCGGCCGAATTTTCTCCTGATCATGACCGATCAGCATCGCGCCGATCATCTCGGCTGTTATGGGAACCGCATGGTGCGGACGCCGAATATCGACAAGATCGCGGCGGCGGGCGTGGCGTTCGACCGCTTTTACGTCGCCTCGCCGATCTGCATGCCGAACCGCGCCACCCTGATGACCGGGCGCATGCCGTCGGTCCACGGTGTCCGCCACAACGGGATTCCGCTTTCACTCGACGCAACCACGTTCGCCGACCTGCTGCGCGAGGCGGGCTACCGGACCGCCATGGTCGGCAAATCGCATCTGCAGAACATGACCGGCGACCCGGCGAAAATGCCGCCGCACCAGTACGACCCGGGCACGCCCGCCGCTGCGGACCCGCCGCGGCCGGCGGTGAAGGCGCCTGCGGGGCGCTACGACCAGGAGCTGGCCGGGAAATGGCGCGACGATCCCAGACACGATCTCGACCTGCCCTTCTATGGCTTCGAGGCCGTCGACCTTGCCATCGAACACGGCGACGAGGTGGAGGGACATTACACGCGCTGGCTGCGAGCGCAGCGCGCGGACGGAGATTCGCTGCGCGGCGAAGCCAACGCAGAGCCCGACGACCGGATCACTGCCCCCCAGGCGTGGCGGACGCAACTGCCGGAAGAGCTCTATCCGACCTCATATGTCGCGGAGCGCGCGATCGCCCGGCTCGAGGAGTTCGCGGGCTCGCCCGGCCGGCCGTTCTTCCTCAAATGCTCGTTCCCCGATCCGCATCATCCGTTCACGCCGCCCGGCCGCTACTGGGGCATGTACGATCCCGCCGACATCGAGTTGCCGGCGAGCTGGCGCTTCGACCGCGACGAGGCGCCGCCGCATGTCCGCTGGCTGCTGGACCAGCGCGACGCCGGAAAGGCGATCAAATCCTCGCCGGCCCTGTTCGCCTGCAGCGAGCGCGAGGCGCGGGAGGCGACGGCCCTGACCTTCGGCATGATCACCATGGTCGACGATGCGGTGGGCCGCATTCTCAAGCGGCTCGGCGAGCTCAGCCTCGCCGACAACACGGTGGTGATCTTCACGTCCGACCACGGCGACTACATGGGCGACCACCAGCTGATGCTGAAGGGTCCCATCCACTACCAGTCGATCGTGCGCGTCGCCTTCATCTGGCGCGATCCCGCCGCCCGCGTGGCACCGGGCCGGCGCCCGGCCCTGGCGTCGACCCTTGACATCGCGCGCACGGTCCTCGACCGCGCGGGCGTCCTCCCGTTCCACGGCATGCAAGGCCGCTCGCTGCTGCCCGAAATCGCCGCCGCCGGGCGGCTCGAGCGCGACGCCCTGTTGATCGAGGAGGAGGGCCAGCGGGTCTATCTCGGCTTTCCCGGACGCATCCGGGTGCGCACCTTGATGACCAAGAGCTATCGCCTCAGCGTCTACGATGGGGTCGCGTGGGGCGAGCTTTACGACCTGCAGGACGACCCGCACGAGCTGTCTAACCTGTGGGACAACCCCGGACACCGGGGCTTGCGGGCCGATCTGACCGAGCGGCTCGCCCGGCTCATGCTGGCGAATACTGACACCAGCCCCTATCCCATGGGCTTGGCCTGACCACACCCCGAGATAGGTTGACAGAGGGTGGTCATACCTTATATCCGACCACATTCGGGTAAGTCAGGTAAGTGGGAGCACTGAGATGCGTAAGCTTGAGTGGCTGGCGATTGCCCTTGTGACTGCGGCGGGACTCTCCGCCGGCACGGCCATGGCCGCGGGCGATCCCGCCGAAGGCCAGAAAGTGTTCAACCGGGTGTGCGCGGCGTGTCATACGACGACCGCCGACGGCCCGAAGCGTCTCGGCCCGCCGCTCGACCACGTGGTCGGCCGCAAGGCCGGCTCGATCGACGGATTCCGCTATTCGCAAGCCAACAAGTCGTCCGGCCTCACCTGGACGCCGCAGACCCTCGACGAATATCTGAAGGACCCCAAGGCCAAGGTGCCGGGGACGATCATGGCCTTCGCCGGCCTGAAGAAGGACGACGAGCGCGAGAACGTCATCTCGTATCTCGAAACCTTGAAATAGCCGGTCCGGCGGCCAGCCCCGGCCGCCCCCGAAAACCTCCCGCGCGCGGCACCACGCGCCAAATTGCGCGTCCTAAGCGACGCCGATAGGATACGCGCTCGCGACTGCCGAGTCGGCATTGCCTGGGGGCGTCATGGATCTGAAAACCTATATTCGCGATGTTCCGGATTTCCCGAAGCCCGGAATCATGTTCCGCGACATCTCGCCCCTCCTGGCGGACAAGGACGCCTGGCGGACGACGGTCAAGGACATGGCCAAGGCGATCCGCCGCTACGAGCCGCAGATCCTCGCCGGCATCGAATCCCGCGGCTTCCTGGTGACCGCCCCGCTGGCGCTCGAGCTCGGCTGCGGCTTCATGATGATCCGCAAGCGCGGCAAGCTGCCGGGCAAGACGATCCCGCACACCTACGCGCTCGAATACGGCAACGACACGATCGAGATCCAGGACGACGCGCTGCAGAAGGGGCACCGGGTGGTCGTGCTCGACGACGTGCTGGCGACCGGCGGCACGCTCGCCGCCGCGATCACGCTGCTGCGCAAGGCCGGTGCGGACGTGCGCGCGGCGGCGTGCATCATCGAGCTGGCGGCGCTCGAAGGCCGCAAGCGGCTCGACCTGCCGTTCGAGGCGCTGGTGAAGTACTGACCGCGCCCGAACTGGCCCGGTGAGCACCGGGTCCATTTGTCGGCAACCAGGCCGAACACAGCAGCAAAAATCCGAGACCCGCGACGAGCAGCCGACGCCGGCATTCCGAAGCGCTGCAACTACAGCTGTATTCGACGCTCGCCCAGTCACCACCGGCACGCTAGTCGCGGGGCCGCCCGATGCCGTATCTTTCCGCGGGGCGGCTGGCCACGAGCGATTAGCCTGCGGGCCTGGTGGTCCGTTGCACGACAGCCAACGGCACGAGCGGTCACAACCGGTGGTGGTTTCCGCCCCAAAGACTCATGACAACCAGGATGGGGGATCGACATGCTCGAGGCGAAGGAGGTGGGTCATTCCCGCGGTTTCGTGTTCGGCCTTATCGGGGCGTTTTTGGGTGCCGCATTTGTTTACGCCTTCAGCGTTGTGGAAGATCACAGAAAGGCGGAGGTCGAGTTCGTGAACCAGCAGATCGAAAAGCTTTACGGGCCGCTGTTTGCGCTGAGCACGGCGACACGACGAGCTAAGACGGAGATCTTTCCGAAAACGGTGATCTTCGACGACAGTAACCCGCCGAATGCGGCGGATGTGGAGGCATGGCGGCGCTGGATGAAAACCATCTTCCAGCCGATGAATGAGAAAATGGAACGGGCGATCGTCGACAATGCTCAGCTCATCGAGGGCGGAAAGATTCCTCCCGCGTTCGACGACCTTATCCTGCATGTCGAGTCCTACAAGGCGACGATGGCCAAATGGAAGGACACGGATGTGAAGGAAAATCCCCACTTCGCCGACCGGTCTGAGAACACGGCGAAGATCAATTTTCCGCAGAAGTTCGACGAGTGCGTCCAGATGATGTTCGAAGTACTGCGGCAGAAAAGAGAAAGCCTTGAACAGTCCTGGGGATCACTCCATAAAACTGAAACCGGTCCCACGCCGCAGGCGTGCCTCTAGGTCACTCTCCCGAAGACCGGGCTGTCGCGGGAGAATAAGTCGGTCGATAAGGGGAAACTGTTGATGGGTTCGCTGATCCGCCGACTCGCAATCGTCGGGCTCGCCGGCCTGGCGGCCTGCGCGCAAAGTTCAGATCGTCCGCCCGCCCCGCCCATTCCGATCAAGGTCGTCGTCGTGACCATGTTCGAACTCGGCGCCGACAGCGGCGACCGGCCCGGCGAGTTCCAATTCTGGGTGGAGCGCCTGAAGCTGCCGCAGACCCTGCCCTTCCCGCAGGGATTCCGCGATCTCCGCTACAATCCCGACAAGGGCGTGCTGGCGCTGGTGACCGGAATCGGCACGGCAAAGTCGGCTGCGTCGGTCATGGCCCTCGGCATGGATCCGCGCTTCGACCTGCGCCAGGCCTATTGGCTCGTGGCGGGAATCTCGGGCGCCAATCCGCACGCGATGTCGGTGGGCTCGGCCGCCTGGGCGGAATGGGTGGTCGATGCCGACCTCGGGCACGAGATCGACGCCCGCGAAATGCCCGCCGATTGGACAACCGGCCGGATTCCGCTCCGCAAATCGCACCCCTTCGAAAAGCCGGTGCCCACGGACAGCGAGGGCGCGGTCTATCACCTGAACGCCGGACTCGCGGACTGGGCCTATGGGTTGACCAAAGATACGAATCTCGACGACAGCGAAGCGCTGCAGGCGCTTCGGCGCAACTATGCCGGCATGCCGCAGGCCCAGCGCCCGCCCTCGGTGCTCAAGGGCGACAATCTCGATGGCCAGACATTCTGGCACGGCAAGCTGTTGAACGACTGGGCCGAAGGCTGGGTGGACTACTGGAGCGATGGGCACGGCCATTTCGCCACGTCGGCGATGGAAGACACCGGCACGGCGCTGGCTTTGACGTTCCTGTCGAAAGCGGGCCGGGCCGACTTCAGCCGACTGATGGTCCTGCGCACGGCGAGCAACTACGTCATGCAATATCCGGGTATCACGGCGGCACAGAGCCTGTCCGGCGAAAAGAAGGGCAATTATTCGGCCTATCTGCCAGCGCTCGAGGCCGCCTACCGGGTCGGCAGCCGCGTCGTCAACGAGATCGCCGACCACTGGAACCGGTACGCCGACCATCCACCCTCAGCGCCGTAGTCACGCGGGCTCGGACGCGGCGGGAGACAGGTTCTGCCTTCGCTCAGGCCGCGTCCAACGGCGAAAACGTCCGAACCACCTCGTACATCGCGGACTCGAATGTGGCGAGGGTAAGGGCCTCCTGAAGGAACGGCAGCGGCGCCGGGTCGCGACGCATCGCCTGATAGTCTTCGGCGCTGCGCCACCGGGCGTACATGGTCACTTTGGTGCCATCGACACTGCGATGAAGCGTGGCCGAGATGAAGCCCGGCGCGCGGCTGACCAATCCATCCGTCGCGCGGGTCAGAAGATCGATCAATCGCTGCTGATTGCCGGGTTCCACGGTGAACACGTTGATCAGGATGACGGCGCTGGTTTTGGTCGAAGAGTCCATCAATGAGTGTGCCTTTCAGGCCGCTGCCTCTACGCGCGCATTTCGGCGGATCGTCTGCGGCGGTTGGCCGAAGGCGCGCAGGAAGGCGCGGCGCATGCGGTCGCGATCGGCAAAGCCGGTTTGCCGGGCGATGACGTCGATCGGATGGCGGCTCTGCTCCATCATCAGGCGGGCCGCCTCGACGCGCAGCTTCTCGACCGCCTTGGCGGGCGACTGGCCGGTCTCGGCCCGGAACGCGCGGCTGAACTGGCGCGGGCTGAGGCGCGCCGCTTCGGCGAGCCGGCCAACCGTGAGGGGCTCAGCGAGATTCCGCCTCGCGTAGGCGAGCGCGCTCTGGATGCGGTCGGATTGGGGCTGCAGGTCCAGCAGCGCCGAAAATTGCGACTGGCCGCCGGTGCGGCGGTGATAGACCACCAGCTTTCTGGCCACGGCCCGCGCCACCTCCGCGCCGAGATCCTGCTCCACCATCGCCAGGGTCAGGTCGATCCCCGATGTCATGCCGGCCGAGGTCCACACCGGGCCGTCGGTGATGAAGATGCGGTCGTCCTCCACCTTCACGTTCGGGAACCGGGCTTGCAGCTCGCGGGCACGGTTCCAGTGCGTGGTGGCGCGCCGGCCGTCGAGCAGGCCGGCTTCGGCCAAGACGAACGCACCGGTGCAGGTCGCGGCGACCCGCCGGTATCGCCGCAAAGCCCGACGCAGAAATTTGATCACGCCCGGCGTCACCGCGTCGGTCACGCTGCTGCCGCCGACGAGCAGCGTGTCGAATTTCCGGTCATCGAATGGCTCCGTCGCGACCTCGACACCGATCGAGCTGCGGATGGGGCCGCCGGTCTCGGACAGCAGGCGCAACTCGTAGACCGGCTCGCCCCTCTCCTTGCTCGCGAGCTCGAAGACGGAGAGAGCGGCGGCGCTCAGCAGCTGAAACCCGGGCAAGGCAAGGAAACCGACGCGCTGCATGGGCACTCCCACGATGTCCTAAAACGCTGTTTATATGACATTTGAGACATGCCGCCGCAAGGCTAGGCTCTCGCCCCCATTCCACACCTGCCCAACGCCGCCGACTTGGATTGGAACGGTTCCGGGCGCCATCCGGCGCCGGATAAAGCACGAAATGACAAGCTTTGGAGCGGCGGCGCGTGCAGCCTGGAGACAGCCCCTGCAGCCACGAGGTCGTCATGCCCACCACGATTAAGGTCAACGGCGTCAATCGGACGGTCGACGTCGACGGCGACACCCCGCTCTTGTGGGTGTTGCGCGATGTGCTCGGCATGACCGGCACGAAATTCGGCTGCGGCATGGCGCTGTGCGGCGCCTGCACCGTGCATGTCGACGGCGTGGCCACCCGCTCCTGCATCACGCCGGTCGACAGCATCGGCAGCTCCGCGATCACGACCATCGAGGCGATCGGTGCCACACCGGCCGGGGCCAAGATCCAGAAGGCGTGGCTCGACACGGAGGTCGTTCAATGCGGCTACTGCCAGTCGGGCCAGATCATGTCCGCGTCGGCGCTGCTGGCGAGCAATCCGCATCCAACCGACAGCGACATCGACGACGCGATGTCCGGCAACATCTGCCGGTGCGGGACCTATGTCCGCATTCGTCAGGCGATCAAACAGGCCGCGCGATCGAACGGACAGGAGGGCTGACCATGATCCTCGATCAAATCGCGTCCCGAGCCGCCGGCCCGGATCAAGCGTCATCAGCAAACGCTCTCTCCCGGCGCGGCTTCCTGCAAGCCGGCGCGGCCGCGGGCGGCGGCCTGATGCTGAGCCTGCACGTGCCGTTCGCCAGCGGCGGCGCCGAAGCGGCCGGGACCGCCTTCGCGCCCAACGCCTTCATCCGCGTCGGAAGCGACGGGCGGGTCGTCCTGACCATGCCGTATGTCGAGATGGGCCAGGGCACCTATACCTCCATCTCGATGCTGATCGCCGAAGAGCTGGACGTGGACCTGAAGCAGGTGCGGCCGGAGCATGCGCCGCCCAACGAAAAGCTCTACGGGAACCCCCTGCTGGGCGGCATACAGGCCACCGGCAACTCGAACGCGATCCGCGCGGCGTGGCAACCCCTGCGCCAAGCCGGTGCGACCGCGCGGACCATGCTCGTCGCGGCGGCGGCCAAGCGCTGGGCTGTCGATCCGGCGTCCTGCCGTGCGCAAAGCGGTGAGGTGCGTCACACACCGACGGGGAGACGCCTCAAATACGGCGAGCTTGCCGCGGACGCCGCCCGCATGCCTGTCCCCGAAAACGTGGTGCTCAAGCAGCCCAAGGACTTCAAGCTCATCGGCACCTCGGCCAAGCGTCTGGATGCGCCGGCGAAGGTCAACGGAACCGCCGTCTACGGCATCGATGCCCGGCCGCCCGGCGTGAAGATCGCGACGCTCGCGCAATCGCCCGTCTTCGGCGGTCGCGTGAAGAGCGTGGACGATACGGCGGCCAAGAAGGTGAAGGGCGTGCGCCAGGTCGTACGGCTCGACGACGCCGTTGCCGTGGTCGCCGACCATATGGGTGCCGCGAAAAAAGGACTGGCGGCCCTGGTGATCCAGTGGGACGACGGGCCGCACGCGAAGCTCAGCACGGCGGACATCGCCGGCGAGCTCGAACAGGCGACGCTCAAACCGGGGGCGGTTGCGCAGAATATCGGCAATGTCGACGGCGCCCTGGCGAGCGCCGCCACCAAGGTCGAGGCGACCTACCAGGTCCCCTTCCTTGCGCACGCGACCATGGAGCCGATGAACTGCACGGTTCACGTCCGCAAGGACGGCTGCGAAGTCTGGGTCGGCAGCCAGGTCATGGCCCGGGCCCAGGCGGCGGCGGCGAAGATCACAGGCCTGCCGTTAGAGAAGGTCGTCGTCCACAATCACATGCTCGGCGGCGGCTTTGGCCGGCGGCTCGAGGTCGACGGCGTCGCTCGCGCGGTCGAGATCGCCAAGCATGTCGAGGGTCCGGTCAAGGTCGTGTGGACGCGCGAGGAAGACATCCAGCACGACATGTATCGGCCGTATTGGTTCGACCGGATGTCCGCCGGCCTCGACGAAAAGGGGATGCCCGTCGCCTGGAATCACCGCTTCGCCGGCTCTTCGGTCATCGCGCGATGGGTTCCTCCGTTGTTCGCCAACGGTCTCGACCCCGACACCACCGAAGGTGCTATCGATCTGGTCTACGCCCTCCCCAACATGCACGTCGAGTATTTGCGGGTGGAACCGCCGGGTATTCCGACGGCCTTTCTGCGCAGCGTCGGGCCGTCGCACAACGTCTTCGTGACCGAGAGCTTCATGGACGAGATGGCGGCGGCGGCGAAACAGGATCCGGTCGCCTATCGGCGGGCTCTCCTCGACAAGTCGCCGCGCGCCAAGGCGGTCCTCGACCTGGCCGCCGAGAAGGCCGGCTGGGGACAACCGTTGCCGCAAGGTGTTGGCCGCGGCGTTTCCCTGCAATTCGTTTTCGCGAGCTACATGGCGCATGTCGCCGAGGTTGAAGTGTCAAAGGATGGCGAGGTGCGGGTCCGGCGGGTCGTCTGCGCCGTCGATTGCGGCTCGGTGGTGAATCCCGACACTGTCCGGGCGCAGGTGCAGAGTGCCGTCATCTTCGGGATCTCTGCAGCGCTGTTCGGACAAATCACCCTGAAGGACGGGCGCGTCGAACAGACCAACTTCGACACCTACCAGGTCGTGCGCATGAACGGGGCGCCGGCCATCGAAGTCTACATCGTCCAAAGCTCCGAGCCGCCGGGCGGGATGGGCGAATGCGGGACCTCGTTGATCCCCCCTGCCGTCACCAACGCGATCTTCGCGGCCACCGGCACGCGCGTGCGCAAGCTGCCCGTCGATCCGGCGGCGCTGAAGCATGCGTGAGCCGATGCATTGAACGGCGGATCACATGCCCACCTACGCCTGCTCCACGGCCGCCGGGCGGCTAACGCCGGCCCAAAAGGCCGACATCGTACGAAGCATCACCGCCATCCATCATGAGGAAACCGGTGCTCCGCGATATTTCGTCCAGGTAATTTTCTACGAACTCGCCCCCGGCAATCACTTCATCGGCGGCCAATCCGCACCGGCGGGTCAAATATGGATCCGCGGCGACATCCGGGCTGGCCGAAGCGAGGAGCAAAAGCGGAAGTTGATTTCGAGGATCCTCCGAGACGTGAGCAAAACCAGCGCGATTGCCGCGGAGGAGGTCTGGGTCTACCTGTGCGACATCCCGGCGCACAACATCGCCGAATACGGTCGGGTCCTGCCACCCCCGGGCGGAGAGACCGAGAACGCGTGGTTCGCAACCCTCCCCGCCGCCTTGCGGGAACGGCTGGGACCGCTCGCCTAAGCTCACACCCCTCGCCCGAGGACTGACCGTCAGCCCGGCACCGTAGGCGTCGCCGCTTTTGCCGTATGCAGGAGACCGAGTGGATGGGCCGGCTGGAAGCCGGGAAACACCGAGGCTGGCGGCGCGGCCCCGGCATGCGCGGTCAGCACCTCCGACAGAACCTGCCGGTAATCGGTGGTCACCGCGAGATCGACGCCCTCGTCCAGCTTCTCCGAGCGGAGCCCCGGCCAGCGCCCGTACATCCGCCCGCCGGAGACGTTGCCGCCGAGCACCGCCATGACGCCCGCGCGGCCGTGATCGGTGCCGTTGCTGCGGTTCGACCGGAGGCGGCGGCCGAACTCGCTAATCGTCACGACGAGCAGCCGGTCGTGATAACGCCACATATCCTCGTAGAACGCGGCGAGACCGGCCGAAAACCGGCCAACCGCGTTACGGAAGCGGCCGGGCTGGCCTTCGTGGGTATCCCAGCCCCCGATATCGGCGGTGGCCACCTGCAGGCCAATGTCCATCTTCGCGAGTTGCGCCACCGTCTTGAGCGGCCGGGCGAGATCGCCCGCCGGATCGTAATTGACGTTGCGCTCCGGCACGTAGGGCTGCGGGTGGTTCTGCGGGTCGCGCGCAACGCGACGATCGACGAGTTGCATCGCCGAGAGCGCGGTGCGCCCGGCGGCCGCCACGGGGCCCGGTGCGGCACCGTACATCCGCGACAGCACCTCGGCGACCTGCGGGCCGCCCGGCATGCCGAACCCGCCGCCGAGATCGGGGATCGCCAGCACGGTCGCCGAGGCCTCGAAATCGCCGCCCGGAGATCCGGCCGCCGCCACCGCGGCCCCGGGCCGCAGCAGCCCCAGGCCCTGCTGATAGCGCGCAAGCCACCCGCTGGTCGCCCGCGCGAGCGCCGCGTTGTCGGCGATGCCGCGTTCGATCATGTCGGTCGCAACGAAATGGCTGCGCGTTTCGGCGGGCAGGCCGGCTGCGTGGACGAAGGCGAGCTGCCCGGATTTGTAGAGCTCGGCGAGGCCGGTGGCCGCGTCATGCAGCCGGAAGTCGACATGCGAATCGAGGCCGTTGGCGAGCGCGTGCCCGGCCTGTGCTCCGTCCGCCGCCACGCGGAGGTCCGAGATGCGCGCGGCGATGAAATCCGCATCACTCGCCGGCGAGATCAGATGCAACCCGTCGCAGCCGCCGCGCAGGTGCACGACGACCAGCAGCCCGCGATCGACGCCGTCGGCGGCGAAGGCCAGGCTGCGGAGACCAGGGGCCAGGCTGAGCGCCGCCCCGGCGGCAAGTCCGCTCCGCAGCAGGTCGCGTCGGGTGAACTGCATGGGCACCTCTCACACCGCCTGGAATTCGGGCGCCATCGCGGCGAGGGCTGCGATGCGCGCGAACCGCTTGCGCACGTCGGGCCGCATCGGGTCGCCCAGCGGCTGATCCGCAGGCCAGCCGAGCCCCGCGAGCAGATGGTCCAACAGCGGGCGCTCGACCGCGCCGTGCAGCGCGCCGAGATACTGGACCGCCGCCATGCGCGGGGTGGGCATCTGAAGCACCGGCGGCGGCACCGGCAGATCACCGGTGCCCCACGCGTTCTCGGCCACGGCGAGGACCAGCGCCCAGCGGTGCCGCATCCCGTTGACGCTGAGGAAAAATTCACTTTCGTCGGGCAGCCCGGTCGGCGATGGCCAGCCGAACAGGCGCTGACCGGCGTTGCCGATCTCGTTCCACAGCGGCTCCGCAGGCATGAGGTCGAGGCCGGTCGCGCGGGCGAACGCCGCGACGACCGCCAGCGGCCGGCGCACCTTCGCATTGCGGGCGGCCGCGAAGTCGGACGACAACAGGATGGTGCGAACGACTTGGGCGATCTGGTCCTTGGCGCGGCGCGACGCCGTCCATATCTGAACCGCCGCCTGGACGACGGCCGACGGCGGATCGTCGCCCGCGAATCGGCGGCACAGCTTCGTGCAGACGAATTGCGCCGTCGCCGGGTGGTCGGCGACGAAATCGAGCACGCGGCGGCCGTCGATCAGCGGCGCTCCGAATTGCTTGAAGTCGTGGGCGAGGACGCGCTTCTGATAGCCGTCGTGCCAGGATTCGACGTAGACGAAGCGCCCGGTCGCCGGCAGCTTGCGCTGCCCGTCGATCCCGCTGCCGTCCTCGACCGTCCAGCCGGTGAAGGCGCGCGCCGCCTCGTAGACGTCCTCGTCGATATAGCCGACCGGCGCGCCCTTGGCGGCGCCGGGGACGGCGCGCCAGCGGTCATAACGGTCGTTGAGATAGGCGTCGCGACCGAGCGTATGCAGCTCGAACAGCTCGCGGGCGTAGTTCTCGTTGGCAGCCCCGGCGCGCGAGGAGCGGTTCGAGAGATAGTAGAGCATCGCCGTGCTGGTCGCGACGGCTTCGAGGAACTGGCGGAAATTGCCGAGCGCGTGGCGCCGGATCACGTCGCGGTCGTAGGTCGGCAGCGCCACTGATACTTCTTCGCTGCCGTAAGCGTCGACGTTGAAATGGTCGTGCCAGAAATTGGCCAGCACCTCGCGGAGCTGCCAGCGGCTGTGGACGGCGCGCAAGATCGTGGCCGCGGTCACCTCGTCGCGCGGCCGCCGACGCTCGGCACCGTCCATGTCGGCGCGGTTCACGATCAACGGCCACACCGCCTCGATCGGCCGGTCGAGCAGGGCCAGTGGCCGCTTCTCATCCACGGCCGGCCATTTCGGACCGGCCCCGTGTCGGAACGGCAGGACCAGCCGCGCCAGCCGCTCATGCACCCCGCGGTCTGCGGCTTCATTGGGCGCCAGCTGCTCCTCGACCCAGGCCGGCCAGCCGCGGCGCATGACGTCGGCGACGTCCTCCGGCCGGGCTCCGTAAGCGGCACGGCCGAGGGCGGACATGATCGCCTGGGTTGGAAGCTGAGCCGGCGGGCGCGCCGGCGCCACGGCGGGGGGTGGCTGAGAGGGTCCAGTTTGAGCGATCTGCGGCATCCCGCGCTCCACCGTCACAGCCGTGACCAGTCTATGTCACGCGCCGGCGGTGTTCCAGCCGGCCGTCGCCTCGCTGAACAACGGCCGGGGGATGCGGGAAATTCTTCGAGCCGGCAAAAAACCTCGGGGCCCGCCGGACGAAATCACGGCCGCGACGTCAAGACATCCAGCGGCAGCCGCGATAAATCGGACGCCAGCGCCACCAGGGCGTGCGCGGCCTGCTCGACCAGGGCGCGACCCGCCTCGGCCGTGCCCAGCCGCGCATCGCCCACGGCACCGGAGGGGTTCAGGTCCTGGGTCTGCCAGGCGAACTTGAACCGGCCGCCGCCGGCGAGCTCCGGATGATCGCGCTCGAGCCCACGCGCCGCTGACGGGTGATCGGCGATGCGGTCGCGGCGGACGAGCCCCGGATGAAGATGGAGCAGCAGCGAGGTCTCGTTGGCGCCGGCGTGGATGCCGGCCTCGCGCTCGGCCGGCGGAAAGAATTCGGCGGGGCGCATCATCCGCCACGAATGGGCGACCACGGCCATCATGGCGTTCGCGGTCCGCAGCTGCTGGGCCGCGAGATCCAGCACGGCGGGCTGGCCGCCATGACTGTTGAACAGAATGATCTTCCGCAAGCCCGCCCGCGCGACGCTCTCGGCGATCTCGATGACCAGGCGCAGCAGCGTCTCCGGTGAGAGGGTGAGCGTCCCCGGAAAGTCGCGATGCTCGGGCGACAGGCCCACCTGGATCAGAGGCAGCACCAGCACCGGCGTGTCCATCGGCATGAGAGCCACGGCGCGCGCGACGATTCCGGTGTTGATCGCCGCGTCCGTGCCCAGCGGCAGATGCGGACCGTGCTGCTCGACCGCGGCCACCGGCAGGATTGCGACCTGCCGCGCCGGGTCGAGCACTGCAAAATCTTCCGTCGTCAGGTCTTTCCAATAGCGCGCGGTCACGGATCTCTCCGCCGGATGAATCGTTTCGGGGTCTTCTGTCGCGTCTGTAATGAAACCGGTGTAATCATTTGTAATTAATCGTTTATTAGGCGTGTTTTTCGCGTTTGTTAAGCATTTGGGCGGTAGCGTGGCGACGTGCGCATTATCGCATTTTAAGGAGGCAGAATGCTCTCGCTTCCACGCCGACGCCCGCTCTACACCGCCGAGCCTACCGCCGAGCGGCCGGATCAAATGCCGGACGCGAGCGTGGTCGGCGCTCCGGTCTCCCCCCTGGGAGTCCGCGAGCAGCAGGCGCTGCTGCAGACCGCCTTCGCGGGCAAGGCCGCGGCGTTCCCCTTCGCGGCGCGGTTCGCCGTCCTCAACCTGATCGGGCTCGCCTGCATCGCGGCGGCGTGGGCGGAAGGACTTCTGTTCAAGCCGTACGCGGCCGACACATCGGGCATGTGCTACCTGATGACGATCCTCTTCGTGGCCGGCCTCGTCGCGGTGGCGCGCAAGGACTGGCAGACCGTGCGATGGGCCGGCAACGCGCTCGTCTATCTCGGCATGGTCGGCACCGTGCTCGGCCTGATCATGACAGTGGGCAATCTCACCGTCGACAAGGCGCAGGACTTCGACAGCTTCAAGGAGATCGTGACCGCGATCTATATCGGCTCCGGCACGGCGCTGTACACGAACCTGATCGCCTGCATCGGCTATCTCTGGCTCGGCACCAACGCGCATCTCCTCGCCCGGCAGGAGGTCTGACGCCATGTGGCGGGGGATGAATGTCTCCTTTCGCGACATGCTGTTCCTGCTGGTGTTCGCCTACCTGATCATCAGCGCCGTCGCCCTCGCCCACGTCGCAAAGAAAGAGCAGCAGGCCAGCCAGAACGACACGGCGGCCCCCGGTCACGTCGTGATCGAACTCACCTGGGCCAGGGACTCCGATGCCGACGTCGATCTGTGGGTTCAGGCCCCCGGCGACATCCCGGTCGGCTACTCGAACAAGTCGGGCGTGATCTTCAACCTGCTGCGCGACGATATGGGCCGGTCCGGCGACCCGAACTCGATGAACTACGAGGTCGCCTACGGCCGCGGCCATTGGGCCGGCGAGTACGTGATCAATGCGATGCTCTATCGCAGCCGCGACAAGAAGCTGCCGCTCGCCGCGACAGTGAAGGTGGCGCTCCGCGCCGACAAGGGCGTGCAGCAGATCCTGCAGTCGACGGTCGATCTCACCTACGAGGGCCAGGAAACCACGGTCTTCCGGTTCAAGCTCGACGACCACGGCGATTTCCTGCCCGACAGCGTCAACCGGCTTCACAAGCCCCTGCGCGCCGCGACGCGGCCAAAACCATGACCCGCCTCCGCATAAATGCTTCGGCGGGCGAGCCCGCAAACGCCTCGGTGGGAGCACCCGTGCGCCGGAACTCCGATAGGAGCAAAGGCGCATGACCACCTTCGTCATCGCCTATGTCTCGCTGGCGCTGGTGCTCGGCGCCTTCGCGTACCTGCTGCTGCCGATGGTCGGGCATGCCCGGCGGGCGCTGATCAGCTTGGCGTTCGCGCTACTCCTCGGCGGGCTGTTCTTCGGCTATTCCGACATGCTCGGGCGCCCGAAGTCGACGCAGATGGAGCTGCTGCGCACCGGCTCCCAGGAGGCGCGCATCCTCGGGGCCTACTTCAAGGAGAAGGACGGTGTGTTCCTGTGGCTGCAGCTGCCCGGAACCGCGGAGCCCCGCTACTACAAGCTGCCGTGGGATGAAAAGGTCGCCCAGCAGATCCAGAGCGCGATCCAGGAAAACGCCACCCAGCATGGCGGCGGTGTCGCGATGAAGCTGCCGTTCGAGCGCGGCTGGGCCAAGGACGAAGAGCCGAAATTCTATCCGCTGCCGCAGCCGAAGCTGCCGGACAAGCCCTACGAGGAGCAGCCGAAGACGCTGCTCTACCAGGCGCCCGAGCAGGGCGTCTGAGGGTCAAGAGATTTCACCACGGAGACACGGAGATCGCGTCGTCGCTGCGCTCCTCGCGATGACAAGAAGGCTTGACTGTTCCGCGTGGCGCGTGCCCCCTGTCGGACGATGCCTGCCGACGCCCGCCTGTTCTCGCCCGCGACCGAGCGCAATTGTCGGCCGATCCTCGACGTGCTGCGTCAGGTCCTGCCGCCGAACGGCCTGGTGCTCGAAATCGCCAGCGGCGGCGGCCAGCACGCCGCGTTCTTCGCCCCGCAATTCCCCAAGCTGACCTGGCAGCCGAGCGACCCTGACGCGGCGGCGCGCGCCTCGATCACGGCGTGGGCCCAATCCGCGGGCCTGCCGAATCTGCGGCCGCCGATCGAGCTCGACGCGGCGCGGGCCGAGTGGCCGCTCAAGCGTGCCGATGCGGTGATGTGCATCAACATGATCCACATCGCGCCGTGGACGGCGTGCCTCGGCCTGTTGCGGGGCGCGGCGGGGGTGCTGCCGGCCGACGGGGTCCTCTATCTCTATGGCCCCTATCGCCGCGACGGCCAGCACACCGCACCCAGCAATACCGCGTTCGATGCCGACCTCAAGGCGCGCAACTCCGACTGGGGGGTGCGCGACGTCAGCGCCGTGGCCGCCGAAGCGGCCGCCGCCGGGTTCGGGCCGCCCAACATAATCCCGATGCCGGCCAATAACTTATCGGTGGTCTTCAGGCGCCGCGGCTGACTGCCGGAGATCGCTAAAACACACCTCAAATTGGCGCCAGTTTAAGGTCTCTTTCACCATTAACCTTATAATCTATTATGACGCCGCGCAGTTTTGCTGTGTGGAGTCGCCAAACGAACCACGCCCGACGCTAAATAAAGCCGATGCCAGCCATCGACCCGCAGACCCTTCGCCGAGTGTACCGCTCGCTTCGCCTGATCCGGCGCTTCGAGGAAGAAGTCGCCCGGATTTATCCCGCCGACAAAATCAAAAGCCCGGTTCACCTGTCCATCGGCCAGGAATCGGTGGCGGTCGGCGTGTGCGACGTGCTGGCGGCCGACGATCTCGCCGGCGGCACCTATCGCGGACACGCGGTCTATATCGCCAAGGGCGGCGACCTCAACGCGCTGATGGCCGAGCTCTACGGCAAGGACACCGGCTGCACCCGCGGCAAGGGCGGGTCCATGCATCTCATGGACATCAAGCACAACGTGATCGGCTCGTCGGCCGTGGTCGGCACCACGATCCCGATCGCGCTCGGCTATGCGCTGGCGCTGAAGCGCGAAGGCAAGGGCCGCGTGGTCGCCTCGTTCCTCGGCGACGGCGCCACCGAAGAAGGCGTCTTCCACGAGAGCCTCAACTTCGCAGCCCTGAAGCACCTGCCGGTGATCTTCGTCTGCGAGAACAATTTCTACGCCATCCACACGCCGATCGCGCGACGCCAGGCCATTCCCGACGCGATCTGCGAGCGCGTGAAGACCTACGGCATCCCCGCCTACCGGGTGACCGACGCGGACGTGTTCAAGATCCGCGACATCCTCGCCGACGCGCTGCCGAAGATGCGCAGCGGCGAGTACGGGCCGATCTTCCTCGAGTGCCACACCTATCGCTGGCGCGAGCATGTCGGCCCGGCCAACGACTACGACGCGGGCTACCGCTCCACCGACGAGCTGCAGCCGTGGGTCGACAACGACCAGATCCCGCGCGTCGCCGCCATGCTGGAGCCCGACGAGCGGCGCGTCATCGACGCCGATGTCGAGAAGGTGGTGGCCGCGTCGATCGAGTTCGCGGAGAAGAGTCCCTTCCCGCCCCCCTCGGAGCTGATGACGCATGTCTACGCGTGATCTCGGCCAGGACGCCGCCGGAAACACCGGCGGACGCGTGCTGCGCTATGTCGACGCGTTGCGCGAAGCCGTGGACCAGGAGATGGCGCGCGATCCGCGCGTCTTCGTGATGGGCCTCGACGTCGACGACCACAAGGCGCTTCAGGGCTCGACGAAGGGCCTGCTGCAGAAATACGGCCCGGAGCGGATATTCACCACGCCCTTGGCCGAGGACGCGATGACCGGCACCGCGATCGGTGCCGCGATGGCGGGAATGCGGCCGATCCATGTGCACATCCGCATGGACTTCCTCATGCTCAGCATGAACCAGCTCGTCAACATGGCGGCGAAAGCGCATTACATGTACGGCGGCGCCATCAAGGTGCCGCTGGTCGTGCGCTCGATCATCGGCAAGTCGTGGGGCCAGGGCCCGCAGCACAGCCAGGGCCTGTACGCGATGTTCATGCAGATCCCCGGCCTGAAGGTCGTCGCGCCGAGCAACGCGCACGACGCCAAGGGCTGCATGCTGGCGGCGATCCGCGACGACAACCCGGTGATGTTCGTCGAGCACCGCCTGCTCTACCCGACCGAGGCCTATGTGCCCGAGGAGCCGTACACGCTGCCGCCCGGCAAGTCGCGCGTCGTCATGCCCGGCGGCGACGTGACCCTGGTTGGCATCTCTAACATGCTGGTCGAGTGCCTGCGCGCGCGCGAACTGCTGGCGGACGAGGGCGTCACCGCCGAAATCATCGATCCGATCTGGCTGTCGCCGCTCGACACCGACACCATCGTCAAATCGGTCCGCAAGACGCGGCGGCTGGTCGTGGTCGACAACGGCTGGACCATGTGCGGCGCCGGCGCCGAGATCACCTCGCGCGTCGCCGAGGTCCTGGGCTCGGAAGGGATCGGCTTCCAGGTGCAGCGCCTGGGCTTCGCGCCGACAATCTGCCCGACCTCGCCGACCATCGAGGATCTGTTCTATCCGAACCCCGCGCGCATCGCGCAGGCGGCGCACCGGTTGGTCAGGCCGAAGGCGCCGGAATGGAAGCCCGATCCGGATCGGGCCGTCCTCGCCTATCAGAAACAATTCCGGGGTCCGTTCTGAGGCGACTTGCAATGTGTGACGCACCCCTCACCCGCTCGCTGACTTGCGCTGCGTCGCCGGCCTTCAGGCCGCCGACGGGCGCGAAAAAGGAATCTGGCGCGACCTCTCCCACAAGGGGAGAGGTGAATTGGCGCGCGCTTTTTGTTTTCGTCATGCCCGCGTAAGCGGGCATCCAGTCTGTACCAGGGGCATCGATGTTTTATTCGCTCGCGTCGTCGTCATGGGGCCCGGAGGAGCTCAAGGCCATCCAGCGCGTGGTGGATAGCGGCATGTTCACCATGGGCGAGAACGTGAAGGCGTTCGAGCGCGACTTCGCGAAGTATTTCGGCATGAAATACGGCGTGATGGTGAACTCCGGATCGTCGGCCAATCTCGTGGCCATCGCCAGCCTGTTCTACAAAAAGGACCGGCCGCTCGAGCGCGGCAATGAGGTGATCGTGCCCGCGATCTCGTGGAGCACGACCTATCACCCGCTGCAGCAATATGGCCTCAAGCTCAAGTTCATCGACGTCGAGCTCGACACGCTGAACATTGACGTCGCCAAGATCGAGCAGGCGATCGGCCCGCGCACGCGCATGATCCTCGCGGTCAGCATCCTCGGCAACCCGGCGGCGGTCGACGTGATGCGCAAGATCGCCGACAAGCACGGCCTCTATTTCATGGAGGACAATTGCGAGTCGATGGATGCCGAGATCGGCGGCCGCAAGACCGGCACGTTCGGCCTCCTCAACACCTTCAGCACCTTCTTCTCGCACCACATCTCGACCATGGAAGGCGGGGTCGTGCTGACCGACGACGAGGAGCTGTTCCACATCCTGCTGGCCATGCGCAACCACGGCTGGACCCGCGACCTGCCCGAGGGCTCGCCCGTCTTCGAGAAGCGCGACGACGATTTCTTCGAGGCCTATCGCTTCATACTGCCGGGTTACAACGTGCGCCCGATCGAGCTCTCCGGGGCCATCGGCCGCGAGCAGGTCAAAAAGCTGCCCGGCATGACGGCGCAGCGGCGGAAGAACCTCGCGCATTTCCAGAAGCTGTTCGCCGGCGACCAGCGCTTCATCATCCAGCGCGAGAACGGCAAGAGCTCGAGCTTCTGCTTCACGATCATCCTGAACCCGCAGCGCAACATCGACCGCAAGCGGGTGTTCGAGGCGCTGAAGAAGGCGGATATCGGGTATCGGATCATCACCGGCGGCTGCTTCCTGCGCCACGACGTCATCAAGTATTACGATTACGAGATCGTCGGCGGCATCAAGAACGCCAACATCGCGCATGATTACGGCTTCTTCGTCGGCAACGCACCGACCGACCTGACGGCGCAAATCGACACCTTGCGCGAAGTCCTCGACCACGCCTGCAACTGACAGTCGGACCACCCCCTCGGATCAGCAAATGGCTCAATCGTACTCGATCCTCATTACCGGCGGCGCCGGCTATCTCGGCTCCGTGCTGACACCGCACTTGCTGGCGCAGGGCCACAAGGTGACGGTGCTCGACAGCTTCATGTACAAGCAGGCGCCGCTCAATCACCTGTGCGCCGACCCGAAATTCGACGTGGTGCGCGGCGATTGCCGCGACGAAGCGACGTTGAAGCCGCTGCTCGCCAAGGCCGACATCATCATCCCGATGGCCGCCATCGTGGGCGCCCCCGCCTGCAACGCCGACAAGACCGCCTGCATCAGCACCAACCGCGACGCCGTCGCCAGCATCGCGAAGCTCGCCTCGCTTAAGCAGCGCATCCTGATCCCGACCACCAACAGCGGCTATGGCGTCGGGCAGAAGGACAAGTTCTGTACCGAGGAGACGCCGATCAACCCGATCTCGCTCTACGGCACGACCAAGATGGACGCCGAGAAGATCGTGCTCGACCGCGGCAACGGCATCAGCTTCCGTCTCGCCACGGTGTTCGGCATGTCGCCCCGGATGCGCATGGACCTGCTGGTCAACGACTTCGTCTATCGCGCCATCACCGACCGCGCGGTCGTGCTGTTCGAGCCGCACTTCAAGCGCAACTACATCCACGTCCGCGACGTGGCGCGCGCCTTTCAACACGGTGTCGACAAGTTCGAGACGCTGTCGCAGGCCGGCGTGTTCAATGTCGGCCTGTCCGACGCCAACCTGTCGAAATTCGAGCTATGCCAGGCGATCCAGAAACACCTGCCGGGCTTCGTGTTCATGGAAGCGCCGATCGGCGAAGACCCGGACAAGCGCGACTACGTCGTGTCGAATGCCCGGATCGAGGCCACCGGCTACGAGCCGCAAATGTCGCTGGACGCGGGGATCGCCGAGCTGATCAAGGGTTACCGGATGTTGCGCCCGCAGCCCTACACGAACTTGTAGAGCGCCGCCGCCCCCGCCCCTAGCAATAGGAACAATTTGATTTAATTCGTTAACCTATTGATGCGGCGAACATTATCGGTTCGTTAACCTTATTCCGGTGATAATTGCGAACGAATTCCGTAAGATGGGCCACTAAGGGGCGGGGCGTATGCCATCCGATAAAGTCGATCTCATCATCGTCAATCCAGGCACGGGCAGCCTTACGTACCAGGACCTCGCCAGCAATCTGACGGCTGTAGAGCCGCCGCTGTGGGCTGGCCTCATCGCGACGTACATTCGCAATCGCGGCTTCAATGTGAAGATCATCGATGCCGAGGCGGAGCGGTTCGACGCGATCGGCGTCGCCGACCGGGTCGGCGACGATAATCCCCATCTCGTCGCAATGATCGTCTACGGGCACCAGCCCTCGGCGTCGACCCAGATGATGGTGGGTGCCGGCATCGAGTGCAAAGCGATCAAGCGGCTGAACCCGGATCAGAAGATCATCATCATCGGCGGCCATGTCGCCGCCCTGCCGGACCGCACGCTCCGCGAGGAAGCGGTCGACTTCGCGTGCAACGGCGAAGGGCCGGTCACCGTCGAGCAGCTCCTCACGGTGCTGAAAAACGGCTCCGAGGACTATTCAAAAGTCGAAGGCCTGGTGTGGCGCGACGGCAAGGAGATCCGCAACAACATCGGGGCCAAGCTGATCACCGATCTCGACAAGGACCTCCCCGGCTCGGCCTGGGACCTGCTGCCGATGAAGCGCTATCGCGCGCACAACTGGCAGTGCTTCGGCGACCTCGAATCGCGCAAGCCCTACGCCTCGATCTACACGACGCTCGGCTGCCCCTATCGCTGCACCTTCTGCTGCATCAACGCGCCGTTCGGCAAACCGAACTACCGCATGCGCAGCCCCAAGGTGGTGGTGGACGAGATGGAGCATCTCTACAAGACCTACGGTGTGCGGACCTTCAAGATCGTCGACGAGATGTTCGTGCTGAACGACCGCCATGTGTCCGGCATCTGCAACCTGCTGATCGAGCGCGGCCTCGGGGCCAAGTTCAACATCTGGGCCTACGCCCGCGTCGACACCGTCAAGCCGCAGATGCTGGAGATGCTGCGCAAGGCGGGCATCCGCTGGCTGGCGCTCGGCATCGAATCCGGCAGCAAGCATGTGCGCGACGGCGCGCAGAAATCGCTGAAGCACAACGACATCATCGGCATCGTCCGCGAGATCCAGAAGGCCGACATCAACGTCATCGGCAACTACATCTTCGGCCTGCCGGACGACGACGTCGACTCGATGCGCGAGACCTTGGAGCTGGCCAAGGAGCTCAACTGCGAGTTCTCGAACTTCTACTCGGCGATGGCCTATCCCGGCTCGCCGCTCTACAAGCTCGCGGTCGAGAAAGGCTGGGGCCTGCCCGACAGCTGGGGCGGCTACTCGCAGCACAGCTTCGATTGCAAGCCGCTGCCCACCGAGAAGGTGCCGGCCGGGGCGGTGCTCAAGTTCCGCGACGATGCCTTCCACGAGTATTTCTCGAACCCGCGCTATCTCGACATGGTGACGCAGCGCTTCGGTTGGGACACGCGGCAGCACATCGAGAAGATGACGCAGCATCGCCTGAAGCGAAAGCTGGTGGATGAGCTCGTCGCGGCCTAACGCTCCGGCGGGCGGGCTTGCGTCGATCGACGTGGCGGTGCTGGCCGGCGGGCTGGGCACGCGGTTGCGCCCCGTGCTGGGCGAAACACCCAAGATCCTGGCGCCGATCGGCGGCCGCCCCTATCTCGACCACCTCCTGAGCTGGCTCGCCGGCTTCGGCGCCACGCGCGTGGTGCTCTGCCTCGGCTTTCGCGCCGAGCTGGTGCTCGACCACGTGAAGCGCAACCCTTTCCCGGGCCTCGAGGTTGTCACCTCGATCGAGCCGGAGCCGCTCGGCACGGCCGGGGCCTTAAGCCTCGCCGTGCCGCAACTGCGCTCGGACCTGGTGCTGGTCATGAACGGCGACACCTTCGTCGACGCCGACCTTGCGGCCTTCGTGGCGGCACACCGCCAGGCGGGCGGCGGCGCCTCGGTGCTGTGCGCGACCGTCCCGTCGACCGCCCGCTACGGCCGCCTCGACATCGAGAGTGGCAAGATCCGCCGCTTCCGCGAGAAAGATCCTTCCGATAGCGGGCCCGGCGCCATCAACGCCGGGGTGTATCTGTTCGCGCGGTCCTGGCTCCGGCAGCTCGCCCGGGGAACGGCCAGCTCGCTCGAGCGCGACGTCTTCGCGACCGCGCCCGCCGGCACGTTCAATGCCATTCCCGCGGGCGACGTCGCCTTCGTCGATATCGGCACGCCCGAGAGCTACGCCGAGGCCGAAGCGGTGATCGGCGGCGCCTTCGGCCGGTCCGCGGCCGGCGCCGGCCGCAACCCGATCGCGCGCAGCGTCGCATGACCCGCCTTCGCGCAAACGCTTCGGCGGGCGAGCCCGTCCGCCGTATCCCCGCAGGGGAGAAGGCGGAATGATCATCAGTCGCACCCCGTTCCGGATCTCGCTGTTCGGCGGCGGCTCGGACTATCCGACCTGGTATCGCGACAACGGCGGGTCGGTGCTGGGCATGGCGATCGACAAGTATTGCCGCATCAGCGTGCGTCACCTGCCGCCGTTCTTCGAGCACAAGCACCGCATCGTGTATTCCCGGATCGAGCTCGTGAACGAGATCGACAAGATCGAGCATCCGGCGGTGCGCGCCATCCTGCGCGAGATGCGGATCTCGAACGGCATCGAGATCCACCACGACGGCGACCTTCCGGCCCGCTCGGGCCTCGGCTCCAGCTCGTCGTTCACGGTCGGCCTGCTGAACGCTCTCAGCGCGCTCAAGGGCCGCCACGTCACGCGCTATGAGCTGGCCCAGGAAGCGATCCGTATCGAGCAGGACGTGATCCGCGAGAATGTCGGCTCGCAGGACCAGATCTGGGCGGCCTATGGCGGCCTCAACCGCATCGATTTCGCGCGCGACGGAACCTTCGACGTGCGGCCGATCATCATCTCGCAGGCGCGCCGCATCGAGCTGCAGAGCTCGCTGATGATGTTCTTCACCGGCCTGTCGCGGATCGCGTCGGAAGTCGCGGGCGACAAAATCGCCAACCTCGAGAAGAAGAAGCGCCACGTGAAGACCATGGTGCAGATGGTCGACGAGGCGCTGGAGATCGTGAACACCCCGGCGCGGCCGCTGAAGGATCTGGGCGAGCTGCTGCACGAGGGTTGGATGCTGAAGCGCGAGCTGTCGACCAAAGTGTCGACGCCGATGATCGACGAGATCTACGAGGCGGGCCGCGCGGCGGGTGCCATCGGCGGCAAGCTGCTCGGCGCCGGCGGCGGCGGCTTCATGGTGTTCTTCGTGCCGACCGACCGCCAGGCGGCGGTGCGCGAGAAATTGTCGAAGCTCATCCACGTGTCGTTCGCGATCGATCCCGGCGGCAGCCGGATCATGCTGTACGAGCCGGACGGCTTCACCACCTGATCCCGGTTTCGTCGTGTCCTCGTCATCGAAGCCGAAAATCCCGGTGACCGTCCGCCGGCGGCAGCTGGCGCTCGAGAATTCGAAGTGGCGGATCTTCCAGGACGACATCACCGGCGCCGACGGCAGCCAGGTCGACGGCTACATCACGGTGGCGCCGCAGGTCGTCCGCAGCGACCGGGTCGGCGGGGTGACCGTCCTGCCGGTGATGACCGACGGCTGCGTCGGCCTGCTGCTCAACTATCGGCATCCGCTGGAGCTGTTCGCCTGGGAGGCGCCGCGCGGCTTTCTCGATCCCGGCGAGACCGACCTCGCGGCCGCGGCACGGCGCGAGCTCGTCGAGGAGACCGGCCTGACCTGCGACGCGGACCGGCTGATCCCGATCGGCACCCTGGCCCAGGAGGCCAGCACCTTGGCGGTCAAGGGCGCCTTGTTCCTGGCACTCGACTGCCGCATGGGCGGAAAGCCGGACCGCAGCGAGCCCGGGCTCGGCGATCTGGCCTTCCATACGCTCGACGCGGCCCTGGATCTGGCCGATCGCGGCGAAATCCAGGACTCCGCGACCTTGATCGCGCTCTATCGCTACGTGCTTGGGCGGTTCGCGCGGCCTTAGGGTCTTATCGCAGACGGCGCGGAGAAGCGCTGAGGTCGCAGAGGGAGTATGTCGTCATTGCGAGCTCCCGAAGGGAGCGAAGCAATCCAGCTATTCAGAATCTGGATCGCTTCGCTGCGCTCGCGATGACGCGAAATGGCTCTGCGTGCTCTGCGCCTTCTCCGCGCACTCGGCGGTGAATTCGGCGATTTGCGGCGCGGCTCAGCCCTTCCGCCAGTCCTTATAGATGTCGATCAGTCCGGTCGTCGACGGATCGTGATCGCCGGCCGGCCGTTCGCCCTTGAGCTCGGGCATGATGCGGTCGGCCAAGGTCTTGCCGAGCTCGACCCCGAACTGGTCGAACGAGTTGATGCTCCAGATCACGCCCTGCACGAACACCTTGTGCTCGTACATCGCGAGCAGGGCGCCGAGCGTCGCCGCGTCGACACGCTTCAGCAGGACCGAATTGGTGGGTCGGCTGCCCGGGACCAGCTTGTGCGGGACCAGGTCCTCAAGCGCCGTACCGGAGACGGCAGCCGCGGCGAGCTCGGCGCGCGCGTCGGCGGCACTGCGGCCCTTCATGAGGGCCTCGGTCTGGGCGAGGAAATTGGCGATCAGCAGGTCGCGCAGCGGCGCCCCGGCCGGCTCCGGCCCGGTGGCGGCGGCGATGAAGTCGGCCGGCACCAGATGCGTGCCCTGGTGCAAGAGCTGATAGAACGCATGCTGGCCGTCGTTGCCGGGGCCGCCCCAGATGATCGGCGCCGTCGCGTACGCGAGCGGGCGACCGAGGCGATCGACGGACTTGCCGTTGCTCTCCATGTCGAGCTGCTGCAGCCAGTCGGGCAGCAGACGCAGGCGCCAGTCATACGGCAGAACGACCTGCGTCTCGGCACCGAAGAAATTGAGATACCAGACGCCGAGCAGCGCCAGGGTCACCGGCAGGTTCTCTTCCAGCGGCGTGTCGCGGAAGTGATCGTCCATGGCGCGGGCACCGGCCAGGAACCGGTCGAACGTGTCCATGCCGTGGGCGAGCGCCACCGGCAGGCCGATCGCCGACCACACGGAATAGCGGCCGCCGACCCAGTTCCAGATCGGGAAGATCTGGTCGTCGCCGAACCCCGCCTTGCGCGCCGCGGCGAGGTTTGCGGTGACCGCGACAAAGTGGCGGCCGACCGCCGCATCGTCCTTGAGCGCCCCCGCCAGCCATTTGCGCGCGAGCTCGCCGTTCGCCGATGTCTCCAGCGTGGTGAATGATTTCGAGGCCAGGATGACCAGGGTCGCCGCCGGATCGAGGCCGGCGGTCTCGGCGGCGAATTGCGCGTCGTCGAGCCCGGACACGAAATGCAGGCGGAGCGGCCCCGGGACCGAGGTGCCGAGAGCCTCGCTCACCATCCGCGGCCCGAGGTCGGAGCCGCCGATGCCGATATTGACGACGTCGGTGATGCGCTGACCGCCGGGACCGCGCCAGGCGCCGCTGCGCACGGCATCGGTAAAGCGGCGCATCCGCTCGCGAACCGCCAGGATGTCCGCCATCACGTCGACGCCGTCCACCACCAGGGGGCCGCTGCGCCGGCGCAAGGCCGTGTGCAGGGCCGGCCGGTTCTCCGACGTGTTCACCGCCTGACCGCCGAACAGCCGCGAGATCCAGGCCCCGAGATCCGCGGCGCGCGCCAGGTCGTGGAGCAGCCGCATCGTCTCATCGGTGACCAGGTTCTTCGAATAGTCGAGATGAATGTCGCCAAACCGCAGCGAGAGCCGCTTGGCGCGTCCCGGATCGGCCGCGAACAGGTCGGCGAGCCGCTTGTCCTTCATCGCGCGCTGATGCGCCGCGAGGCTCGCCCAGAGGGGGGTTCGATCGATCGTGGTCACGGGGCCGTTAACCCATTTCCGCAGTCCGATTTGACCGGGACCTTAAGCTATAGGTCAAACCGCCTCTGGTGACAAAATCGCGTTACCCGCCGAACGTGAGCTTGGCGACGCAGATTGCGGCGTTGCCCGGACGAACCTATATTCGGCCGACTTTTTGGAGATGAACACCATGGCCGTACGGCTTCTTCTCGATGAATCGGCAAAAGGCGTCTACATCATTTCGGCGACGCCGTTCACCGACGCGGGTGAGATCGATTTCGACAGCACCGATCGCCTGATCGACTTCTATGTCGACAGCGGCGTCCACGGCGTCACGATCCTGGGCGTCATGGGCGAAGCGCCCAAGCTCTCGGCCGAGGAATCGATCGCCTTTTCCGAGCGGGTGCTGAAGCGCGTCGCCGGCCGCATCCCGGTCGTGGTCGGCGTCAGCAGCACCGGCAATCTCAACCTGAAACGCCTGACCGACAAGGTCATGGCGCTGGGGGCTGCCGGGGTCATGGTGTCGCCTATCGGCGGGCTCAGGACGGACGAGCAGATCGAGGCCTATTTCGGCTCGGTGGTCAGGGACCTCGGACCGCAGGTCCCGATCGTGCTGCAGGACTATCCGCAGCTGACCCAGGTGTACATGTCGTCGGCGCTGGTGAACCGGCTGTTCGCGCAGTTCCCCAGCCTGAAGATGTTCAAGCACGAGGACGTGCCGGGCTTGCGCAAGCTGACCCAGCTCCGCGCCGCCGAAGCCCGCGGCGAGCGCCGCCGCGTCAGCATCCTCGTCGGCAACAGCGGGATGTTCCTGCCGATGGAGCTGCACCGCGGCGCCGACGGCGCCATGACGGGTGTGGCGTATCCCGAGATGCTGGTCCGCGTGTGCGAGAAATTCTTCGCCGGCGACTCCGGCGGCGCCGAGGACGTCTATGACGCGTTCCTGCCGATCGTCCGCTACGAAAACCAGCCGGGCATCGGCCTCGCGATCCGCAAGGAGATCCTGCGCCGCCGCGGCATCATCAAGAGTGCCGCCGTGCGCGCACCCGGCGCCAGGCTCGACGCCGACGACCTGAAGGAGCTCGACGGGCTGGTGGGCCGGCTCGAGCGCAAGCTCGCCGCCCTCGACTTGCCGCTGGCGCAACCGAAGCTGCGGCGCACCGGCTGACATCCGAAAGCCGGCCCCTGTTTAGCGGGCGCCTCGCACGGGGTGGCTCGATTGGCCGAATTGATGGCCAAACGGTTTTCTTTTATGAATGACGCGCCGTTCGCGGCCAACGAACCAGGGGAGGCAGCCATGTCGAGATCGATCCGCCATATGACCCGCCGGGGTGTCCTCGTCGCCGGCGCATCCGCCGCCGCCCTCGTCGGGGCCGGCCCGTTCCGCCGCGGCCAGGCACAGTCGGCCCCCCTCAAGGTCGGCGTGCTGCACCCGACCTCCGGCTACCTGGCCCAGATCGGCCAGGCCTGCAACCGCGGCTGCGAGGCGGCCCTGCCGGTGCTGAAGGAGCTCGGCTACCCGGCGGTCGAGATCATGAACGGCGATACGGAATCGAGCCCGGACATCGCGCGGGCCGCCGCGGAGCGGCTGATCAATGCCGGCGCGCAGGTCCTGGTCGGCGCGTTCGAATCCGGACATACGCTGGCGATTGCCCAGGTCGCCGAGCAGCGCGGCATCCCGTTCGTGATCAACATCGCGGCGGCGCCGCAGATCACCGAGCAGGGTTATAAATTCGTGTTCCGCAATTTTCCGCGCGCCGGCACGATCGTCGGCGGCACGTTCGACCTCCAGAAGCAGCTCTTCGCCGCGTCCAACAAAACGCCGACCCAATGCGTCGTGCTGCATGTCAACGACACCTACGGCACGGCGATCAAGGGGGCCATCGACGCGCTGTTCCCGCGCCAGAACATGCCGTACAAGTTCGCCGATTTCATCGCCTACGATCCCAGGGCGCGCGATCTCTCGGTCGAGGTCGCGAAGGCCAAGGCCACCGGGGCGGAACTGGTGCTCGCGGTCAGCCGCCTCAACGACGCGATCCTGGTGACGCGCGAGATGGTCAAGCAGCGCTGGGAGCCGTGGGGCGTCGTCGCCGCCGGGCCGGGCTGGTACGAAAACCAATACATGAAGACGCTCGGCAAGCTCGGCGATTATCCGATCTCCTGCGTCCCGTGGTTCGACCCGCGCAAGCCGCTCGCGCAGAAAATGGTCAACACGCACCTGAAGATGTTCCCCGGCCAGACGGTCGACACCAACACTGTCTACTCCTTCGAGGCGATGCTGATCTGCGCCGATGCGTACAAGCGCGCCAAGTCGGCGGCGCCGCAGGCGCTGGTAGAGGCGCTGAAGACGACGAACATCAAGGACAACGCCTCGATCGGGGCCGGCATCTCGTTCGACGCCAAGGGCCAGAACGACACGCTGGGTCTCGCCGCCGTTCAGAACTTCGGCGGCGAGGCGAAGGTCGTGCTGCCGCTGGCCTCGTCCGAGCGCAACCTCGTGTTCCCGGTCCCGGGCTGGCGCAACCGGACCTGAGGC
>WNFI01334728.1_pt1 | contig 73140 bp, 67 predicted proteins | sample 5400471 | NCBI WGS metagenome assembly WNFI01 (sample SAMN13153348, study PRJNA577476) | soil metagenome | isolation source: 100 cm saprolite on Douglas fir-dominated hillslope | place: USA:California | collected 2013-09-17 | reverse complement strand
CGCGGCGCGCTGCTCAAACTCAGTGAAATCTTCAACGGTCTTGAGAGCACGCTGGGAGCCGAAGAGACGCTGGATGTTCACGCCCCGGAGAGCCGGTGTCTCAATGCGGTGGCGGAACTCTTGCGGCCTAATATCACCGACCAAATGCGTCGCGCCATTCGTGCTGCCATTGGCATGGCAGTCGAAGCAGGCCACGCCCAGGCTCGGCTTTTCGGAGCGGCGGTCTTCGGTCGCATTGAACTGCTGCTGTGGAAACGGTGTTAGCAGCAGACGCAGACCTTCCAACTGCTTGGGATTAAGAATGCCGTTGAATATCTCGTAGTAGTTATTGATCGCAAGAAGTTGTCCCTGAGAAACATCCCCCAAGTCCGGGCGCGTCGTCAGATAAATTGCTGGCGGAAATGCGGGCAGGAAATGGTCGGGAATATCGAAGTCCAGATCAAAACGGGTGAGGTCGCGCCCGTCGAGCCTCTTGATTTCCTCGATTTCGAAGTGCGGAAAAACCATTCCTCCTTCGGGATGGTTGGGGTGCGGCAAAGGATAGAAACCCTTGGGAAAGATATTCTTGTTGCGGATTTCCTCCGGGCTCAAAGACGCGAGCGTCTCCCACGTCACGCCTTCAGGCAGCTTGACGCGAACGCCCTCCTGCAACGGTTTATTACGTTCCATCATGACGCCGCGCGCCGGCCGATCGCTCAGGTCGTAGCGCTCGCTGAGCAGATCGGAGTGGCGCCTCTCGATATCCGGCTTTGCAGCCTGCATGCGCGCCATGATGGACGCAAATGCCTCCGTGATGTCCACCTTCATGTAGCTTGTCTTACCTTGATCCTGGGCATGAGCAACATGAAATACCAAGCTCAAGCTGACAATGGCGGGTAGTACCCACATGCTTCTGTGTTTCAGCAGATTCATTATCGTCCTTAGTGACCCAATGCTTGAAGATCTATGTCCACATGTCTCTTCGCTTTGCGAGCCATGCTCGACTCCCTTCCATGAGCTGGTGGAGCGACTCAACCAGTTATAGGTTTGCTCTGTGCATACTTTGCTCCCGGCGTATGGCTCAATATCTCCGAATGCGCTTATTATGTTAAACACGCAGCTAAAGGATTTATTCCGCCAGGTGTCCCCTGTGTGGTTGGCGCCCATTGTGCTAGCTCAAGTCCGATCCCTTCCTTCTGCAATGCAGCTCGGAGATCGATAAATTCGTCCGGGTTCAGTGTTACGTGGCCCATCGAGCATCTCCGTTTCGAATAGTGCAAGGTTGGATCGGTTGCAAGTAGTTGTGGAAGACTAGAGCCGCGACAGTTGAAACTAAACCTCTGCCGAGCACCGCGGTTAATACTCAATCCACTCTGTGAAAAATGCGGCCAAACTGGTCCGCCGAGATGTGATGTAGTCGTAGTAGTCGGACCAATGGGTGACTCTTCCATTCTTAATCTGTACGATCGTTGAACCGGGCAAGAGAATTCGAAGTCGATAGCTGGTGGATCCATACGGCACAGTCTGCGTTGCCGAGAGCTTCCATTCAGCAATGGCGTAGTCTCCACATTCAAACATAGAACCTACTTCGATCACCGTGTCTGGAAACAGCTCGCGTGATTTTTGAAAGAATTCGATCATGCGCCCCTTGTCCGTAAACTCGAGTCCAAGCGCATGGTCGGTGAATGTGAAGTGGTCGTCGAACTGATCCAAGACTTCAGAAATCCTTCCCTCACCTAAAGCGGACAGTGCTGATTGCAGGGTCCGTTGGGGGGTGCTTATTCCCGTCGAGGCGGTGTTCGGACTGAGACTAGTGCTCATCATGATTCAATCTCCTTCTGGATTGTGCAAACACGCATGGTGCTTCGGCGCAGCCCGGGTGCCGGGTCGAATATGCCTTGGCTCTGATGGGGAATGCGTCTCCTGCTGTGTCTGCAGGTAATCAAAGCTTGTGCAAACAACGCCATTGAGAATCATCAATTTCTTGATGAATACTCCTCTTTCATTCCCGCGATCACTACGAGAGAGCTCGCGTGCTCATCGGACATAACACGCGGGTCATCGGTTTATTCCACGTGTGAGGGGTTGCGAGAGCATTGCCCAGGGCCAGGTCTAAAGTCGTCCCAATCCGCGATTTTCTGGTGGCAGATCAATCTTCTGGCCGGAGTGCGTGGCTGGCCCAACTTACATCACGCACCCACCGTAGCGTGGCGGAAGTGGCCTCAGCGAATAAGCTGGCGCGCATGGCCTGGGCCGTACTCGCCGAGAATGACCCACATCGGCCCCCGATGTTGGCCGGCGCGGCTACAGCCTGACTGGTCTGCACTATATCGGCAGGCGCATTTTCTTGAGAAGTTCGGTGTATCTCGGGTCGTGGCGCAGATTTTTGAACAGCGGGTCGCTAATGATCTCAGGCAGTCCGGAGTCTCGCTGTTTGTAGGCATGGTCTAGCCATTCAAATGATTTGTCGGACTCCGCGCGATACGCATACACCTGAGCGATTTGATAGGCCACGTAAGTGCGATACTTCGCGATAAGGCCGGCTAAAGCAGCATTCGAGTCCTGTTCACGGCCGAGCGCGTGATAAGCGAATGCTCGGCCCGTGAGTTTCCCCCACCCGCTTGGTTCCTTCTCAATTTCTGCGAGCGCCTGCTGCGGCTTTCGCTCCGCGATTAGAATTTGGTCCCAGAATGACATGGGCATAGGTAGCCTGTGGGTTCAGGTCTAGAGCCTTTTTCAGCGCGGCCTGGGCTTCATCGTATCGGCCCCCCACGTACAGTAGTTGTCCCAAGGTCAAATAAGAATTGGAACGAAGGGGGTCGAAGCGCGACTGCCTGTTCCTGAAGCTTGATGGCCTGGTCGAGATTGCCCAATACCATGGATAAATACGAACGGACGCGGAAGACTTCGACGCCACCTAGTTCTAAGGCCGCTGCTTTGGTGAGGGAAGCGTCGGCAGTGTCCCAATCCCAGTCGCGGTAGATTTGCGTGGTCGCTAGTGCCAGACAGGCTGAGGCCAAGGTAGGATCGAGCGCAATCGCCCGCTCCGCGTCGTCGCGCGCCTTTCGAAAGCCTTCTGTAGGATCGGTCAGGGCGACCTCCGCCATCGTGTTCTGCACCGACGATCGCAGGGCCCAGGCTGGTGCATATTTCTCATCCAGCTTGATCGCCTTGTCGGTATAGGCGAGCGCTTTGCCGAGATCTTCCTTGCTCTTTCCACGCCCACTGAAGTATTCCGCCTGCAGGTAAGCCTGATACGCCTCCGGATTCGCGCTGCGCAAGGTTGAAGCAACGGGCTGGCCGTTTCCTCCCAACAGCTTCAACCGCAACGCCTCGGTCGCGGCCCGGGCGATTTCATCCTGAACGGCGAAGATGTCCTTAATCTCCCGATGTACGTCTGCGACCAAAGCTGAAACCCATCGTCCGCCTTGGTCAGTTCCGCGGTGATGCGTACATGATTGCGCTCGCGGCGCACACTGCCCTCGAGAATATTGGCTACGCCGAGTTTCCGTCCCACGTCGCGCAGGTCTTCGTTCTTGCCCCTGAACTGAAAGGCCGAGGACCGTCCGACGACCTTTAGGCCTGACACTTTGGCGAGGTCGTGTACGCAGCTATTGCTGCCGCCGCAACGACCGCCGGCACCAGTATGATCGCAAGCTTCCACAGCATGCGTTTTCCAGAAGAACTCGCCAATTCTAACGGGACCGTTTCGGTTCTAACGGTCTCTTCTGCTGCATGTTGTTCTGTTGGAAGTGACGTGGCCGAGTCTCCCGGCTCGACCTCGCTCTCATCTATAACCGGAGCAACAAACCGATATCCCCGCTTCGGCAAAGCTTCAATGAATTCCGGTTTGTCGGGCCGGTCACCCAAAGCCTTCCGGATTTCCTGAATGTACTTTCTGAGGACCTCTGGGTTCACATAGGTTTCGGGCCACAACGCCTCAAGAATTCTTCCGGTCCGGGGCCGCGTGCCACGTCACCCAACTCGTTGACATAGCCTAGGACAAACTCGCCAGCCTTCATGGGATCTCCCTGGCCGGGAAGAGGCGTTCCGCCTTGCCCTTCGATGAATGGGCGGCTGATGCCGCAACGGCCGACGACATACTCGATAGCCTCTTTGATGTAGCTCGGGCACCGGTTCCCGGTCATGTTATTCGACAAACGCTGTGCAAAACGTCCCTTCCCGATCTTTTCTATATCGCGCAAGAAACTGTCGGGATTGATATCATCAGGGGCCTCCAACACTGTTTGGCTCGTTCTTTCGCTGCGTCTGACTCCGCCAGTTCAGCAAGGGTTTTGCAGATGCTTTTGTGACGACCGCATTTGAATAGATCCACCTCGAAGGTGTACTCATTCACAAAGAGGCCCCTCTTGGCAGCCAGAGCGAGCAGTTCGTCAGCCTTCTTGTCGGCGAGTTTCTTCGCAGTCATGACGTGCGGAAGGAGTTTGAGGATACGCCTTTCTCCCAGGTTCTTTCCATCTTCTCTTGGATCAAAGTCTGTTAGCACCGCGAATGGTATGTCGAGCCCATTTGGGCCGAGTAGCTTCACGAATGGCGCAAAGTTGGTGCCAGCAACAGAACAGACCGTCACTCCGAGCTCATCAAAATCATAGCCAAGGAGCCTTCCGAGAGCCGGGATCACATACATCTCGGCTTCACCTTCGACAAGGAGCACTCCTTTGGCAAATAACATCTCGCCGCGGGTGACGTCGAGATACCGTTCGAGATCCTCCCGTTCTTTCTCCTCAAATTCAAGCTCAGCGGTCGAAACGGCTTCGGAGCCGTCATCATCACCGTGGTCAGCTTCTGATTTACGAAGCAGTACGAGGGATTTGAGCGGGGAGACGCTCACGATGTGGGGTGAATGTGTTGTCATCAAAACCGACGTTGCCGGACGGGGTGGTTCCTCCCCTTCCGCTGCTTCCTGATGTGTCCGCCGCCGTAAAAAGTCACGATAAACCAATCGCTGCAAGTGTGGGTGTAGGTGAGCCTCCGGCTCTTCTATTGCCAGGAAGGTGTGATCCCGCTTTCCTTTTTCAACAAGCTGTTCGAGCTCCAGTGCCTTCAGTGCCAGATAGAGAAGATTGGCAGAACCGAGGCTTGCCTCCCCGACGCCGCGCTTGCCATCATCGATGAAGAGGCGGAGGGCACGCAAGAGACGGTCGGGTTCGGTAGGCGAAAAGCCAAGACTCATCTCCAATGCGTGAGCACTGCCGACCATATCAGTTATCCGTGTAGTGATTTCGTCGGCAAGTGCGCTAACTTCAGGGGTGTCCGTTACCGCTTCAGTGGCATCGGAGAATGTTCTGGGCTATGGCTTCAAGGGCAGCCCGGTCGATGCGGGCCGAGACTTCGTCGAGCAGTGGCCGCAGAGGTGAACGACGCCAGTTGGCCAGATCACCTTCGGAGTCGCGAAGAGCAGGTAGCAAATCCAGCGGCAGGCGACGGCGGAATTCAGACCCCACCCTGCTCTCCGGTTTGTCGCCGCCATAGATAAAAAATTCGTAGTCAGATTCCTTAAGAGGTTCGTCCTCGGCCGATAGCGGCCCAAATACATACGTCAACCGCGACACCATCGGCTCTGATGAGACAAGAAACTCACCGAGGACAGCCAGATACTTATCATCGTCCTCGAAGTCGGCGAAATCCACGGAGATCTTGATGACATCATCTTTCGTGAGCGGTCGAGCCAGACCGTCCCAGAAATCCTCTTCCTTGAGCTGCCGTGCTGAGTCAGGTAGAGACGGATCAAGGATTAAACGGAGGGCATACAACAGATTCGATTTTCCAATCTTGTTTTCACCCACGATAACGGCGTGCTCGCCTACGGCCACATCGAGCTCATGGAAATTGCGGAAGTTCTCAATCCGCACATGGGAAATTCGCATATGACCTCGTAAACGTGGACGCGATTCGGGAACTAGCTACTTTCCGTCGCAAAAATGAGGCATGAGAGGAGCGTAATCAGCGAGGCTGGAGCCCAGGGTTGGAGCCAGAACGTTCAGTTTGAGCGGTGGGATTCAAGAAAGTAATAAAACATTTTGAAGACATATTGTTTTAGACAAGAACGGTGATTAGGATGACGGCCATGATCAAACTACGTCATCAACAACCGTCGCTGTGGCATCGAGGTCTGGCCGAAGATATCGAGGGGTTGTGGGAACCTTGGATGCGGCTGGTGGACGAACTACTGGAAGACGAGCAGCTTGTGGACACGGTGTACGAAGCGCAAGGGGAACGCCATCCACAGAGCCGCATGCGTGGCCGGATGCAAACGCCGGCGGAAGTAGTGTTGCGCCTGCTGTTGTTGAAGCACATCCGGAACTGGAGCTACGACGTGCTGGAGCGAGAGGTGCGGGCCAATTTGGTGTATCGCGCCTTTACCCGGATCGGGGATGAAAAAGTGCCGGACGCCAAGACCCTGGCACGGCTGGGGCAGTTGATCGAGCCGAGAGTCGTGGAGCAATTGCACCAGCGGGTGGTGGAACTGGCGCAGGAGCGAGGAGTGACCCAGGGAAGGAAGTTGCGGGTGGATACGACGGTGGTGGAAAGCAACATTCATTATCCGACCGACAGTAGTTTGTTGGGGGACGGGACGCGAGTGCTGACGCGCACCATGAAGAAGATCGAGTCCAAGTCCGGAGGTCTGAAACGCAAGGTGCGGGATCGCATGCGCAGCATACGCAAGCGCGTGCTGGCGATTGCTTTATCGACCCGACTGCTGGGACCGCCGGGAGAAGAGCGGAGAAAGCGGCAGTATCGGGAACTCCTCAGCTTGACCCGAAAAGTGATGAATCAGGCGCAGAGAGTATTGGCGGAAGTGAAGCAGGCACCACGACGTCGGCGCACTGCAGTGGCAGGTCTGGCGCAATGGCTGGAGACCATGGTGGGGCGGGTTCGGCAAGTGGTGAAACAAACCAAGATTCGGATTTTCGCAGGCGACACGAAGTCGCCGGGAAAGATCGTGAGCGTGTTCGAACCGCACACGGAAATCATTCGCAAAGGGAAAGTGAGCAAGCCCAATGAGTTTGGCAAGCTGGTCAAGATTCAGGAAGCGGAGAACCAAATCGTGACCCACTTCGAGGTGTTTGCCGAGCGTTCTGCGGACTCGACTCTGTTGCTGTCTTCGATCGAGGTGCACCAACAGAGGTTGGGACGAATCCCACGCCGGGTGGCCGCCGATGCGGGATTTTATTCGCGCGAGAACGAGAAAGCGGGACAAGCGCTGGGGGTCCGGTGGATGTCGGTGCCCAACAAGAAAACCACAAGTAGCGAGCGAAAACTTCTTCAGCACCAGCGTTGGTTTCGTAACGGGCAAAAGTGGAGAACCGGCTCGGAGGGCCGAATTAGCGTGCTCAAACGAAGACACGGGTTGCGACGTTGCCTCTATCCCGGTCTGGACGGCATGCGCCGTTGGGTAGGGCTGGGCGTGATTGCAGACAACTTCATCCAGATGGGGTGTTATCTTGCGCGACAGAGCAGCTAAGCCGGCACAGTCCACTTGCCTCGCGCACGAGAATGGACACCCGCCAAATCACCACACAAGACAACATCCGTTGCGTGCAATGTTGCCCGGCCTATGTCAGAAAGAGCATTTTTGCGACGGAAAGTAGCTAAGATGGCCTCAAATCAACATCAAACTATACCTTCTGGCGTGGATTGCCAGAAGGCCAATCATGGAGATGTGACGCATAAGATTGTCCGCGAAACCGATGCAATCGCTAAGCGAAGCGCGATTGGAAACTGGACCGTTCTACTCTAAGGTCCGGACGATAAGCAGAATTACGAATGATCCTCAGAAAGTCCGACGGCGATTTCACCGCTTCGCCCAATTCTCCGAGTTGCATCAGGCTCAAGAACAATGCTACAGAGCGCGCCGAATAACCGAGCCTTCGGGAGCCGCTGCCGAGGTCACGGAGGCAATCGAAAAAGCCGGCGGCTGCGTGGTGGGATCATACAAAGACCCTCTCGGCGGCCATCCTGTTTTTATTTCGATCCTGCCGATTGAAGCTGTCGAGCCCACACCTTTTCAGTGGGATTTGTCCGATGCCCATCACAAACGCCTGGCCGACGTTATCACGGCATTCTGCTGGCCCAAGACCCTTGGTACCGGGCTTGGCTTTGCGCGGCCGCTTTCGGGCTGGTGCGCGTTTCACCATAGCAGGCACTCCATTCTAGTTCCGATGGTCCGTTCTCAGTCGCCAACCACTGTGACCACGACCGTGCGCTGACGCCCGCGCACGTCGCATTCGAGATGAAAGACTTGCTGCCAAGTCCCGAGGATGAGCTTGCCTTCAGCGATGGGCACCGTCAACGATGGGCCGAGCAGCGTTGCCTGGAGATGAGAGTGGCCGTTGCCATCATGCCAGGTTTGCTCGTGGCCGTAATTACGGCTGGGCGGAATCAGCTTGTCCAGAATCGCCGGCAAATCGCGTTGCAGGCCCGGCTCGAACTCAATCGTACCCAGCGCGGCCGTACTCCCCACGTTGAAGATATGCATCAGCCCAGTTTTAATTCCAGACGAGTTTACGATCGCCTTTACCTGTTCCGTGAGGTCATGCATGTCCCCGTGGCTTTTGGTGCTGATCGAGATCTGTTGTTGATAGGTCATTAACGTCTCCTAAGGATGGACAGCGAATGGCTAATTTGGTCAGAAAAATCGAAACAGCGCTCTCATTTGGGTTAGTCGTGGGCGCAGCATTGGCATTCACAATCTGGCATGAACCAGGTTGTGGAACGCTACTGACTTATTTTGCAGTGCGCGTTGCGCTGTATGGTAGCCACTAAACTGGGATGTGCCTTACCCTACGGAAGTGTCTTCCCACCACTCGCTCGGCTCCGACGGCCCGCGAGCAACTGTTCGAACTGCTTCACCGCCTTACGCCCCGCCGCCACTCTCAAGCGCAGCCCCTGGCTCGCCTCCGTCTCGCGTAGAGCGTTTGGGCAACTGAAGCCGGGCAGCGCACGTCGCTGGGACCTGGAAGCCCCGGTTCTCACAGTCTTCTAGCGCCATCTGGATTCGATTTGTGTGTAGCAGGTGATCCATCGACGGAGATTTGCACGGGCGTGTGGATCGGCTGTCATCGGAATCTGGATACAAACCTCGGGCTCAATAAGCCGTCCGCAGCATGGATTGCGGCTTTGATTGACCGCAAAAAAGTCTCTCGTGTTTCTCTCGTGTTGGCTCACGACTCACCGGCAACCCGCACGAATACTGGGGTCGAAACACGCACTTTGCGTACCTCTACGAGTGTAAGTTATTGAGGAAGTGGGAAGATTCGCACATTACGAATCGGCTGCTCTACCAACTGAGCTACGTCGGCTTGCTTTCGATTCTAAATGGCGACACGGGAAGCGTAAAGAGATGGATCTGGCGAATGACTTCGGCGCCGAGTTGCCGAAAAAATCCAAAGGGGTCCGATGCGAATGGATGCCGTCCGTGGAATCTAGGCCGCGCGCTCAGCGACCATCGTCTCGTATTCCTGCTGAGACTGGCCCGGCAAAAGTGCCCACATCGTATAGACGCCTACAGCTGTTCCGAAGGGAATGTTGAAGAGCGAGATGAAAGCCATGACGAGCGCCATAACGCGAGCCCAGGGTTCGCGATGCAACAGGCCCCATCCCGTGATGAATCCGCAGGCCGCCTTGGCCAGAATCATGATTCCGATCACGCTCAACAGCGGACGTAAGAAGCCGGCCGGAGCCTCGGGCGCGCCCATATTATGCAGGTGAGCGAATAGAGTGTTGGCCAGAATATAGACAACGACGCCTCCGACGGCATTGAATGCGGAAATGGCCAGCCAGATGATGCCAAGCAAATGAACGTGCTCCTGCACGCGGCCACGGCGCGGCTGCATCGCAGTTACGGAGCCCACGATTTGCTTGCCACACTGGTTGCAGAATGCCTGGCCGGGTTGCACGGCTGCACCGCATCCGTCACAGAACATATCTCTTTCTCCTTCTCGCGTGCTGGTTTTGATCCGGGCGTCTGCGCAACAACTGCAACAACATATCGTCTGACAGATGATACGTGCCCGGGGTCTAGGAGTTCCCTCAAAGCTGACGTTCTGTTTGATCGTCTGAGGATTGAAGGTCTGAGGAACGATCGTCTGAGGGTCGGGACCAAAACAAAAAGGCCACCCGGCAACGTGGGCGGCCTTCTCTTTCAAGGGAGAATAGTTCCAACGGAGGCGAAAATCCCGTCAAAACTTTCCTGCGAAATCTTATGAGCCGAAAAACCGGAGTGTCAAGCAATTTTTGGGAAATAAATGTCTTTGTTTTCAACAATTTACACAACCAATCAATATCGGGAGTGAGTGTACCAATTTGAGACGAAATGGCGGCATCGCGTTCGTAAGCCGATATTTCTAAGGTAGTTAACCGGGATTCGAGGAGGGTTTGCCCTGGTCAACGGGACTGGCAGAGGTGGCTGGAACTCCCGCGCCGACAGTCTCGGCGAGGTGCAGGGAGATGAACTCCATCTGTTCCGGCCGGTCGAAAAGCTTGTCAGGAAAAAGGCGCTTCATCAGAATGCGGAACCCTCCGAAGGCAACGCCCGCCACGATTGCCATCGCGCCGAGAATGAAGCACAAGAGAATGATGTTCACTAGCAGAGTACCAATACTGTTGTTCTTGTCGAAATAAGTATTCTCGTTCCAGGTGACATTGGCTTCGTAATTTACCAGCCCGAGAAGAGATTTCGCGTCGCTCCCTGAAACCTGTCCAGAGGCTATGGCGATGATTGGACCCGTCCGTTTGGCGAAGAACTGCCCTGCGTTGTCGATGGTAGCGATCCCCGCCTGCGCCCCGCTGCCATGATGAGCGGCATCGATGCGGCGTAAATGCTCCCCCGCAAGCTGCGGCGTGGGATAGTAAATCAACATCAGGGTGAGTTCCCCGTCGGAAGTTTTGTAACGGCCCAGCGTCACTTCAGGACTGGCAGTGAAATCTACCAGTTGCTCGGAAATCGGTGCCGCCAACGCGGCCAAAGCCGTAGGCCCAAGCGCATATTTTTCCGTATTTGCGATATACCCGCGGTGCGGCATGAAAGCAAGCACGGGGGGAAGGTTGCCGGCGTTTCCGCTGGGACGGGGCAGAATTCCAGCCAGTTCGCGCAGTTCCCCGCCCGACATGGGAGACTCTTTGCTGAATAGCGCGTCGACCAGCACATGGCCGCGGTAAAAGAGCACACGCTGACCGAGCGAGGCGCCTTGATCGCCGATCTGTTCTGCCGTCATATCCGGCTGCAGGTAGAAGGTGTATGCACCGAATGCCCCGCTGGCGTCGGCAAAACGAGCCGCACGGATCTTGAGTGTCCGGCCATCTTCGCGGGTGTATGTGGACGAAGCAAAGTCCGCGAAACCGTACTCCTTCAGAACGGCTGCGTTTGTTGGATCTGCGGCTGCCGGGTCGTGGCTGGTTTGAGCGGAAGCCTGCATTTGCCACCCCGCAAACTGGGGGGGGAGAATCGGTGGAACAGCAGGGGCGGCCCCGTCGGCGGCGAAAGCGGTGCCGGCCACGAAAGCAAACACGAAAAATAGGCGAGTTGACCTTAAGAAACTCATGGATCGACCGCGGCGGCGCACAATCCCGCTTGGTTAATTAGAGCACAGAGGAAGCAGAAAAGTTTCAGTCGAGCAGGCGCAATCCTAGAAGCTGCGCAGGCCGGAAAACGTCTTAGTCCCTCCTAGTTACCTTCGGGCCACACTGATCCCCGTCAGAGCTATTCCCGATCCCCAAACCTTGGCGCACACTGGAACTGGCTAATTCATGCAATCGACCATTGTGGAAAGCGACAACCGGCGTCAGGATCGCATGAAGGCGGTGCTGCCTGTGAAAGTACGCGGCCGCGACATGGCCGGGAAATGCTTTGAAGAACTGGTACACACTCTCGACGTTACGCCGAGGGGAGTGCGGCTTGGTGCCGTACGTCATTGTCTGAAGGTGATGGATTCGCTAACCGTGTTGTATCGGCAGCGAAAAATCGAGTTCCGGGTAGTCTGGACCAGGAAGCTCGAGGGCGCGGACGAATACCAGGTAGGGCTGCAAGCACTGACGCACGATCAGGACGCTTGGGGACTGAATCTTTCGGAATTTAAAGTTCGCGATATTCCGATGCCGTTTTCGTCAGTGACAGTTTCTCAGACAACGTGAGTTACACAAGCAGGAGGAGATCATGAGCCATCTTATTCGCACATTGTGGTTGAATGAGGAAGGTCAGGACATCGCCGAATACTCGGTGATGCTGGCGGTGATCCTGGTCATAGTCGTCGGCACGGTACGGCTCATTGGATCCAACGCGAACAACGTGTTCTCGTCGGTTGGGAGTTCAATTCAGTAGGGAGGACCCGCAGTGTATTCGGGCATGAAGCGCCGCCTACCTGTCCACGCCCTCGATACACACCAGACGTTCTACTGCCCCACCGCAGCCTTCTCGAGCTTGCTGGCAACTTTTACTCCGCTTAACCCGTTCACGTACTTGGCGATGCCGCGGTAGAGCGATTCCGCGATGCGCTGGCGGTAGTCACTGGTTTCAAGGCGACGCTCGTCGGTGGGATTACTGACAAAAGAAATCTCCGCCAGAATCGAAGGCATATTGGCCCCGATTAACACAATAAAGGGAGCCTTCTTGACCCCACGGTTGCGGATCGCAGGGCTCTTGGCGGCCAGGCCGCTGTGCAGAGACTGCTGCACGTTTCCGGCAAACTCGCGGGATTCTTCGATTTTTTCCTTAAGGGCGATCTTCTTCACCAAGTCCTGCAGTTCGTAGATGGACTTCTCCGAAACCGCGTTTTCGCGGGCGGCGACTTCCAGCGCCTCGGGAGAGGAAGTGAAATTCAAGTAGTAGGTTTCGACGCCGCGGGCATCCGGATCACGACTGGAGTTGGCGTGGATGGAGACGAACAGGTCGGCGCGCTCCTGGTTCGCGATCGCGGTGCGAGTTTCGAGCGGTATGAACGTGTCGTCCTTACGCGTGTAGACGACTTCAGCGCCCAGCCGCGTTTCGAGCAACTTACCCAGACGTCTTCCGACTTCCAAGACCAGGTCTTTCTCTTCCAGGCCATTGGGGCCGATGGTCCCGGTGTCGTGGCCACCGTGTCCCGGATCAATTACGATCTTGCCAATCTTCAGGCCCAACGCCCGAATCAGAGACCGGTCACCGAGCGCGGTAGGCCGCGCCTCCCGAACTTCGACGTCCGCCATTGCTGAAGATTTCTGCCCCGCCGATGAGGGCTTCCGCCGAGAGCGGCTTACAACTGTGTGACGCGTAGCGGAAACCTTGGCGTCCTTTGCATCCGAGTTCGGATTCGATTCATCACCAGTGCCCTTGGGTGAGGCGGGAGTCAGCGAGCTCTCATCTCTGGTATCGAGCTTAGCGAGCTGCGTCGGGCTCGAATCTTCGTCTTCGGTGTCGACAACCTTTTTCACCGGTGGCTCTGGCTGTTTCTTGCCGGGGGCGGACCGTCCCGAAGAAAGCGACGACGATTTTGCTACTGCCGTGCCGTCTTTCGGGACAATTTTGGTCTCGTCGTTGACATCCATGCTGGTAACTGGAGCCTTACCTGCCTCTGCGCGAATCTCGGATTGCAGTTGGGCCGCTGCCACTTCTGCATCTGACTTCGGACCCGGCTTCGGCTTCGAGTTTTCCTTCCGTGCGGCCTCGATGTCGGCATCAGCCGCGGTTTCCGCAGGCGCCTTCGGTAGCTTGCCGCGCGCATTCTTTCCGTGGATATCGATGATCAGGCGGTACGGATTCGGAATCAGAAAGGCCTCGTAGTCGGAAAGATCATCGACCTCGAGAACCACCCGCGTACGGCCGGGCTGGAACTGCGCGACCCGAATCTTCTTCAGAAATCCATCGTCCACGTCAAAACTCTTGCCTACCAGGGTTGAGGCCAGCTTGGTGCCGCGAAGATCAAAGAAAATTCGATCGGGATGGGCGATGCGCTGCGAGGCAAACTTGACGTCACTCTCAAGATCAATGGCAACCCGGGTGTAGTCGGGCGTCGACCAGTGCCGGATGCCGGTAACCCTAGGAGTTTTTCCGGAAGGCGCTTTCGCGGATTCCTCTTTCTCGTGCGCCGGCGAGCTGAGCTTGTCAGAACTTCCAGAATTCTGGGCAGATTTTTTCTTCTCGGAATCTTCTTTCTTCGCCGCCTTCTTTTCGGCCTCGGCTTGCAAGTCTAAGGCAACAATCGCCTGCTGGGCGTCCTCCGCTAATCGATTATTCGGATAGCGGTGCAGAAATTCCTCAAAAGTAGAACGTGCCTCGTCCGGATCGTCGAGATCGTCTTTGTAAACCTCGCCGATGGTGAACAATGCGTCAAAGCGATACTTACTGCCAGGATATTCGCGGCGCAGGAACTTGTATTGGGCGATGGCGTTGTTCAGGATCTTTTCGTCCTCGAAGCGGCGGCCCATCTCGACCAGGGTCTCCGCCACAGCCACCACGCTGGGATCGGCTTTGGTAGAGGCGGGGGCTCCGAAATAGACGGCGCGGTAGGCATTGATCACGCGCTGATAATCGTGACGAGTACGGTCGGCAGGAAGGCGTCCGTTAAGCGCCTCGCGCATACGCTCGGCAGCGGCAAAGCGGTCACGAGCCCACGTTTCACCGTGATGGGCACGGGCGTGCGCCGGAATCCCAGGGAGCACCAGCAGCAGAAGCGACGCTCCCCAGCGCAAGCCGCGCGGGATCGATAAGGTCTTCAAAATCGTCAGCCTAGACTCTGTTGTTCGTACGTTGAACCTGTTGTATTGAACCTGTGTTGAACCTGTTCGCGTTGCCTAAGAGACGCTGGGTAAACAGATGCTGCGAAATCAGTCTGTGTTGCTGATGTAAAGCATGCCCCTCGCATCTCGTTGAACTCGAACGGGATCGCGAGAAGGCATGCCGGATGACGGACCTACATTAAAGCCTCCGTAATAGAGGTTTGTGATCCGCCGCACGTAGTTCTGGGTTTCTGCGAAGCGCGGAATGCCCGCGCTGCGCGCCACCGCTCCGGAGCCGGCGTTATAGGCGGCCAGGGTCAGCTTCACGTCTCCGCCATAACTTTCCAGAAGTTGCTTTAGGTGCCGAACCCCGGCATCGACGTTCTGCTCGGGATCGAATGGATTTCTTACCTTCAACTGCCTGGCTGTGGAAGGCATTAACTGCATCAGGCCCATCGCGCCCTTGCGCGAGACCGCATTGGGATTGAAGTTCGATTCCACCTTGACCACGGCTCGTACCAGATTCGGATCCACATTATGACGGGCCGCGGCCATGTCGATGGCGGCGTCGATATCGCCCTGCGACATCTGCTTGCCGCGGAAATTTGCCGCGACGATCTTCGCATTCGCGGATTGATACGACTCACGCGAAAAAATCTGGCTGACCTCGGCTGCAGCCGAGCGCGCTGCCTGCATGGACGCGGTGTTCGGCGGCGGTACAGGCTTCCAGCGGTTCTCTTTCACGCTCCAATAACTGAGGGAACGCCGGGGCGCTCCTGTCGCCTGAGTATGGCGAGTCTGACTTGCCGGGATGGATTCATTGATATAAACCTTGCGGCCATGTTCCTCAGTCGCCGTGATTTTTTGCGCTGAATCTTCGCCCGCCCAAAGCCTGGGCGGATTTAGAGAAAGGGAGGTCGCGATTACGGTGCTGGCCGTCAGCATGGTTGCGATTTGCAGGCGTTTTCGCATTACCGGGTATTCACCTTTTGAACCAGCGCTTTCCGGAGGACAAACTCCACCCTCCGCGTGTTCTACCCGGAACCTGACGGAGAATTCTTAAAGCCAGAGTACGACGATTATAGGTGCGTGGGGAGGCCGGGGCAATCTATCTGAAGGACGTAGAACCACTGGAGTAATCCCTGTAACTAATTGATAAAAAACTACTTATATTTCTATCGAGACCCACCGGCCACTGAAATTCGTATGCTGTGCACGTGAGATTCGTATCAGAGGCAGATTCGTATCAGGGCACGCATTTATGCGTGCCGTTAGCGTTGCAATATCGTCGCGCCTTCAGGCGCTGGATTTGCAAATCCGCTCTCCAGCCATGGGCAGCTAGGAAGCCTTCTCCAAGGCCGCCGCGAATGCATCGAGCGAGAGAGAACGCAGGAGGTTGCGGCGCATCCCACGTTCGACCTCCGCAAGGCGGTCCGAAGCGAGCGCGATCCATTCGAAGTCGGCCGAGTCGGCCAGCTTACTGAGCGTGGGCTGGATGTCGATATTCCGGACGAGTTCTGGCGCGCCTGAGGAAACGAACATCAGGTCGCGCAACAGCAGGTAGAGGGTGCGAAGAAGTTGCTCGGTTTTTGCCCTTCCTTCGGCGCCCGGGCGGTAAGACTCGGTAACCTTGAAAAGTTCGCTGTGTTCGCCTCCCCGCAACGCGGAGTTCAGGATGGTCATCGCGTTGTCGCGGGCTGCGATGTACCCCGGGAGATCGAAACTGCGGGCGCGTCCTACGGCCCCCTCGCACAGGCGGGCCACCAGGGATCGGTGCTGCGAGTTCCACTCCGGATGGTGCTTCGCCAAATCCCGATCGATTTCCTCGACCGAAAGCGCGCTTAGGGAAACGACCATCGATCGCGAACGGATGGTGGGCAGCAGTTCGCCGGGATTCTCCGTAAGCAGGAAGATCTTCGCGAATTCGGGCGGCTCTTCCAGGACCTTGAGCAGGGAGTTGGCCGCCTCTTTCATGAAGGCTGAGTCGGTAAAGATGTAGACCCGGCCCTTACCCTCCGACGGACGGTAGTAGATGGTCTCGATGACGCGGCGGACCTGGTCTACCTTGATCATCATCTGAGGCGGATCGGGAGGAATGATGAGCACGTCAGGATGAGTCTGCACGAAGAGGCGAGTTTCTTTTTTGTCCGTCTCACGCAGGTTTTCCCGGGCTTCGACAGCCTCGGCGCAGCGGGCGTCCAGCTCTGCCGCCTGGGCAATGCGAGTGCAATTCGCGCACTTGCCGCAGAAATCAGGGAGGCCATCCGTCGTAATCGGCGACAGGCAGTTCAAGGCCTGCGCCAGCATCAACGCCAACGTATATTTGCCTGAACCGTGCGCACCAGCTAACACAACAGCATGTGGAAAGCGGTCCCGCGCCAGCATGTCGCGCAGGTGGCGTACGCATTCGGCATTGCCGTGAAAATCAGTAAAGGACATTACTCACCACGGAGACACAGAGAAATCCAAAATCATTGTAATCCGTCAGCTGAAGTCAATTCTGACCGGGGTAGGGTGAGCCAGAAGCCATCACAAAATTCTGTCATTCCGACCGACGCGGAGCGCAGCGAGCGGAGTGGAGGAACCTGCTTTTTCCGGCAGTGGACGGCAATCGCGGGACGAAGTATTTTTCAAAACAGATACCAATCTGAGCGCCCCTAACACAGCGTTAACAGCCACCTGGCTTCACTGCGGCGGCGCCCCTCATATCGTCGTCAGCTTTAGCTTGGGCCGCACAACGTCCATGATGCGTTTATGCGTCTCTGCCGGAGTGCCACGGGCATCGACTACCACCACCCGCTGCGGCTCCCGTTTCGCAATCTGCAAATATCCCTCGCGCACCCGCGCAAAGAAGGCGCGCGTCTCCTGCTCGAAGCGGTTCTCGTCGCCGTGGCCGCGGCCTGCGGTTCGGGAAGCGCGCTTATTGCGTCGCCGGGCTCGACTCACCACGCTGGCGGCGTCGGAATCCAGCAGGATCGTCAGATCAGGCTGCAAGTCTCCGCAGAGCACGCGATGCAATTCGAGCACTGGGTCACTACCCAGCTTCCGGCCGCTGCCTTGGTAAGCTTCGGTTGAGTCGGTAAAGCGATCACAGAGCACGACGCTTCCGTGCGCCAGTGCGGGCTCGATCACTTCGGCAATGTGCTGGGCCCGCGAGGCAAACATCAGCGCCATTTCGGCCAGAGGCGAAAGACCAGCGGTGGCAGAGTCGAGCAAGACCTTGCGGATTTTTTCCCCGGTCAATGTGCCTCCGGGCTCGCGGGTTTCCACTACCGTATGTCCGGCGGCGCGCAGCGCGGCCGCGAGCTTGCGTTGTTGTGTACTCTTCCCGGTGCCGTCGAGCCCTTCAAAGGTGATAAATTTTCCGCGCCGTGACATCTGCGGAATGATAGCAGCGCCCGTCCTTTCCTGTACGCCCGCGATCACGGACTGCTATAGTCATAAATTCTGCGGCGCGAGTTGGGCGGTTCATCACCGCTATGGGGGCCTGAAAGAATGAAACTCTCAAGAGTTTTGGGAGTAGTGAGTGTGCTCGCTTTATCGAGTTCCGGCTGGTCCGCGACTCCGCCAAACGTCACTATCTCCGTGGACGCGACGACCGCGCCTCGCAAGATCTTCCATGCCACGCTGAAAATTCCGGCCACCGCGGGAGATCTCACGCTCTACTACCCCAAGTGGATTCCCGGCGAGCACGCACCTGACGGCCCGGTGATTGATCTGGCCGGTTTGAAATTCAGCGCCGGCGGCCAGACGCTGAAGTGGCGCCGTGACCTGCTCGACGGCTTCACCATCCACGTAGAAGTGCCCGCCGGCGTAACCGACGTTGACGCTGAACTCGACTTTCTTTCTCCGGCAACTTTCGAAGCCGGATTCTCAGCCGGTTCCTCGGCCACCGACAAGATGGCCGTGATCAGCTGGAACCAGGTGCTGCTGTATCCCAAAGGTTGGAAATCGGACGATATTAACTACACCGCCAGCCTCAAGCTGCCTCAGGGATGGAAGTTCGGAACTCCTCTGCCGGTCAGCAATCAGAGCGGCAACGAGATTCATTTCGCCACCGTGTCCTTGACCACTCTGGTTGATTCTCCCGTGATCACCGGCGAATTCCTCAAGGTCGTGCCGCTGGCGCAGGATCCGTTAACCGAGATGGACATTGCCGCCGACAGCGCTGCCGCTTTGGACGCGCCGCAGGAAGTCTGGGACCACTACAAGAATCTGGTAGAGCAGACCAAGAAACTTTTCGGAGCGCATCATTACCGCGATTATCACTTCCTGTTCAGCCTGAGCGATCACGTGGCGCACTTCGGACTGGAGCACCACGAGTCCGATGACAGCCGCATCGGCGAGCGCGGACTCGTCGATGAAGGTCCGCGCAAGTTGGCGGCAGGACTGCTGCCGCATGAGTACGTGCATTCGTGGAACGGGAAGTACCGGCGCCCAGCGGATCTGGCTACGCCGGACTATCAAGTGCCGATGCAGGACGATCTGCTTTGGGTGTACGAGGGGCTGACCAACTACTTGGGCGTCGTGCTCACCGGCCGCAGCGGATTACGTACGCCCGACCAGGAGCGGGACGACTTGGCACGCACCGCGGCGGCGCTCGATCACACTCCGGGACGCCAGTGGCGCAATCTGCAAGATACCGCCGATGCAGCGCCGCAGCTTTATTTTTCGCCGGAGGCCTGGCACTCCTGGCGGCGCGGTGTCGACTTCTACGAAGAAGACACGCTCAACTGGTTGTGGACCGATGTGATCATCCGCCAGCAGAGCAAGGGCAAGAAGACGCTGGACGATTTCTGCAAACTCTTCCACGGCGCGCCCAGCACACCGCCCATGGTCAAGCCCTACACTTTCGACGACGTGGTCAACACTCTGAACCAGGTCGCACCGTACGATTGGCGCGGCTTCTGGACCGAACGCCTGACGAACCACGGTCCCGGTGCGCCGCTCGGCGGCATTGAAGGCAGCGGATGGAAGGTCGTCTATGACGAAACACCTTCCGAGATGGAGAGCAGCGGAGAGAGTCTCTACCATTTCATCGATGCGGCCTATTCGATTGGACTCGACTTGCGCGATGACGGAGGCATTACCGATACGATCGAGGGTATGCCCGCGGCCAAAGCCGGAGTCGGGCCCGGCATGAAGCTGGTTGCAGTGAACGGCCGCAAGTTCTCGGTTGAGGTATTGCATTATGCGCTGAAGGCAGGGAAAAACAGTTCGGAGCCGCTGGCGTTGCTGGTCGAGAATACCGACTATTACAAAACGTATCTGCTCGACTATCACGGTGGCGAGCGCTATCCGCATCTGGTACGGGACGAATCGAAGCCGGACTTGCTGAGCGAGATTCTCAAAGCAAAGTAAGCGGAATGCTGTTTGGACTCTGCCAGGCTGCGGAAAGACTCGAGATTCGCGATTCGTATCAGGGCATCGCTTCAGCGATGCCGTAAACGGTACGGGATGAATGCCGGCTTTTAGCCGCTGCTTGAGCCCACTTCAGTCCGTGTTTGAGAGTGCACTCCGCGCGCAGCAGCGCCTGAAGGCGGCTTGGTTGGGGCACCAGTTGCGGCACGGCTGTAAGCCGTGCCCTGATACGAATCGTTAGTTTTCAGCAATGAGTTTAGCGGCTGCAAGTACGCTATCGGCGGGAGGGTGACTTTTCCGCGACCTCCTAGAGTGGAGATTGGGGCCTATGGGTTCCGTACATCGTGCGGCGATCTGCTTGGCCGTTTGGTGCTTATTCTGCAACGGCTTCGCCTGGGCGCAGAACTCCATCCTGGGTTTCACTGCCACCTCGGCCGCCCGCGAAACGGAGATCGAAAAGAAATTCAAAGCGATTCCCTCCCCCGACGAAGAAAGGCGGCAGCATCGCATCTTTACTTCCGAGCCGCACGTCGCCGGATCGAAGCGAAACAACGACCTCGCAGACTACATTGCGGACGAGTGGCGCAAGCAAGGTCTCGAAGATGTAATCATCCGCCGCTACGACGTCTACGGAACAAATCCAAAGAGTGCATCGCTGGAAATGGTCGCGCCGGTCCACTATCAGGCGACCCTGCGCGAAGCCCCGCTGGACGCCGATCCCGACTCGAAAAATCCGCAGATCAGTGGGGCATGGAGCGGCATGTCGATTTCCGGCGAGGTCACCGCTCCAATCATCTACGCGCACAGCGGCAATCCTGAAGACTACGCTTTGCTGCGCCAGCACGGCATCGACGTAAAGGGCAAGATCGTGCTCGTGCGTTACTCGAATCCTTACGGCTACCGCGGATTCAAAGCGCTGACTGCGCAACAAGAAGGTGCGGCTGCGATTCTGATTTACAGCGATCCCGCCGAGGACGGATACAAAAAAGGTAAAGTCGTCCCCGACGGCCCATGGGGCCCCGAATATCACATTCAGCGCGGGGCCATCACTTACGACTTCATGGTCCCCGGCGACCCGCAAACTCCGGGATGGGCATCCGTCCCCGGCGCGAAGCGCATTCCGATTGAGCAAGCGATGTCGGCGCCAAAGATCATGGCGTTGCCGCTCTCCTGGCACGACGCCAAGCCGCTGCTCGAAAACATGGACGGACCGCTTGCGCCCGAGAATTGGCAAGGAGGACTGCCCGTCGAGTATCACCTAGGCGGCGAGCGCGTGCGGGTCCATTTGAAAATCGAGATGGATAATTCCATTCAACCCTATTACGTGGTCGAAGGTCGCATTCGCGGTTCCGCGTTGCCGGACGAGTGGGTCGTGCTCGGCAATCACCGCGATGCCTGGGTCTTCGGCGGCGTCGATCCGAGCAGTGGCACCGCCTCCATGATGGAGATGACTCGGGCCCTGGGCAAGCTGGCGAAAGAAGGAATGCGGCCGCGACGCACGCTGGTGGTCTGCAGTTGGGATGGCGAGGAAATTGGTCTCACCGGTTCCACGGAATGGGGAGAGCAATTTGCCGACGAGCTACGCAAGAAGGCGGTTGCTTATCTCAATGTCGATTCATCCACCTCGGGTCCTGACTTTCATGGCCAGTCGGTGGCTTCACTCGCGCCCATGCTGGTCGAAACCAGCCGCACGCTTGAGGATCCTTCGGGCAAGAGCCTGTTCGAAGCATGGAAGGCGTCGAGCGTTCGAGAGAAGCGCGAAGCCAAACAAGCCGTCGAGGTCACCGACGCAAACCTGGCCGATACCCGCATCGGCAGCGGCTCCGATCATACCGTTTTTCTGAACTTCGTCGGCGTGCCCGTCATTGGTCTGCAGTTCGACGGACCTTATGGCGTTTACCACTCGGGGTATGACGATTTTTATTGGATGAACCACTTCGGCGATCCGGGATACCGCTACCACACACTGATGTCGCAGTTGTGGGGAGTGACCGCGTTGCGCCTGGCCAATGCCGACCTGTTACCGTTCGATTTCGCAAGCTACGCCGACAATGTGCGTCAGTTTGTCAACGAACTTGCGAAGGGCAAAGATGATAGCAAGTGGGGACAGCCGCCCTCGGCTGTCCAGCCGGGCGAAGCCCGGCAGATGCCGCCACTGGACCTCCAACCCGTTCTCGATGCTATCGACGACTTCGAGATCGCCGGCAAGCGCTTCAACGATTCCATTAATCACAAACTCGCCTCAGGCGCAGTCGATCCGAAACTCTCCGACATCATCAATCACGGCATGATGCAGGTCGAACGAAACTGGCTGAATCCCGACGGGATTCCGGGAAGGCCGTGGTTCAAGCACATCCTCTACGGCGCGCGCTTCACCTACGCTCACTTGGAGTTGCCGGGACTGACCGAAGCAGTCGAGAAACAAGATTGGACCACCGCCAGGCAGCAGGCAGAAATTCTCCGCCAGGCCCTGGCCAACAACACCAAACTCGTCAATCAACTCAACTCCAGCCTGAACGGCGACACGGAGAAGTAAGTTCGCAAAAAAATGCTCTGAACTTCACTGCGGGCCTGATCGTCCGCGACTCGGAGGCACTTATAGAGGTGAACCTTCCGGCGGGGGATGCTTCTATCTTAGGGAATGACGACTGCCGCTCCGTCTATCGAATCGCTCTTGATGGCTGCTAACGCTTCATTTGCCTGGTCGAGAGCAAAGATCGTTACTTTCGGCTGAAGGTGAATTTCGGCTGCCAAATTGAGGAAGTCGCGGGCATCGGAGCGAGTCATGTTGGCCACACTGCGCATTTGCCGCTCTCCCCAGAGCAGACGGTCGTAATCGAACTCAGGAATATGATCGAGATGGATCGCGTTGATGGCAACCACGCCGCCCTTTCGCAAGCTGGCGAGAGCCGAGACGACCACGTTTCCGCTCGGAGCGAAAGTAATTGCGCGATCAAGTTCCACCGGCGGCTTGTCCGATTCGGATCCAACCCACTTGGCTCCGAGTGATTCGGCCAGCTTGCGATGCGACGCTCCTCGGCTTGAGACGTAGACCTCGCAATGCCAGGCGTGTAGAACTTCGATTGCCAGATGTGCAGAAGCACCAAAGCCGAACAATCCGACTCTTTCACCTGGCTCCACACCGGCTACGCGGAGGCTGCGAAAACCGATAATGCCGGCGCATAGCAGAGGCGCAGCGTGCAGATCGTCGAGCGCCGCAGGCAGAGGGAAGACAAAGTCCGACCGAGCGACCGCGAATTCAGCATACCCTCCGTTTACGCTATAGCCCGTAAAGGTCGGCGAATCGCAAAGATTCTCAAGGTTTTTTCTGCAGTACCAGCAATCGCCGTCGGTCCCCCCGATCCAGGAGACGCCCACTCTGGCTCCAAGAGGGAGTTCGGAAGACGCTCCCTCGATAATCTCTCCCACGATCTGATGACCCGGAATCAGTTTTGCCCGTAAAGGAGCGAGTTCTCCTTCGACAATGTGAAGGTCCGTCCGGCATACACCGCACGCGAGCACGCGCAGCAATACCTGCCCTGCTCCAGGCTCAGGTCTAGAGTTCTCCTCGATAGCCAGAGGGCGATCCGAGACTCTACCGGGAGAAGTAAGCACTGCGGCTTTCATGCCAATCTCTTTCGTTCGATAGTACTCGAACTACAAGCAAGTCTCTGCCAAGAAAGTTGCCACCCCTGAGGGGTTGCATTGGTTCAATTGCCATGTAACGCCTAACGTGATAGCGCATTCTTGCAAGAGAGGTCATGCTGAACGCGGATTTGGACTTGGGAGGTCCTTAGGTGTTGAGGACCTGGGCGTGACCGCGCTTGCGCCTGGCCAGCGAAACGGCAAGCAGAAATTCTCCGCCAGGCCCTACCAACAACACCAAGCTCGTCAATCAACTCAACTCCAGCCTGAGAGGCGAGACGGCCCGCGACGGGAAGTAAAGTTGCAAAACAAGTGATTTTGGGTAGCGCTAGGCTTTAGGTCTGCGATGACGTGCCTACGGTCACAACATCACGGCCGTTCGCTTTGGATTCATAGAGGCATTGGTCCGCGATTTTGAGCAACTCCGCGGATGTTGAGCCATGTTCCGGAAACGCGGCTACACCTATCGAGAGCGTAAGCGGCCCAAGATTCTGCTTCTTATACTGCAACCGAAGGCTGTTTACTTCCGAGCGAAGCGCGTGCGCGCGGATAACCGCGCCCTGTGCAGATGACTCAGGCAGAATAATGGCGAATTCCTCGCCACCATAACGGCAGCATATATCGGTGATGCGAAAGAAAGTGCGAAACAGATCGGCCAGGGACTGGAGCACTAAGTCTCCTGCATCATGCCCGAAAGTATCGTTGAATCTCTTGAAGTGGTCGAGGTCGAGGAAAAGAATGGCGATGGATTGCTTCTTGCGACCAGCCAATTGCAGCTCTCTTTCAAACGATTCCTCCATGAATCGCCGGTTGAACAGGCGAGTCAGCGGATCACGAATCGACTGTTCACGAAGCGTTTCGCGCAACTGCAGGCTGGCAAGCGAAAGGGCGATCTGCGACGCCGCGCTGGTGGCTAGTTGCTGATGAGACTCGCGAAAACTCTCCGTGCCGGAATCGCACTGGAGCTCTACTGCGCTCTCGAATTCGAGATGCAAAACGCCAACCGTGTTCCCCTGCGCGACCATGGGCACACACAGACCCTCGGTCGTTGAACTCTTGGTCAAATGTTGGCAGGCGATGCCATTTTCCGAATGGCCACTCCAGTGAGGCAAGCCACGGCGCACAGCCCAGCATGCATCGGGAGGAAATGCCGGCGCTAAAACGTCTTTTTTCCCCCACCGAACTGCTGCCTCGATGAGATCTCGCGACGACTTGAACAAATAGAGCGCTCCAGAAGGAGCGTCGGGGAAAAGCCTCTGCACCGAGTTAGCAACCACAGTGCAGGCTTCCTTAACAGTCCCACTACACCCCAGCAGAGATCCCATTTCATTCAGTGAGGTCATCTGTTTTGTGCGGAGTTCCAACTCCTTGACCAGACGATCCAATGACTCCGCATGTTGCCGCTGTGCTTCGCTGGTCCTGATCTGTTCCGAAACGTCTTCGTAGATTAAGTGCGCGCCCCGCACCTCGCCGTTTACCAGCAGCGGCACCCCATGTAGTGCCAGGTCAAGAATCTGCCCGTCTTTGCGCCGTCTTCGCACCGTCCTGTGCAACGCGTTTCCGGCGAAGATCTGCGGAATCAGTTGCGCAGAGCCCGTAGCCTCATCGTCAACGATCCCCACACTCCCAATATCAATGGAGGTGAGTTCGTGCCGGTCGTACTGAAAGAGTCTTTCGAAAGCGGAATTCGCTAGTTCCACCGAGCCCTGCCGGTTAAGAACGACGATCCCCAGGGGGCTATTTTGTATCAGTGAGTCTAAATAGGCGGTTTGTTCATTCAGATCCATTGCCAGGCGCTGTCGCTCGCTGACCTCGGATCCCACGATGAGCCCTACTGCGGACAACACCAGCATGAACAGGGCGACTTTGGTAAACAGGGCTGGAGTTGGGGGGAACAAATGCATCGCGACTACGATTCCAAAATTTAGCGCCAGCAGGCCAGTGATAACTCGCCGGACTCCCTGACGCATTGCAATCCAGATGATCGGGATGAAACACAGATAAAAATGATCGTAACGCCCGTCCTTGGTTCCGAACATCACCCAGAGGACGGCTAATATCGTCAAAATTTGGCCGCAGGTTTCTGCCAGCGCACCAAAAGTGAACGTCGTTCCAGGGGAATGTGCTCTGGTTGAGTGAAGCTGGGGGGGCGTTGGCGAGAGCCAATTACGAACATGCGGAAATATATGGACGAGAAGAAACGGTGCAATGCCCACCAAGCCGATGGCGTCACCCAGGAACCACCCCAGGGCGGACGACTTGTATTCACCCCACGTAATGCTGTGATCCGCAATCAGGCATGCGACACCAATGATTGTTGCTATTACAGCGGCCGTTGCACTCACCAAAACGTAGCGGACCACATCTCGTCGGCGACGCAGTCCAAGATCGATTTTCAGGGAACCGCGCAACACGTATGCCGCCGCGCCATAACAGATACCAATCCCGGCAGCCCCGACCGTGTTGCTGAAAGACATGACTGGCTGGGCGTAAATAACCCTGCTAGCAAAAGCATCGGCGAAACAGGCCAGAATCGCATACCATGGGCTGACTCCCAACATCAGCGCCATAACCACACCGACGGCGGGATACCAGGCAACGAATCCAATGCGAGAAAAGAAAATGACTTCGGGACGGTTTAGCAACAGGTATAACAGGACGAACGAGAGGGAAATCAGAGCGTGGCGAAAAATCAAGCGTCGTGCATGCATGAACAGAGTCTCAGTGAAATCAGGTCAATCAGTTTGAAAACTATTCCTGATGTGCGTTGCCACATAACCGTCCTGAACGTGGACATGTCGCTCCTCTCGATTGTGCGGGAAAGGGATATATGGCCGCTGTTCAATAAGGCTCACAATGCCGATGCGACAGCGAATGAGCGACAAACGTCGATATCCCTACCGACCCGAAGCAGTTTTGGACGCGTGGTCGGCACTCGGAAGCTGCGTGTCGAGGTACCTGTTGCACCTTCACCCTTGCATGTTAGAAGTCGAGTTCTAACCCAAACAGCCTACGTTAGCGGTTACGGTGCGTCTCCATCTCCCATCCACCGACGTGTTTGTGATGTCCGACCTTGCCATCCACAACAAGTTGAGCCGATCATGGTAACGGCGGAAGCGGTTGCGGCGAGCCCGGCTGCTGGCGCCGAAGTCCTTTGTTATCTGGATTTTTACCTCTAAGCTCTTCGCTGTCTAGATTTTGCAGTCGAAATTCCCGCTAACGCGATGATTCCAATAGACCAGGGGGGAGGGGGGTATCGTCCTCCATGAAATCAAAAGCTTCCTGCGGTACGGGATTCTGCCAGACCGGAGCGAACGACTGCCGATGCAGTGGCGACGGGCCGTACTCGCGCAGTGCCGCCAGATGTTTCGGCGTGCTGTATCCCTTATGCGAGGCGAGCCCGTATTCGGGGAAGACCGGATCCCATTCACACATCATGCGATCGCGCTCCACCTTCGCAAGAATCGACGCGGCGGCGATGGAAGCGGAAACCGCATCGCCGTGGATGATGGCTCGCTGCGGCAACTCGCAGTCAAGACGCACTGCATCCACCAGCAGGTGATCGGCCGCGGGTGCAAGGAGCATCACGGCCTCGCGCATGGCGACGCGAGAAGCCTGATAGATATTGATCTGGTCAATCCGCGCCGCGTCCACGGCAGCAACCGCCCAGGCGATCGCATGTTCGCGGATGCGTAGTGCCAGCACTTCGCGGCGATCAGACAAAAGCAGTTTGGAATCGCGCAGTCCCCGCACGCGATAGCTCGGATCGAGAATGACCGCGCCCGCTACCACCGGGCCGAAGAGCGAACCGCGACCAACTTCGTCCACGCCGGCCACCATGGTCGCGCCGGTTGCCCATGCGCGTTTTTCGTAGCGGAGAGTGCATCGCAGCTTTTTCAGCAGGCGCAACTTGGCTGCAGAGGGCGAGAGTGGCCGGGCAGGCGATACTTCAGTTACGGGAGACAAGGGAGTTGTCCACCATCTTCGTCGAGAGCAAAGATTCGTGCAAGTGAAGTTTTCGGTGGCGGGTCAAGTCCCGCGTAGCCAAGTCGTGCCCCTGCCCCACCACCTCTGTAACGCCAGTCAGTAACCATTACTTTGAGTACGGACGTACATTGTCCGGTCGGACATGCCCTGCTATGTTGGCAGTAATCTGACTCGACGGGAGAGGTAGTTGTGGAGCACAAAACTAATACGCCGCCGGAAGACGCCATGCTGATGGGAAAGCTGGTACACCTGGCGATTCCCGTTCGCTGGAGTCTGGTCGAACAAAACCGCCGCGGCCCGGTTGAGTTGGCATGTACCTATGACATCCATCCACGCGGGGCTCGATTGCTGGGCTCACGCAAGGTAAAAGTTGGGGACCTGGTGATGGTTGAGCGCGGACGAAACAAGGCGCTCTGCCAGGTGGTGTGGACCGGCCCTCGTGACTCGCAGTTGCGCGGGCAGTTCACCGTGCAATGTGTCGAGAAAGGCAAAACTCCCTGGGATGAAGAGCTGCGTCAACTGGAAGAAGAGTACCATCCGATCCTTGCGAACGGCCTCGGGTCGCTCAGCGCTATGCGCCGCCGTGCGGATGACAACCGCCGCCGCCGGCCTCGCTATTTCGTCGAAGGGAAAGCCGATGTGATCGACGGCCGGCAGCGCGTGGAAGGCGAGGTACAGCAGCTTTCGGAACTAGGCGCGCGAATCGCCGGCAAGAGCATACTTCATCCCGGAACCGACTTCCGCCTTCTTTTAAATGTCTTCGACGTGAGTGTGGCGGTGAAGGCGAAGGTGAAATACTTGATTGGAAACCAGGGTATGGGAGTAGAGTTCCAGGAAATTCGCCGCGGGGACCAGCCATTGCTCAGTTATGTGTTGAGCAAGTTGCGAACCATGAAGAGAGAAGACGAGTTTATCAAAGTAGAAGTGGTCAGAGAGATGGCCGCTACCGCCGGATAGTCCGATACCTGTCTCCGGATCTGGAATCCGTGCCCGCAGTCTGCACCACCATTCGCTGGCGGACCTGACAACGGACACGATGTCTTCGAAAAACTACTCTGCATCGCGCAGGCGAGCGGCTTTGCCCCGCAGTCCGCGCAGATAGTACAGCTTGGCGCGGCGGACTTTGGACGAGCGCAGCAAGTCAATCTTGTCGATCACCTTGGATTGAACCGGAAAGATGCGCTCGACTCCCTGACCGAAGCTGATTTTGCGCACGGTGAAGCTGGCTTGCGGCCCACGGGTGCGGGAGATGACTACTCCTTCAAAGGCCTGCAGACGCTCCTTGTCGCCTTCTTTGATCTTCACGTGAACACGCACGGTGTCGCCGGGACGGAACTCCGGCAGATCGGTCCTTAGATTTTTTGCCAGCAGCTTCTCGATAATCAGGTTCGACATTGTCGTTATCCTTCGTCGTTCAGTCTTAGTCGTTCAATCTTAGTCGTTCAGTCTCAAAATGTTTTCGTACTAACCCTCAAGAATCGTGCTCCAGGCTGTGGCCCCGATCCTTCTTGATCCGCTTCAAAACCTTGCCATCGTCCGCACTTAACGTCGCACCGTCAAGCAAGTCCGGACGGTTGCGCAGCGTCTTCTCCAGGGCACGCTGGCGGCGCCAGCGGCGAATCTCTTCGTGGTTCCCGGAAATCAATACTCCCGGAACCGCCATCCCGCGAAACTCTGCCGGCCGCGTGTAATGCGGATAATCCAGCAATCCTCCCGAACCGCACGTTGAATCCGCACCGTCGGAGCCTTCTATCTTTGCCCTGGCGTCGGCGGTGAACGATTCCTGCCGCGTTGACGCCTCGTTCCCGACAGCCCCGGGAAGAAGACGCGTCACCGCTTCGATGATTACGGCTGCCGCCATTTCCCCACCGCTCAGAACGTAATCGCCAATCGAAAGCTCACGGTCGGCGAGAAAGTCGGCAACGCGCTCATCCACTCCTTCATAACGTCCGCAGATCAGGACGATGCGATCGAGCGCGGCCAGATTCGCCGCAACGTTCTGGTCAAACCGCTGGCCTTGCGCCGAAAGCAAAACTACAGATTGCTTCACACGGCCGGCCATGCGGTCTTCCCGCGAAGCCAGTGCCAGCGACTCCAGACATTCAAAGAGCGGTTCCGGCTTCAGCACCATGCCTTCGCCGCCGCCGAATGGGCGGTCATCCACGCTACGGTGCTTGTCGTGAGTAAACTCCCGCAAGTCGTGGACTTGAATCTTCACCAGGCCCATCTCGCCGGCCCGGCGCGTTATGCCGTGATCCAGGGGTCCGCGAAAAAAGCCGGGAAAGATCGTGAGGATATCGGCTCTCATCGCGAAACCTTAAACCTTTTCACCGCAGAGGACGCGGAGTACGCCGAGGGTTCTTCTTATTTCGTGAACCTCCGCGTCCTTCGTCGTTCATACTTCTCTCTTCTTGCGCGCCAGCCTGCTCCAGCTTCTCTTCGTTCGTCACCGGCGCGTTGATCTGCAACATTCCCTCTGGAAGATTCATCCGCACTTGTTTGCGCGCTATGTCCAAGCCTTCCAGATATGCTTCTGCGAAGGGCACATCGAACCTTTTCCCACTGTTGTCGGTGACAATCAGCAGCGGCGCTTCGCCGGCTCCGAACTGAACATCCTCGATGCAGCCGACCGCAATTCCGTGGTCAAGCACCGAACAGCCAACGAGGTCGCTGACGTAATTCCAGCCTGACTCAAGCTCTGCACGTTCGGAGCGCGGCACCTGCAGCTCGCTCCGGACCAGAGACTCAGCCTCTGAAATCGAGTCCACTCCCCGGAACTTCAGCACCAGAAGTTCCTTGTGCGGCCAAAACTCTTCAACTTCCAGCTCGCGCCGAGTCTCTTCGGTGCCTGGCGGCAGCGCGAACACGCGCATGCCTTCTGCAAAGCGCTCCGGAACCTCGCTATGAACCTCAGCCGCTACTTCACCTCGACGGCCTTGCGTCTTTACGACCCTGGCCAACGTGATGAACTCGCCACTAGTTCCGGGACTCACCACGGCACCTGCCGTTACTCAAGTATCTCGAGCGTGTAGCGCTTGTGGGCCCTGATACCTACCGCGCTCAACAGCGTACGAAGCGCGCGCGCGGTTCGCCCTTGGCGACCGATCACCTTGCCAACTTCATTCGGCGCGACAGTAAGTTCCAGCACGTCGCCGTCGACCTGCTCGACTGAGACTGCTTCAGGTGCATCTACGAGGGATTTCACAATCCCCTCGATGAGGGCGCGCACGTCTCCAGATGGCTCAGTCATGGTCAGTCACTCGCTGTGGAATCAAGGAATCAAGAAACAACGTGGGCGCGGGCTTACGCTGCCGAACCAGCGCTCTCGGGAGCCGGGGCGGTCTTCGATACCAGCTTGTTCACCCGGTCCGACATTTGAGCTTTATTACGGCGACACCCGACTGCAACACACCCTGGCTACGCCAGGGTGACATTTTCATCTTGCTGTTAGGGTGACAGATTCACGTTGCTACAACAGTCCGGCTTGGCGGGTCAGTCGGACTTCCACAGCCAGCGACGAACGGCACGAAATCCACGTTGAAAAAGGAAAGCCATCGTAAGAAGGCACAGGGCTAGGAGTAGAAACCCAACGTAATTTAGAAGCCATTGAGGAACGGAAGAGAATCTTATCAGGACCAGCAGTGCGGCGAAAACTACCAGCGCAATGATGCCACACCGAAACAAGTCTATTTCCTGGATGAGTTCTAAAGACCTGCCAAAAAGCGTTGAGGTAAAGCGCCAAGACGCCCACGAAAAGTGTCGTGCTTTGCCAAGACTGTAGCATTTTAATTTTCAAGGCCACTCGAGCAAAATGGCCCACCGACTTATTTGAAGATTAGTTGGTTTCCGAAGAGAACGCCAGAAACGCTGAAATGGTGTACACTATTACCGTATGAAAAATATAACTCTGAGTGCTGATGAGAGCCTGATTGAGCAGGCACGCCTCGTAGCGCGGGCGCGGCATAAGACCTTGAATGCGGCCTTCCGCGAGTGGCTGGAGCAGTATGCGGCGCAGGCGGGAGGCGGGGCTGCTGTGGACGCGCTTATGCGCCGTCTGCGACATGTGCGATCGAGAGGACCCTACACCCGGGACGAAATGAATGAGCGGTAGATTCTTTCTCGACACCAACATCTTCATCTATACCTTCGACTCCAAGGCGCCTGCCAAGGCGAAGAAGGCCGTGCAGCTCATTCGCCGGGCTGCGGATACCGGAGAAGGAATCATCAGCTATCAGGTTGTGCAGGAGTTCTTCAACGTTGCGCTTCGGCGTTTTCCTCAACCCATGAACGCGGCCGAGGCTGAACAATATCTAGTCACCGTGCTCCGTCCTCTTCTGGCGGTGCACTCTTCGCCTGCCATTTATCTCGAGGCTTTGCGGACCGCGGAGAAACACCGATTGTCGTGGTACGACTCACTCATCGTCGCGGCGGCCCTGGAAGGCCAGTGCGAGAAGCTCTACAGTGAAGACCTCCAGCATGGACGCACGATTGAAAATCTGAGGATTGAGAATCCCTTCTCGTAACATTACAGCCGTCCGCAATCTCCCGCTTCGGCGAGCGGTTCAGACCTTCTAGCTCCTGGCTCTTAGCAAATTGCAACGTAGCTTGGTTGGCTAGCAGCTAGAAGCCAGGAGCTACCTCGCCGTCCGGCATCCTCCCTCCCCTGCTAGACTCAAATGTTTGGAGGTGCGAGTTTGCAGGGCGTCTACATTCTCTCGGCGGTGCGCACGCCGATCGGCAAGTTCGGCGGATCATTGGCCTCTCTGACCGCTGCAGACATGGGAGTGGTGGCAGCCAAGGCAGCGATAGAGCGCGCCGGAGTCCAGGCTGAGCAGGTGGAGGAAACCATCTTCGGCAATGCGCGGCAGGCTGGAGGCGGGCCTAATCCGGCGCGGCAGATTTCCATTCGCGGCGGCGTGCCGCAGGAAGTTCCCGCTTTCACCGTCAACAAAGCTTGCGCCTCGGGGCTGAAGTCGATTGCGCTGGCCTATCAGGCCATTCTGCTCGGAGATGCGAACTGCATCTTGGCCGGCGGCACGGAATCGATGTCGCGGCTCCCTTACTATCTGGATGGCGCGCGCTGGGGATACCGGCTGGGCAATCAGGAACTCGTCGACGGCATGTATCGCGACGGTTTCTTCTGTCCCATGGCAAAGATGGTTATGGGCGAGACGGCCGAGGTGCTGGCGGAGCAGTATAAGATTTCCCGCGACGAACAAGACGAATACGCACTCACGTCCCAGAATCGCGCGGCGCGGGCCATCGCCGCGGGACGCTTTGGCGATGAAATTGTTCCAGTCTCAGTCGAAAGCAAAAAGGGGACAATCGCTTTCAGTCGCGACGAGCATCCGTTCCCTGACGCGAGCATAGAAAAGCTTGGCAAGCTGGCGAGCGTGTTCTCGAAAACCGGGACCGTCACTGCGGGCAACTCTTCGGGAATCACGGATGGCGCCGCGGCCATCGTGGTCGCGGGCGAATCGTTCGTGAAGCGCAACAACCTGAAGCCGCTGGCGCGAATCTCGGCGGTGACTTCGGCCGGCGTCGATCCTCGCACGATGGGTATTGGCCCGGTCCCTGCCCTGCGGAAGCTCGAACAGAAACACAATCTCAAGCTGCAGGATTTCGGCCTGATTGAGTTGAACGAAGCCTTCGCTGCGCAGGTGCTCGCCTGCGATCGTGAATTAAATTTCAATCGTGACCGGCTTAATGTCAACGGAGGAGCTATTTCGCTCGGCCATCCCATCGGCTGCACCGGCACGCGAATTACGGTGACGTTGTTGCACGAAATGCTGAAGCGCAATACCAGGCGCGGCGTGGCTACGCTCTGTGTGAGCGGCGGCATGGGGATGGCCCTCGCGCTGGAGGATGTTAGCTGAGTGGTCAGCATCGGTCCACCCCCGGTGGAACCGGATTCCGACCTCGCTCAAACAAACAGCGCGAGGTCCGAGCCCTTACGTTGCGCTGCCCAAATGCGGCTACTATACTTGGCTCCAGTGGTTCCTCGGGCCGCTCCGGAGAACGAATGCCTTTATCGGCGGTAATCGTGGACGATGAACAACTCGCCCGCGACGAACTCGCTTACTTGCTCAAGAGTGCGGGTGATGTCGATGTTGTCGCGCAAGGCAAGAACGGTCTTGAAGCGGTAAACCTCATCAAAGAGCACAGCCCCGATCTGGTTTTCCTCGACGTGCAGATGCCCGGTCTCGACGGCTTCGGGGTGATCAAGAAACTGCTCGACAAGAAGATCCCCCTGCCGAAGATTGTCTTTGCTACGGCATATGACCAGTACGCGGTCAAGGCGTTCGAGGTAAACGCCGTGGACTATCTGCTGAAGCCGTTCGACAAAAAGCGTGTGGCGCAGTCGGTGCAGAAGGCCCGGGCTAAACAGGAGGGGGACGGAATACCGGCGGAGAAAATTGAGAGTCTGGTTCGGATGCTGGAGGCCCAAAAACCCCAGACTTCCAAAATCCTGCTCAAGTCTCTGGGACGCATGCTTCTGGTGGACCAGCGCGATATCTGTTACGCGTCGATTGAGGACGGCGTCATCACGGTTGTGACCGGGGGCGCGGCCGGCATGGAAGGTCAGTCGAATTGCCGAACGCTGGAGGAACTGCTCGACAGTTTGGATCCAAGTCTATTCTGGCGGGCGCACCGTTCTTATCTGGTGAACATCAATCGCATCCGCGAAGTAGTTCCCTGGTTCAAGAGCTCCTACCAGTTGCGGATGGACGATAGGAAGCAGACCGAAGTCCCCGTTAGCCGTGCCCAGACCAAGCGGCTTCGGGAACTGTTTGGTCTCTGATTTCGCGCGCTCAATGATTCGAGACCGGTTGATTCGTGACGTCCTCTTGCCAGGCTGTCCCGCCGAAAAAGAATTTCGTCTCCTCGGTTGCCACTCCGGCCCTAGCGGAGCGTTCCGCCCGCTCCACCAGCGCGAGTAGATCGTTAATCAAGGTGCCTGTATACATTCGACCTTCGCATTTACGGGAGGACGGCTGAACCGCGGCCGGCCTCCCGCAGCGGGGGAAGTCTAGACCGCTAGTGCCTCCAGCGCTGTCCGGTTCTGAATGACAAGCGTGGCCCCATCCAGGCGGATCAGCTGTTTTCTCTTCAGGTCGCTGAGTAAACGGGTCACCGTTTCCCGCGAAGATCCGATTCGCTGCGCCATCTCTTCATGTGTCATGGCGGAACGCAGACGGACTTCGTCGGCGTTGGAAAGCTGGGTTTTGGAAAACGAGAGCAACAACCGGGCCAGTTTTCCAGACGAAGATCGTGCCAGCACCAGGTCGTGCATATCGCGATAAGCGGACTGAAACTCCAAGCTCAGGGATTGCGCGGCGTGCATTCCTACTTCGCTGTGGGATTGGAGAAGAGTGAACAAAGACTTGCGATCCACGAAGTTCACGTGACAGGGCGTGGCAGTTTCGGCGGTCATTTCGTAGCTTTGTCCAGAAATGGCGGCGCTCAGTCCCAGGGCTTCTCCCGCCTCAGCTGTCTTTAGAATAAGAACTTTCCCCTCGCGCGAAGTCGTGGAAAGTTTGACCTTACCGGAACAGAGGACGAAGAGGCCGCGGGGCATTTGTCCCTCGACAAACAGGATCGCGCCGGCCGGCAGAGTACTACGATGGCTCGAGAGGTCCACAGCCTTCGCGACCACCTCGGAAAAAGCACAGAAGAATCCGGGCTTGCAGCGGGTGCAATCCGCGCAGCTTTCGATGATTTCAAGCCCGTAGGGAACTTTCATATTGGCCTCCTCCGCTGACCTCTTGGACTTGACCGCGTTGCATGGTGCTGTCCCCAGTGCAACTGACGGCACCTTCTGGGAACTGGACAGCAGAGCCTGGGCTTGTGCCCGCGTATCAGTATCGCCAGTCTGGGCAGCCGCAATCAGTTCCCACGCCGCGCTTGGCTCCGAACGCCGTTCCCACTCCACATGGCAGGCGAACAGATACAGCGAGTCCACGTTTCCGAATTGGGGATCTACACTTGCTTGAATCTCCAGCTTTTCTGTGTCCCCGAGTCCAATCTGGACTAGGGGCCATCGTTCCTCACATGCCGGCGTGGTCCAACTTGAGAACGCCCCGGCGTGGGCTGGCTTCGCCCAGGAACGAAATCTTTTTGCGGGCGCTAACTCTTTCCCTGGAGCACACCCAAGTCTGGGCTCGACGGGTTGCCATCTGTTTGACAGTAGCACTTGTCCACTCCGTTCAGTGCGCACCGCAACTTTGATTGGGGGAGGCTGCAGCGCCCTTACTCCGCAAGGTCAATTCGAACTTTCTTGCTAGACCGGAGGAGAGAATTGCCAGTGCAAGTGTTGTTCCACAATTGTTCGAGATGAGGAATAGCCAAACTTCCCTGTTTGGCACAACTTCCGAAACGGATACCGCTGCCCGAAGGAGGAAGGATGACGAGGGTTCGGCAACGTGCCGATTAGTCGGCACTTACTCGCGGCTGCGAGCATCCCCGGTGGTAGTCGACTTATGGCGTGGAGTACGGAACGGGTCTTCCGCAGGTCAAGGCAGAAGTTTGACAGCGATTGCTTACCGCAAGCATGCAGCATGCTCCGATACCAATCGAGGGTTTCGGCAATTCTCTAGGACTGCTTCGGACTGGAGTAGTCTTCGCTGGTGATCTTCAATCGTTGTATCTTGGATTGCAGCGTTGTCCTTTTGACACCGAGACGGCGAGCCGCTCCGGTAGGTCCCGAGATAACACCCGCGGTCTGCCTTAGCACGCGGATGATGTGCGCGCGCTCGGCATTCTCGAGGGTGTGATCGGCGGCCGCAGTCCGGTCCGCCGCCAGCAGTTCGGTTAGGGGGACACGCAGAACGGGACCTTCGCTCAGTATGACGGACCTTTCCATGAAATTTTCCAGTTCGCGTACGTTGCCCGGCCAATGCCAGTTGATGAGGGCGTTCATAGTTTCCTTCGGAATGGTCTCGATGCGCCGGTCCATGCGGCGTGCATACTTCTGGACAAAGTAGTGCACCAGCATGGGAATATCTTCGCGGCGATCGCGCAGAGGCGGCATACGAACTGGAAATACATTCAATCGATAGAAGAGGTCGCTGCGGAATTGGCCATCAGAAACGCTTCTTGCCAAATCGCGGTTCGTCGCCGCGATCAAACGCAGATTCACTTTGATGGTGCGCGTGCCCCCAAGGCGCTCAAACTCATGGTCCTGCAGGACACGCAGGAGCTTGGGCTGCACTTCCAACGGTATTTCTCCCACCTCATCCAGGAACAGAGTGCCTTGGTCGGCAAGTTCCATACGGCCGACCTTCTGCGAGACGGCTCCGGTGAAGGCCCCTTTCTCGTGGCCGAAGAGTTCACTCTCCAGCAAGCCGGTCGGAATGGCGGCACAATTTACTTTAATAAAGCCCCGGTCCTTGCGGCCGCTCATGCGGTGGAGCGCGCGTGCGATAAGCTCTTTGCCCGTACCCGTCTCCCCGAGGACGAGAACGGTGGCGTCGCTGCTGGCAACGGTTGCCACCTGCTGCAGGACTTGTTTGAGTACCGGACTCTCTCCCACGATTTCCTCGAAGTTCGTTTCCGTGCGGATTTCCCCTTCGAGGTATTTCTTCTCCTCCGCCAGCCGGTTCTTGAGTTCGTGGATCTGGCGAGAAGCGTGGGCATTTTCCAGGGCGATCGCGAGCTGGGCCCCCACCTGATTGAGCAATGCCAAATCCTCAGGCTGGAAAGCATTCAACCGGGTGCTGGCCAGGGACAGAGCTCCAACGGTCCCGCTTGGGCGAAGTAACGGCACACAACAAAGAGACTTCAACCCCTCTCCCAGATAACTGTCGGCGATCCCCGCCGTTGAGGGCTCTGCTCGGAAGCCGGCGATGTCTTCTTGAGAGAACATAACCGCCTGGCGTTCAGCCACCGCCCTGCCTTGTGGTCCACCGCTGGTGACGGGTGTGGCGGCGGAAAACAAGCCCTTGCCGAGAGGGAAGTCCAGAGCCCTGCGCACAAATACCCTCTTCTCTTCGTCATACAGGCCAAAAGCTGCAAACTCATGTCGCAAGACGCGGCGAAGCAGAGCCGAGATTCTGGGGAATATCCTTGGCACGTCCCAATTTCCCTCCAATACCCGGCTTAACTCCAGAAGCACATACAGCCGCTCCTTCTCCTTCTTCAACGTCGCGGTGAGAGTACGGAAGGATTCTTCGAGCTTTTTCTGCCTACTGGTTTCAAACGCGACAACAGCGATTCGATTTACTCTTCCGTCCGTACTCCTAATGGGAAAATAGTGCTCGACCCAATGATTGATCTCGTTCCTGCCGGGCAGCGCGGCGCTCAGTTCGAAGTTCAAAACGGGCTGTCCGGTGGACAATACGCGTTGGAAGTGTGGATCAAGCGTTTTCGCAACCTCGCCGAGAACTTCATGGGTGGTTTTTCCCAAATGCGCCTGCACCGGTATGCCATTCATTTCCGCGAGTGCCCGGTTGATGGCCAGATACCGGAGTTCCGAGTCCAGGATACAAAGACCCACCGTGGAACCACCGAAGTAGGCATCGATTAACTGTTCCGGATCATCGAGACCTTCTGGGAAAGCAAACGAGATCGGATTATCGACACCCTGTGCCGCGTGATTCGCTGCTGTGGTGGAACTTCTTGGCGAAGCGGGATCGGAACTCAAAACTGGAAAATCGGCGATACTCAGCCCGCCCGCATTGGCGAGAAGCAGTCGGACTCGCTCTCTTTCCTCGGCGAACGTGGCCAGGACTAGCCTTTTATCGACGCAAAGGGCCACAATCTCCGACACTCGCTGCAGGTATCGAACCTGTCGCGGGGTGAATGCGCGAGGCCGCTTGCTGCCGAAGCCGAGCGCACCGAGGTTCGAGTTTGGCGTGCTTAAGGGCAGCGCGGTGTAGGAAGACAACTTAAAGTCGCGCAGCCATGCCAGTCCGGAACGGAATATTGTCTCCCGCTCAAGGTCATCAATGGTAACTGACTGACGATGCTTCCAAACCCAGCCCTCTACCGAGTCGTCGATGGTAACTTCCAAAGGCCGCTTCGGCCACTCCGCACCATCCCACACGTAAAGCTTTATCAGGTTTTCGGTAGAATCGTGCAGCGCAAAGTTGAGGAAATCAAAGGGAACCACAGCGCGGAGACTGGGAGCCAGCCCGCGAAACAGATCGCCGGGCTCATGGTGACGCGACAACACGTCAACCATTTCCAGCAAAGCAGCGTGGCGCTGCAAATCAAGCTCTAAACCTGGCGCGCTCAAGGGGTACATCGTGCCCATTCTTTCGAGCCTGCACTCCCCCCAAAGAGCAGACCAGCTCTTATACCGTCAGCGATGGCGGCATTATACTCATAGCTGTCAAGGGAATGACGGTTTTCTCTCCAGTATCGCTTTTCGTAACAAGATGGTCCATCACTGAGGCGGACATCACTTCCAATACAACGGTACAAGGGGACGGGGGCCAAAATCCATTGTGCGTTGGTGCAGGCGTATTAACTTTAGTAAAGATGACCTTTGCGAAGGTTTATCGCCTTGAACTTTGATCGCTTTGAACCAAAGCGATACCAATTTTCTCAGACATCCGCACCAACTCCGGCAGCGAGTCCGCGGCCATTTTTCTCATAAGCTGGCTTCGATGGACCTTTACCGTCGCTTCGCTGGTTCCAATTTCGGCGGCTATTTGTTTGTTGGGTCGTCCAATCGCATCCAGCAGATCCTGATCACGGAATGGCTTGGTGAGGAATTCAACCGCTCCCGCCTTCATGGCCCGCACGGTCATCGGAATGTCCCCATGGGCAGTAATGAAGATGATGGGAATGGGAATGCCGGCCACCGCCAGTTCGCGTTGGAAATCAAGCCCACTCATACCGGGTAGCCGGATATCCAGTACCAGACAATTAGGTAAATCCGGACGTTCGCTACGCAGGAACTCCTGTGCGGAACCGAACAGCTCGACTCGTAATCCTACAGATTCGACCAGACGCTTGATCGCCCGCCGCACCGACGGATCATCATCCACGACAAAAACAACAGCGGCCGCCTCACTCATGCAACACCACTGTCAGACGGCGGCAAAGTCAATTGAAAGAGTCCGCCTGCGGCGGATCGAGCCCCTCTCCAGAATTTCTGGACCTGAATGAACACGTCGCTCTGCTTTCTAGCTGATTTGATGGGAAAAAATCTATTGTGCGTTGGTAAATGAAAATCTGACGTTGGTGAAGGCGCTACGAAGGTTTATGAGTTTCTGGGGACGGCAAGCCCATTTTTTCCGTCATTCTTACAATGTCAGCCAACGATGCGGCGCCCATCTTTCGCATAAGCTGGCTGCGATGCACCTTGATGGTTGCTTCGCTGGCTCCGACGGCGTCGGCTATTTGTTTGTTCGGGAGACCGGACACCACCCAAGGCAATCGCATCCAGCAGATCCTGATCACGGAATGGCTTGGTGAGGAATTCAACCGCTCCCGCCTTCATGGCCCGCACGGTCATCGGAATGTCCCCATGGGCGGTAATGAAGACGATGGGAATGTGAATAGCGGCCTTCGCCAGTTCGCGTTGGAAATCAAGCCCGCTGATGCCGGGTAACCGGATGTCCAGTACCAGGCAACTCGCTGCATCCGGACGTTCGCTGCGCAAGAACTCCTGCGCAGAACCGAACAGTTCGGCGCGCAATCCTACAGACTCGACCAGACGCTTGATCGCCCGACGCACCGATGGATCATCATCCACTACAAAAACCACGGGGGCCGCCTCACTCATGAAACACCATTGCCAGAGGGCGGCAAAGTAAACTGAAAGAGGGTCCCCTCCGGGCCGGATCCGCCCACAAACGGCCTCCATGGGACTCTACAATAGACCGGCTGATCGATAATCCCATTCCGATCCCGCCGGGCTTGGTGGTAAAGAATGGCTCGAAGATGTGCTCCGCTTGGTCCGCATCGATCCCGGTTCCAGAATCTTGCACCTCAGTCATGAAGCATCGTGGGGATTCACAGGTAAAGTGAATTGGAACAAGGCACCCTGGGAATCTGACACCAGGGACAATAGCCCAGCATGGGACTCGATTATGGAACGGCTGATCGCTAGTCCCATTCCGATGCCTTCCGCCTTCGTAGTAAAAAATGGTTCAAAGATGCGGCCTGCCAGCTCCGGTTTGATTCCTCGCCCAGAATCTTGAACCTGCACTAACACACCGTCTGTGCTCTTTGCCGACCTGATCAGAAGCTTCCGTGGCTGTTCCGTGGAAAGTCGCATGGCTTCAAGGCCGTTCATGATCAGGTTAATCAACACCTGTTGCAACTGCACCGGATCCCCCTGCACGCGTGGAAGATTAGATGCAAGTTCGGTGCGTACGTGCACCCGGTTCCGGGCTAGCTCGTTGCGCAGGAGAGTGGCTACCTCCTGAATGATTTCGTTGATGTCGAGTTCCACCCTGGGGGTAGTCCCCTTCATCAACAATCCACGAATTCGCGAAATGACCGAGCTCGCGCGGGTGCCGTCGTTCACAATTTCCGTAATTGCCGCACGTAATTCATTGAGATTCGGGGTCGAACTTTCGAGCTGGCGTAAGGAGAAGTTCGCGTTGGTCACGATTGCGGTGAGGGGCTGATTAACCTCGTGGGCTATGGTCGCCGCCAGTTCCCCCATCGATTGCGTGCGCGTAACGTGAGCAAGTTTGCTCTGCGCATCCAATAAAGCTTCTTCGACGCGCTTTCGATCCTCGATGTCGGTACTGGTTCCATACCATTTAACGACGTTCCAATTCGTCCCGTAGAGGCACAGCGCGAAGCAGGAACCAGCGGTATGCGCCGTCCGCCCGTCTTATGAGCGCCTCCCTTTCAAAAGGCTCCCCTGCCGCAAAGGCTGCCCGCCATTCCTCTTCTGCGCGGTCTTCGGGATGAAATTCGTTCATCCAGCCCCAGCCTAATGCTTCTTCCACAGAGAGACCGGTGTACTCCAGGAAACGTTGATTCAAGAAATCAGCGGAGCCGTCGGGCAATTTGCTCCACACCAGCGCAGGAAGCGTGTCAATGACGAGTCGCAGGCGGTCTTCACTTCGCCGCACGTCCTCTTCTGCCCGCTCTCGCTCGGAAATCTCCTTCCTAAGCGTTTGGTTGACTGCTTCAAGCTGTAAGGTCCGCTCGGTGACGCGACGATCCAACTCCTGGTTGAGCCGCTGGACTTCGGCACCCGCTCTCCTGTCCACGGACGATGTAATGATGGCGGCCACAAGCACGATCAAGGTCGCAATGAAAACTCCATAGTTGCCAAGGGGGGAGATGCTCACAGCGTGGGAAAGGTCCGGAGGCGCGGCGGGGATGAAACTTGTGGCAGCCATACCGGTGTAATGCATCGCGGACACGGCGGCACCCATCACCACGGCGCTGCCAAGCCTTCGCGGAACACTCCCTCTAGTCTCCTCTCGTAGATCGAATGCCATCAGCAGCGCAACCAGGGAAAACAGGATTGCGAGCAAAATGGAACAGGTCACGAGAATGGGGGAAAACCGGGTGATGGCAGGCAATCTCATTGATGCCATGCAGAGGTAGTGCAGGCCGGCGATGCCGCCGCCCATAATAACGCTGCCGGTCAAGGCCTCAACCGGGCCCATTTTCTGGCGGCTTGCCACGTACAGCGCGACCGCGGACGACAGGATGGCCACCAAGGGTGCTGCCAGAACTGTCGGCCAGTGGTACTCGACGGGCACAGGCAAGCGGAAGGCCAGTATCCCCTTAACATGCATCGCCCAGATGCCGATGCCCATCGCGGTGGCGCCACCGCTCAACCAAGCCAGGCGAACCCGGCCGCTTGCGGCAGTTACGCGCCCTGTAAGGTCGAGCGCGGCATAGGACGCAGCAACGGCTATCAGCACCGAGCGCGCCACCCCGCCGTAGTTGTAGGCGCCGGAGATGGCCGTGTTTGCGGAGATCATCACAACGGACCCGTCGCCACTCTTGGGTGAATCAAAACTTGTAGGCCGAACAAGAGCCTTGAAAATAATGGCCCGAAATACATGACCCGCCCGAGATCTGACATCAGGGGAAACTGAAGCGTTTAACAGTGTACGCCCATCGCGTCAGGACCGGAAGTTGCCTCAAAGGATAAGGATAAAGGATGAGGGTTAAGATTTACTGTACCTTGCAGCGCAGCGTTGCTGCGGCTCCGCGCGAGCCCACCCGCGTATAATCGCAGTGTGGCACGCGGGTGGGAAAGCAAGTCGGTGGAAGCGCAGCAGGCGGAGGCAAGCGAGAAACCCGGGAGACGGGGGCCACCTATAACTCCGGCAGAAGCTGCGCGCCAGCGCGAAGTGGAGGGTCTGCGCCTTTCACGCCGGAGAATCGTCCAGGAGCTATCCGCCCAGCAGGACTCGCGACATCGCAAAATGCTCGAGCAGGCGCTCGCCGACCTTGAACAGAAGATCGCAAGATTGGCGGTCGACGGCGAATGACTGAGGCGTATCCCCCGCGGCCTCGTTCTTCATCTGGTTTTCGCCATCAGCCGTCCGGCGGCCGATAGAGTGGACCGCATATTTTGTTGACGTATAATGAGCTGTTCATGAAAGCCTACGTCTACGTATCTCTTAAGAAAAGCGTTCTCGATCCCCAGGGAAAGACTATCCAGGGGGCGCTGAAGAAAATGGGCTACAAAGGCCTGGAGGACGTGCGCCAGGGTAAGTACTTTGAGCTGACCCTGGACGGCGGACTGTCGCGCGACGAAGCCCAGACAGAAGTCGAGCGCATCGCTCGCGATGTTCTGACCAACCCGGTGATCGAAGAGTTCCGCTTTTCCCTCGCTGACTAAGGAATCGATTGGGGTCTCCGCATGTGCGGCATTGTCGGTTATGTAGGTAAGAAGCGTGTCGTTCCCGTCATCCTGGACGGGTTGAGGCGGCTTGAATATCGCGGCTATGACTCGGCCGGAATTGCTGTGGCGGGCAATGGGGACGGGTTGCAGATCTGTCGCGCAGAAGGCAAGCTGCGCAACCTCGAAGAAGCCATCCGACTGAAGCCGATCGACGGCACCTACGGTATCGGACACACGCGCTGGGCCACCCACGGACGGCCTACCGAGGAAAACGCCCATCCCCACCGCGACTGCACCGGCAAAATCGTGGTCGTGCACAACGGCATCGTGGAGAATTACCTGAGCCTGAAGAAGAAGCTCATCGAGGAAGGCCATCGCTTCACGACGGAAACCGACACCGAGGTCATCGCCCACCTGGTTGAGAAATATTTGCTGAAGACGGGCAATGGGGACCATCCCTTGCTCGAAGAGGCGGTTCGCAAGACGGTGAAGCAACTGACGGGTGTATTTGCCCTGGCTGTGATCTCGGTGGATGAGCCGAACAAGATTGTAGCCGCCCGCAACGGTCCCCCTGCGGTCATAGGGTTAGGCAACGATGAATACTTTGTTGCGTCGGACGTGCCGGCGATTCTGTACCACACGCGGGATATTTTTTTCCTGGCTGACGGCGACCTTGCCGTGGTCACTTCCGATGGTGTGCAGCTTACCGACTTCGACGGCAAGCCGATCCAGCGCCAGGTACAGCATGTTACCTGGGACCCGATCATGGCGGAAAAGGGCGGCTTCAAGCACTTCATGCTCAAGGAAATTTACGAGCAGCCGCGCGCCATCCGCGACACTACGCTGGGCCGCGTGTCACAGGACACTGGCCACATTTTCCTCGATCAAATGGAAATCAGCGAAGCCGAGTTTCGTGCGGCGAAGAAGATCAACATCGTCGCCTGCGGTACAAGTTGGCATGCTGGACAGGCAGTGGACTACGCGAGTGAATGGCGCTATCGCGATCCCATCGTGGGGCCGGATACGATCACGCTGGTCATCTCGCAATCCGGTGAGACCGCCGACACCATCGCCGCCCAGCGTGAAGCCAAGGCCAGGGGCTCGAAGACCCTGGCCATCTGCAACGTGGTTGGCTCCATGATCACGCGCGAAGCTTCTGGGACGATCTATACCCACGCCGGACCCGAAATCGGCGTGGCTTCGACCAAGGCTTTTACCGGACAGCTCACCGCGCTTTATCTGTTCGCCTTGTATCTCGCGCAGGTGCGCGGCACGATGTCCACCGAACAGGCACGAGCGGCGGTTCAGGAAATCACTCATATTCCCGGCAAACTCGAACAGCTTCTGACCCGCGATGAACTGTGCGAGGAGCTTGCGAAACATTACCAGCGGGCCCATGACTTTCTGTTTCTCGGACGTGGCATTCATTATCCGATCGCGCTGGAAGGCGCCCTCAAGCTGAAGGAGATTTCCTACATCCACGCCGAAGGATATCCCGCCGGCGAAATGAAACATGGCCCCAATGCGCTGATCGACGAAAACCTCCCTGTAGTGATCATCGCCACGAGGGATATGAACAATCCTGGCTCAATGGTGCGCTACGAAAAAACCATTTCGAATTTGAAAGAAGTCAAGGCACGTTCCGGCGTGGTCATCGCCCTGGCCACCGAAGGCGACGAAGAAATCAAAGAGGCTGCGGACCATGTCCTGTACGTTCCGCCGGCACCCGAAGAACTCTCGCCTATATTGGAAATCGTTCCGTTGCAGTTGCTGGCCTATCACATCGCCGTACGCCGGGGCTGTGACGTCGATCAGCCCAGGAATCTGGCCAAGTCCGTCACCGTGGAGTAGAGCGGAGCGCTTGCGGTCACGTAGTGCTTTGGGGTGGCGTAGTGCTTTGGGGTGGCGCAGCGCTTTGAGCGCTGCGATATGCGATCTTTTGGTCGACCGCGGGCTTTTTAGCCCCTGAGGTACTCTCTTTCCCGGTCTTGCACCTTGAATCCGGCGATCTCATCTACATGATCGATGGCCCCGTTCCAAACCCACACTGCTCGCCTGGTGCGAACTACCATTTTGTCCGATCTCACGAAGCATCTCGAATTCGAGATGCCCGGCATAAGCCGCTTCGGCTTCGTACCGGGACAGTGGCTTTCGTTCAAACAATTCACCCCCAGCGGCGAAGAAATCACGCGCGCGTATTCGATTGCCTCCCCGCCCTCGGATGACAATCGTTTCGCTCTCTGTCTCAATCGCGTGCAGGACGGCTTCATGTCGAACTTTCTATGCGACATGGAAGAAGGAGACGAGATTTCCTGCCAGGGCCCATTCGGCGATTTCATTCTGCGGCCTCCTCTGCACGACACGGCTTTTATTGCAACCGGAACCGGTATCGCACCATTTCGCTCCATGCTGCAGTGGCTGCTGGAGGAACAATCGCGGCATCAAGACAAGCAGTTTTGGCTGTTGTTTGGCAACCGTCACGAGCAAGACATCTACTACCATGATGAATGGCAGCGTCTCGCTGCCGAACATCCTAACTTTCATTACCTGCCAACGCTCAGTCGCGGCGGCACGGATTGGCAAGGACTTCGTGGCTATGTGCAGGAACATGTGCCGCGGATCGTGCAGGGGCGCACAGACATGCAAGCCTACGTCTGTGGCCTCGACAAGATGGTCACTGCGAACCGTGAACTGCTGAAGTCACTGGGATGGGACCGGAAGTCGATCCGTTATGAGAAATATGACTAGCCATGTTTACTGGGTCTATTCAGCAGAGAGCGAGGCTGCCCCTCTTATCGCTTTGCCTAGCTGCCGCAGAACCCACGCCAACGCGGCGATTCCGGCGATCCAGACCGCAAAAGCCGCCTTCACGACCCATCCCGGCGCCGTTCCAACTCGCCGCAGCAAGAAAGGCAGAAAATTCCACGTCGTGATGTGAACATAGTCCCACGCGTCCTGCGTCATGGACTCGTTGTTCAATCCCCACGCATCCATCTTGCCGAAAGCAAAGGCCGCGATATTCTTGAAACGCAGAGCGATCACGAATGTGGGGTGCCCCAGCGTCTCCATCTGGTAAATCTCCAGCGGCACCCAGAACGCCAGGGACGCCACTTGAATCACCAGGCTGACTGCAATGAGAACCATCCCCACGCGCCATATCCCCTTGCTGAGATTCTCGCGATAATGCAGCAGCAACGGCACCGCTATAAATGCCACCAACTCCACCGCTGTTGAAACGTAACGGTCGCCCCACGCGAAGTCGCCCGCCCAATATGTATATCGTGCATAGAAGCTGATGTACCCGAGCAGCAGTAAGAGTGAGGTCACTCCATACGCCCGCACTTCCGGACTCAGCCGCTTCCACAAGGGGACGAGCAGCAAAATCGCGAGTATCAGCAGAGGATCGAAAAGAAAGATCGATTTCTCCGGCTTGAAAAGTGCGCCCATGAATCCGACGTGAAAGGGTGTAGTCCACGGGAAATTCGGCGGCAACGTCGGATCCTGAAGACGTTGCTCCCGCGCGAAGATCGACACATACGTATTGGTGAACGATCCAAAACGATAGAACTGGTAGATCCGGTCGATGATGAAAAAAAGGCCGTAGACCGGCAATGCGATCTTTGAGTAAGCAAGGAAGCGCTGCCACAAGTCGCGTCCGCGCACATGCTCAAACCAGAGGACAGCTAACAGGAAGACACCTGCCGCGATCAGATCCAAGCCTGCAGTAAGGCGGGTAAGCAGGTTCAGCCCGAGCGCGGCGGAGCCAATGAAAAGCGCACGCTGATTGTCCGCTCGAAGCCACTCATACTGACAGGAAAGCCCGACGAGAGTCAGAAGCATGATGTAGTTGTTCTCCATCATGTTCTGGGTGTAGTGCAGGTGCGTGGTGCAGAACATCAACGCCAGCACCCCGGCAACGGCTTCTCTCGGGGTGAAGCGCAACTGGCGCAGAAGGCGGAACGCGATCAAGGCAGTCAGCACGTTGAGGAGAATATTGGTGATGTAGCTGACGACAATGCTGCGCACTGCGGGATCGTCTGTATAGTCCGAGAAAACTGGCAGGTGTGCGAGCCAAGTTCCAATCAGATCAGCGGGCAACATGAGCAGCGACTGTCCGATCCCATACCAACTGTAAAGGTGACCTCCGCGGCCGCGCAGACCGAATTCCGGATATTCGTTGGGAAACACCTGCGGCTGGGAAGTCCAGATCCAATGTGTGGTTTGCAGGCGGTGCATGGTGTCGGCAGTTCCTAGCTCGCCCGATTGCACCACGAAGGCGAGCAGGCCAGCCGTCAGGCATAGGAGGAATAGAGGATCGCGAAGTCTGACGCTGAGACGCGAGGTCATCGCTCTGCATGGTAATACAGGTGAGGTCAGGCTTCCGGCTTTCGGCCTCAGGCGTTCGGCTTCCCGGTTTCTCGCCGCATTCTTCGCAAACTAAGACGCAAGCAGCAATTCTTCGGTGAATTCCACAACCTTCGGACAAAATTCATCGTCATTTAATCTTCCCTGGCTTGCAGCCGGCAACCAACGCTAACCAGAATAGATTTCTCTGGCCTACCAGCAGCGGAGGGCTCGTCTCTGCCTTCCAAAAAATCCACTTGTCCAGATGAGCTCGTCAGAGCTCGAGATTGGAGATCGTGATGGCAATGAATCGAAGAAAGTTTCTTGCAGGAGTTGCAGGCGCGGCCGGGGCTGTGGCCGCGGGTTCGATCGCTGGCTTGCATCCCCCTAAGCTGTTTGGCCGTCAGGCGCTGGATCCGTTCACGCAGCTTGTTGCGCCGAATCAGTCCGGCATTGAACACATCGTGGTCGTGACCATGGAAAATCGGAGCCTCGACCACTTCCTGGGTTGGCTGCCCGGCGCGAATGGCAAGCAGGCTGGGCTGAAGTACAAGGATCCCAGCGGAGTCGTGCACAAGACGTACCGGTTGGCGCCTGATTTCACGGGCTGTCCTCACCCTGATCCCGACCATTCTTATAACGGGGCACGGATCGAGTACGACAACGGACTGATGGACGGGTTCCTCCTCGACGCTTCCAACGACGTATTCTCGATCGGCTACTACACGGCCGCCGATATTCCTTTCTATGCCGCCCTCGCCAAGAACTACACAACGCTCAGCAGTTACTTCCCGTCCATCCTGGGACCAACCTTTCCGAACCGGCTGTTCTTGCACGCGGCGCAGACTGACCGACTCGACAACTCGCTGACGCCTACAAGTTTGCCCACTATCTGGGACGAACTGGCTGCCGCCGGAGTCAGCGCTAAATATTACTTCAACAACGTGTCGTTCCTGGCATTGTGGGGACTGAAATATGTCCCCATTTCCGATTCCTATTCGAACTTTCTCTCCGACGCGGCCAGTGGGAATCTGCCCGCTGTGTCCTTTGTGGATCCGATTTACACCATCCTCGACGATGGCACGGGCAACGATGACCATCCCCACGCCGACATTCGCTACGGCGACTATTTTCTCTCACAAACGTTTCAGGCGGTCGCCAAGGGCCCGGCTTGGAACAGCACCGTGTTCATCGTCAACTTTGACGAGTGGGGAGGGTTCTTCGAACACGTTCCACCGCCGCGCGCAACCGCCCCGAACACGGTCGATCCCGACATTGTGAACGGCAAGACGCTGCTTGGTTTTCGAGTACCGACTGTAATCGCATCACCTTTTACGCGTGGCAATCCAAAAACTCCACGGGTGGTCAATACGGTGTTCGATCACACTTCGGTCCTGAAGCTGATCGAATGGAGATTCGGTCTGTCGCCGTTGACGGCGCGGGATGCCTCGTCCGACGTCGGCAACATTATGACGGCACTGAATCTGACGAATCCGAATACGAAGGTGCCGGCACTGCCAAATCCGAGTAAGCCGCAGACCAGCCCGTGCATCATCCTGCCGGCAGGTACATCCGCTCCTAGCGGGACCGCGTTTGGCAAGCTGGCGCAGTCGGAGCTGATGAGGGGATGGAACGTGAAGTAAATTCTTAGGGTGTTTTGTAAGAAGTCTGGCCGCTGCCGTGATGAGGGATGGTCACGGCGGCGGCCCTTTGTATCTGTGCGGAGCTTCGCGCTACAATTGGCCCGTCCTACCGACAGCCCAGCACACTATCGAATGTGACGCGGGCCGAACCTTTCTGCTGGGCTGCCAGAATTTCACATCGAGAGGTGTCCAATGAAGAAAATGCTGTTAGGAACGGTGCTGCTCGCATCGGCGACGCTGTTTGCGCAAACTCCATTCGATGGAACCTGGATGACCAAGCTGGACACAGCCAAGCTTCCCACCAAGCCGGACAAGTATTCGCTGAATAACAACATGTATGAGTGCCTGACCTGCGTTCCGAAGTACGCGGTGAAAGCCGATGGGGGCGATCAGAAAGTCACGGGACATCCGTACTATGACACGGTCTCTGTGCACGTAGTCAACGCCAGTTCAATAGAGATCATCCAGAAGAAAGACGGGAAGGTCATGGCTACGGACACGCAGACCGTCTCCGCTGACGGAAATACATTGAACGACAAATTCACGGACAATTCGGGAACGCAGCCTGTGACCGGGGAAGTTACGTCCAAGCGGGTGAGTTCGGGCGCGGCTGGTTCGCATTCGGTGTCGGGCGCGTGGCGTACGGAGAAGATTAACAGCATCTCCAACAACGGGCTTACCGTGACCTATCAAGGTACCGCCGATGGACTGAAGATGTCGGACCCGAACGGCTACAGCTACGACGCGAAGTTCGACGGCAAAGACTATCCGATGCAAGGAGACCCGGGCCACACCATGGTTTCGCTGAAGCGAATCGGAAACGACACGATCGAAGAGACCGACAAGCGGGACGGGAAAATCGTTGGGGTTTACCGTATGACCGTCTCTGCCGATGGCAAGACGATCAAGGCGGAGTACACCGATAAGCAGCGCGGGACCACGATGGCGTTCACGATGGAAAAGCAGTCGTAAGGTTGCGCGGGTGCCTGCATTCTATTTTGTCCAATCGCCCACCCTTCGAAAAACCGCGAAGGGTGGGCACCCAGCTGGAGGGCACTATGGCAGAATCCTCAGCAAACAGCTTCGGTTCACCGCAGCCGGTCTTTCGCGTCAAGGACGTGGACGCCAGCATCGCTTACTACCTGGACGCTCTTGGCTTCGAACTGCGATGGCGGGCGGGCGACGGATTTGCCTGCGTCGCGCGAGATGAGTGCTCCATCTTCCTGACCAACGACAACCAGAGCCAGCCGCGTATGTGGGTATGGATCGGCGTGGGAGATGTCCGCGCACTGCACAGTCACTATGTGACGTCCGGGGCAAAAATCCGAAACCCGCCCAACAATTTCGAGTGGGCGCTGGAGATGCAGGTCGAAGACCTCGACGGGAACGTCCTGCGCATCGGGTCGGATCCTGAGAAGGACAAGCCGCTAGGCGTATGGCGGGATGCAGACGGGATTCGTTGGAGACATCTGGGCAACGAAAAGTATGAGCGCGCCGGGTGAAGGACGCACGCGATTGTGAGGGGCACGCGAAGTGTGGGGCAGCTTTTGGGTGGCGCAGTAGCTTTTGGTGGCACACCAGCTTTGGTGGAGCAGTTGCTTTTGGGTGGCGCAGCGCTTCCAGCGCTGCGATTCAGGCAGTCAAGCTAGACGGCTTCAGCCGCTGAGGGACCTCGTCCACTGCAAATTCCGGTCTGGCCGAGCTGTAGGGATAATCAGCGAGTGTACAAGCCAGCCCCTGCTTGATTGGATTTTGGCGGATATATTGTTTGAAGTTGTAATAGTCTTCAGCTCCGCGCACTCGCCGGTCGTAGAAACTCTTCTCCCAGATTTCTCCGGCAAATCCTAGTTCTTTTTCGCTCGATAGGAGAATCCTCCCTTGATTAGTTGCAGAGACCGTTTGAGGCTCAGTGTGGGTGAGACCAGCAGATGAAAGTGATCGGGCATCAGCACAAATTCATGTAGCAGATAATTCTTGTGATTTCGATAGTGGAACAGCACTTCCACAAACAGGCGGGCCATGGGCTCTCTACGAAACAGAGGTGTTCGTTGAGCAGTGGAAGCGGTGATGAAGTAAACACTGTATCCGGTATTGCCTCGGGGCGTTGCGGCCGTAAGTACCTCGGCGGCTAAAAGCCGCTCTCTTATAGCCAATCTATCGCAGCGCTGGAAGCGCTGCGCCACCCAAAAGCACTTTTTCGCAGAATGCGGTTCCGATTTGAAACAGCCGCCGCTAGAAAATCCGAAGCGGAGGCCGCGGAATCCCACAATTCCGCCAGCGAAGCATGTGCCAACCTTGTTCCTGAGGAACTCATTTTGGAATACCATGCACTTCGTAAGCGTGTGGGAGGGGGTGACATGCAGGCGATAGATTGGTCAACCGTTTGGGTGAGCGCCGCTATAAATACTCCAGCCGTTGCGGGGCTTCTGGGATGGCTTGGGAAGAAGCGCTTGGCCCGGGAACTTGCTCAACACAATGAGCGGCTCGAGGGACTCAGAGCAAAATATACAACCGAACTGGAAGTTTACCGGAGCAGCCTTGAGACGTCGAAGCAGCTGTTGCAGGCTGAAATTGATAAAACAATCATAGTCACAAGGGTGCACTTTGAAACTGAATTTGATGCTCTGAAGCAAGTGTTTGCAAAGCTTTCCGAGGTTCGCCTGCAAATGCCCGGCCTGCGGCCTCACTTCGATTTCGTTCCTGCCGATGACACCCAAAACGCGAAGTTGGAGCGTCTAGCGGATATTCTTTCAAAAACCAAGAAGGCCTACAACGAGCTGGTCACGATTTCCGAAAATCTCAGCCCTTTCTATCCGCCGGAGGTCTATGACCAAGTCGACGAGTGTCGGAAGGCGACTTGGACCGAGATCACCGACGTCGAAACCACAATCCCTTCCGAGCGATTCTCGTCGGTTTGGTATGCGCAAGGAGAAAGGAATCAAGAGAGATTCCGAGAAGCCTACGCTCAGGTGTCCAACCTCGTTCGGCAACGTATCTCAAAATTGGCGATAGTGCGAGCCTCCTAAGTCGCAAAGCTCAAGAGCCCCGCCACCAAGACCTAGCCGAGCGTTGCTCGGCTTGGACGGGCAAGAGTGCCCGTCCCCACACAGGCCCCTTACCCAAGCTTGTCTCCAGACGGTGCGTCCTCGCAACTTCCTTTCTTCCCAGCGCATCTAAACCTTGACAGTGATCCACTCAAGTCTTATCATGCGGGTGGATGCAACGATCATGACATTGATTCAAAAGCACTTATAGAGCGTGGAGGAACGCGTTATGGGCAAGATTATTGGAATTGACTTGGGCACCACCAACTCCTGCGTGGCCGTGATGGAAGGTGGAGAGCCTAAGGTGATCCCTAATGAAGAAGGAGGGCGCACTACGCCTTCCGTGGTCGGTTTTACCAAGACTGGCGAAAGACTCGTGGGGCAGGTGGCCAAACGGCAGGCCATTACGAATCCTGAGAACACGGTTTATTCAATTAAGCGGTTCATGGGACGGCGCTACGACGAAGTGTCGGAAGAGATCAAGATGGTCCCTTACAAGGTAATCAAGTCGGGGGACCACGTGGCGATTCTGGCGCAGGGCAAGGAGTACACGCCTCCACAGGTCTCGGCCATGATTCTGCAGAAGCTGAAGAAGGCGGCGGAGGACTATCTCGGGGAGAAGGTGACCGAGGCGGTCATCACGGTGCCGGCGTACTTTAACGATGCGCAGCGGCAGGCGACTAAGGATGCCGGGCAGATTGCCGGGCTCGAAGTGAAGCGGATTATCAATGAGCCTACGGCGGCAGCGCTGGCTTATGGGCTCGACAAAGGCAAAGACGAGACCATCGCCGTGTACGACTTTGGCGGCGGGACGTTCGATATTTCGATTCTGGAGGTGGGCGAAGGCGTCATCGAAGTCAAGGCCACGAATGGCGACACGCACCTGGGCGGCGATAACCTTGACCAGCGCATCGTCGACTGGCTGATTGACGAATTCAAGAGAGATGAAGGCCTCGACCTGCGTGGCAAGGGCAACGAGATGGCCTTGCAGCGTCTGCGTGACGCGGCGGAGCGGGCGAAGATCGAACTCTCGACCACCATGGAGCATGAGATCAACCTGCCGTTCATTACGGCGGACGCCAGCGGGCCGAAGCATCTGGTAAAGAAGCTGACGCGGGCGAAGCTCGAGGGGATGGTCGAAGACATCATCCAGCGCTCGGTGGGCCCGTGCAAGCAGTGCATGAAGGATGCAGGCGTGGACGCCAGCAAGATTAACGAAGTCGTTCTGGTCGGCGGACAGACGCGTATGCCCCGCATCCAGCAGTTGGTGAAAGAACTGTTCGGCAAGGAAGGCCACAAGGGCGTGAACCCGGATGAAGTGGTCGCGATCGGTGCGGCAATCCAGGGAGGCGTGTTGGGCGGCGAGGTGAAAGATCTGCTGCTGCTCGATGTGACTCCGCTGACGCTAGCGATTGAGACCCTGGGCGGCGTGGCTACGCCGATGATCCCGCGGAACACAACGATTCCGACGCGCAAGACGGAGACGTTTTCGACCGCGGCCGACAGCCAGACGTCGGTCGAGGTGCATGTGCTGCAGGGCGAGCGTCCGATGGCGGCGCAGAACCGGACGTTGGGCAAGTTCCATTTGACTGGGATTCCACCGGCTCCGCGCGGCGTGCCGCAGATCGAAGTGACGTTCGATATTGACGCCAACGGCATCCTGAACGTGACCGCAAAAGATACGGCCACGCAGAAGGACCAGAAGATTACGATCACGTCGTCTTCGGGGCTGTCGAAGGAAGAGGTCGAGCGCATGGCCAAGGAAGCGGATGCTCACTCGGCCGAGGACAAGGCTCAGCGCGAACAGATCGAGGCCAAGAACCAGCTCGACTCCATGGTCTACAGTGTGGAGAAAATGCTGCGGGAACAGGGCGATAAGATCTCGGGCTCGGAGCGTGGCGACGTCGAAAACGCTGTAGCTGATGCCAAGAAGGCGCTGGAGTCGAACGACAAGGTGGTCATGGACAAGGCGCGCGAGACGCTGACTCAGGCCTCGCACAAACTAGCCGAGCAGATGTACAAAGCGGCGCAGACCGCTCCGGGCGCTGGGCCAGGGGCGGGCAGCGGCGGTCCGGCTGACGGGGCGGGCGCGGCACCGAGCGGCAACGGTCAGGCCCAGAAGAAAGACGAAGGCGTGATCGACGCGGAGTACGTGGACGTGGAAGACAAGAAGTAAGCTTTTAGCTGCTAGCTGTTACATGTCAGCGGAGGGCGCCAGTATGGCGCCCTTTGCTGCAAGACCGAAAAATGAATTTGGAGAGCAATGTGCAATTTCAGGTAAATGATCAAACGTATTTTTTGAGCCTGGCTGAGAACGAACGGCGCTGGCTGGTGTTTACGTCTACTCCGACGGGAGCGATGTCGATCCCGGTATATGTGGACGGTGCAGAGTCTGAAGACCTCATCCTGGTCCAAGAAGAAGAGGATAAGAAAAGGATTCCGAACTAAGTTTCGACTAAGCTCCGAACTAGTTGTCAATCAGAGGACAGAGACGGCTGGGTGAACGCTTTACCTCGACATGGCCACCACCACCAAGAAGGACTATTACGAGATTCTGGGCGTGAAGAAGGGCGCCTCGGCGGAGGAAATCCGCAAGGCGTTCCGCAAACTGGCGCGGAAGTACCATCCTGACGTTAACCCTGGGGACAAAGGGGCTGAGGAGAAGTTCAAGGCCCTGTCCGAAGCCAACGACGTTCTGAGCGATCCCAAGAAGCGCAAGATCTACGACCAGGTCGGCTTCTACTCCGACAATATCGATCCTGCCACGGCAGAAGCCTACGCGCGGTCCGGCGGCGGGGCGGGCGGATTCCCTCCGGGCGGTTTTCCGGGGGGCGGAGACGGGGAGGCCAGCGGTCAGGGCGCACACTTCGATTTCGGAGGGTTCGACTTCTCCGACATGTTCGAAAATGCGGGGCGCAGCGGGCGGGCCAGCAGCACCGGCAGCGGTAGCTTTAAAGATATCTTTTCCGGGATCTTCGGTGGCGGGCGCGGTGGCGCTGCGACGCAAACCGGGCCGGAGGCGGGCACGGACCTGGAGTACCAGGTCAACGTCCCGTTCTGGACGGCAATCCGGGGCGGGGTCATGCGCCTCAATATTTCGCGCCAGGATGTCTGTGCGAATTGTCACGGGCAGGGCTTCCTGGAAGCGCCGGGCAAGTGTCCGCAGTGCAACGGAACCGGGCAGATCACGCAGACCGGCGGCCGCATGAAGTTCAATGTGCAGTGTCCCCGGTGCCACGGGACGGGCAAGAATGTATCTGTCTGTCCAACGTGCCACGGTGAGGGCACGGTGCCGCGGACCGAACCCCTCGAAGTGCGCATTAAGGCGGGTACCCGTGACGGGCAACGGATCCGGATTCCAGGCAAGGGCAATGCCGGGGAGCACGGAGGCCCAGCCGGGGACCTTTACGTCATCATCCGAACCGGGGAGCATCCCATCTTCCGCCGTGACGGCGACGACATCTACTTGACTGTTCCGGTAAGCGGCACCGAGGCCGCGTTAGGCGCAAAGATTGAAGTGCCGACTATTGATGGACGGGCGCTGCTGAAAATCCCTCCGGGAACGCAGCCGGGGCAGAAGCTTCGGTTGCGCGAGAAAGGTGTGCCGTCTGCAACCAAAGACGGCGAACGCGGCGACGAGATTGTTGAGATCACCGTGACCGTCCCCATGCCTCGCGATGAGCGGACTAAAGAGCTGCTGCGCGAGCTGGCCAAGTTGAATCCCGAAGACCCACGAGAAGAACTTTGGAAGAAAGTCTAACCTGGCTCGGGTTCAAATCGGAACCCAAGCAAAGTCTTTACCACAGAGGACACAGCGGTCACAGGGTAATTCCCGGTGAGTGTGATATTCAGATTGGATGGCTGCGTCTACACCTTCTTTTCGGTCGCTTCGGGTTAATCAGGTTTCGGGGCTATCGTCTCTTCTGCATTGCACGTTCACTCCGTGCTCGGCCCGGGACTGCTGAAGAGCGCGTATCAAGCTTGTCTCGCTCATGAACTGAGAAAGCGCGGGAGCGAGGTGGCTGCCGGTTGTTTACGACGGAGAAGAGATCGAACCAGGGTACCGCATGGACTTGGTTGTCGAGAACCTCGTCATCGTTGAGGTTAAGTGCATTGAAGCAGTCCATCCCGTTCACCTTGCCCAGCTTTTGTCATATATGCGGCTGGGCCGGATAGGAGTCGGCCTGCTCATTAATTTCTACGTGGCTCACCTGCGGGATGGCATCAAGCGAATGGTCGACGGCAAGGATTGGGAGAAATAGCAGTTGCTCCCGTCGTGTCCTACCCTGTGTTCCTCTGTGTCCTCTGTGGTTAGGGTTCAAGAGCCCGGCCAGGACCGAGTCCTTTCAAGTCTATTTCTTCATGCTGGGATCGTCTCCGGGATTGATGTATTGCCTTCTTGGAGCTGCCAACATAGGTTGCTCCAGTCATTCATAATAGTTGACTCAGTCAACTTACTTGCCTTACGCTGAAGAGCATGAACACACATGCGGCCGCCGACGAGCCGCGCGTTGGGGCCATGCGGCGCTTCAATCGCTTCTACACCCGCCAGATCGGACTACTCGATGAAGGTCTCCTGAGCAGCCCATTCTCCCTGACCCAGTGCCGCACGCTATACGAACTTGCTAACCGTGAGCAATCGACGGCAGGGGAATTGTGCAAAGCGCTGGGGCTGGATGCCGGATACTTGAGCCGCATCCTGGCCAGCTTTGAGCAGAAGGGGTTGATCGAGAGGAAAGAGTCTCCGGAAGACGCCCGCCAGAGCTTGCTAAGCCTCACCATGAAAGGCCGGAAAGTGTTCGAGCCGCTCAATGCCAAATCGGACGAACAGGTAAACGCGATCCTGGGCAAGATGTCTCCGCCGAAGCAGCACAATCTTCTTCAAGCCATGCGGACGATCGAGTCGATCCTGGCTCCCGTCGATGAACGACAAGATTCCTATGTCCTCCGGCAACACAGGCCCGGAGACATGGGGTGGGTCATATGCCGGCACGGACTGCTGTACTACCAGGAATTCGGGTATGACGAGCGATTCGAGGCGCTGGTTGCCAGGATTGTGGCCGAGTTTATCGAAAATCTGGATGCGGCTCGCGAGCGTTGCTGGATCGCCGATAGAGATGGCGAGAACGTCGGGTCAGTATTTCTGGTGCAGAAATCGCAGACTGTGGCCAAGCTGCGGCTTTTGCTGGTTGAACCCTCGGCGCGGGGCCTTGGGATTGGCAGACGCCTAGTCTCTGAATGCATCCGTTTTGGCCGTGACGTCGGCTATAAGAAGATTATGCTCTGGACGCAGAGCGAACTCCTGGCAGCCCGCAGCATCTATCAGAACGTGGGCTTCAAGGTGGTTGGCGAAGAGCCACATCAGAGTTGGAGTCGCAATGATCTTGTCGCGGAGACCTGGGAACTCAAACTCTAGAACTCCAGGGCACAGACCCATCTTTTCCGGGGCGTGACAGCATTACCTCCGTACCGTCCTCCTTGACAAAAAATTGCGAAAAACATCGAAATTGGCAACAGCTAGCGCCCCGCGCCAACAAAAAGAGAATCCCCAACCTCTCGCCGTCGTCCCCAACCGGAAAAAATTCGTTCGCCTCACGCTGTGGCCTCTGGTCGCCGCCACCTTCTTCATGGTGTCGGGCGGAACCTATGGCACGGAAGAGATCGTGCATGGCGCCGGATACGGACGTGCGATCCTGATTCTGCTGCTGACTCCGCTGCTCTGGAGTCTGCCTACGGCTTTCATGATCGGCGAGCTTTCGAGCGCGCTGCCGTTCGAGGGCGGATACTACGCGTGGGTGCGGCGCGCCATGGGCAACTTCTGGGGATTTCAGGAGGCATGGCTCTCGCTGGTTGCGTCCATTTTCGACATGGCGATCTATCCGACGCTGTTCGTGGCTTACCTGACCCGCATGTTCCCTTGGTTCTCGGTCGGAAATCGCGGATGGTGGGTTGCGCTGGCCGTGGTGATTGCGTGCGCGGCCCTGAATATTGCGGGCGTGAAAGTGGTATCGCTCACGTCGCTGTGGCTGTTCTTCGCGCTGTCGGCGCCGTTCGTCGCAATCGTAGTGCTGTCGCCGTTTAAACTTGGGGTGCTGGCCAATGCGGTAACCAGGCCGACCACTTCCACGGTCGATATCTTGGGCGGGCTGCTGATCTGTATGTGGAATTACATGGGGTGGGACAACGCCTCAACCATTGCTACGGAGGTCGAGCGGCCGCAGCGGACCTATCCGCGGGCGATGCTGGCGGCTGTAGTGATTGTGGCTTTGAGTTACGTGCTGCCATTCGCTGCCATGTGGATGACCGGGCTCGCTCCTACCGCGTGGGAGACGGGTTCATGGGCGGATATCGCCGGGCTGCTGGGCGGGCCGCTGCTGCGGGTGGGCGTGGTTCTTGGGGGCATTATCAGCGCTTTCGGCATGTTTAATGCACTGGTGATGAGCTACTCCCGCCTGCCGTTGGCGATGGCGCAGGATGGCATGCTTCCCGCAGTTTTCGGCAAGCTGCAGCCCCGTTCGCGCGCTCCTTGGGTAGCGATCGTTGCATTGGCCATCGGATGGGCAATGTGCCTGGGCCTCGGTTTTGCCCGGCTGGTCACGCTCGACATTCTTCTCTACGGCGCGAGCTTGGTGCTGGAGTTTGTGGCTCTGGCGGTCTTGCGCTTCCGGGAGCCGGAATTGGCGCGTCCGTTCCGCGTTCCTGGGGGCTGGTTTGGTGCCATAGCAATCGGCATCCCCCCAGCGCTATTGCTGGGCTTCTCCATCGTGCGTAGCGAGCATGAGTCCGTACTGGGGATGAGTTCGTTCGCTTTCGGCATGATCCTGATCGCGGGGGGCGTGGTAGCATATGCCATCAACCATGTGCTGAAGCCGGCGGGCTGGACGGCGCCGGAAGAGAAGCCGCAGCCGGCAGTATAGAGATATTGGGCCACGGATTTGCACGGATCGACACGGACTTGGCTTTCTTGGTCCGTGGGAATCCGTGATGATCCGTGGCTGATTTCGTCTTGGGATAAACTTGTCGCGATGACCAAAAGAAAATCCAAGGGTGCCTACATGATCTCGGCGGTGGCTGAGATGTACGGCATTCATCCACAGACTTTGCGGCTTTACGAGCGCGAGGGGCTTCTGAAACCGTCGCGCACCGAGGGCAACACCCGCCTCTACACTGACGAAGACCTGCAGCGGCTGGAATTCATCTTATCGTTGGCCCGCGATCTGGGCGTGAACATCAGCGGTATGGCCATCATCCTGCAAATGCGGGAACGTATGGAGGAGATGCAGCGCCAGATTCAGGAGTTCGTGCAGTACATCCAGCAGGAAGTGCTCACCCGCGCCAACGCCGCGGCGGATCCCTCGAAGGGCGCGATTGTGCCGGTGCGAAGGCCGATGGTAGCGCCAGCGGTGAACCCCACCAAGAAGCGATAGTTCCGTTTCTTCGCCTGCTCTTTTATGGCTGTCATCCTTAGCGAAGTTGTCATTCGCGAAGCGAAGGACAGCGCAGTCGAAGGATCCCTTGCCCGCGACAATCGAGTCGAAGCCAGAAGGGCGTTTTCTCGGCGACAGTCACCCTTCTAGAGTCCGGACGGTCTCGGTAAGAACTCCCTGCGACGTCGTTTCCAAGATCGAGAGACATGGGGTGCTTCGACTACGCGAGATGGTTCGCTCTGCGAACTATCTCACTTCGCTCATCATGACAGGCGCATTGGGTACCACGAACTTCAGCAAGCACGCAGCAGTATCATGGAAGCGCACCCCATGCTCCTCTTCAAGCTCATCTACAGCAACGGCTACTACCTGCCCATCGGGGCTCACGTCTTCCCTGCCGAGAAGTACAGGCTCATCCACGACCGTTTGCTCGCAAGCGGCGTTGCCGAGGCCACGGACTTCCTGGAACCCGAGCCTGCTACCGACCAAGACATCCTGCTCGTACACACCCCGGAATATGTGCACAAGCTTCGGACCGGGACGCTCAGCCCTCTTGAAGAGATGGAACTTGAGATCCCTTACTCGCCCGAGTTGGTCGAGGCTTTCTGGCTGGCTGCCGGAGGATCGATTCTGGCTGCGCGCCAAGCTTTGACTGACCGTGTTTCCATCAACATTGGTGGAGGCTTCCACCATGCGTTTTCGCACTGCGATGACTGTCGATTGCGACGTGCATCACGGCAACGGCACGGCAGCAATTTTCGCCGGCACGCGCACCCGTAGCGAGCCGTTGCCGTCGGTTTCCACCTCCCCGCTAAATCGAGAGCAACCGACAGCGAACACCATGCGCAGGACACACGAGGGCGACGTCTTCACGATTTCCCTGCACCAGCACAACAACTATCCGGCCGTGAAGCCGCCGTCGTCGATTGATGTCGACTTGCCCGATGGCGTGGGAGACGACGACTACCTTGCCTGGCTCGACAATGCCCTGAGCTCCGGATTGCGGCAGTTCGAGCCAGATCTGTTGTGCTACATCGCGGGCGCCGACCCCTACCGTGAAGATCAACTCGGCGGGCTATCTCTCACGATGGAAGGGTTGAAGAAGCGCGACGAACTCGTCTTTCGCGTGGCTCGTGCACGTGATATTCCTGTGATGGTGACCTTCGCGGGTGGGTATGCACGGAACGTGGAGGATACGGTGGCCATTCAGTGCAATACGGTGAGTGCGGCGAAAGAAGTGTTCGTAAGAGGTCTGTCATCCTGAGCGAAGGGGATGTTGCGCGAAGCGCAGCATCCGCGGAGTCGAAGGATCCCTAAGCCATTTGCGCAAACTCGGATCGTCGCAGGAAGTTTCGGGCCCCGCTGTCGGCGTTATGCCGGCTCGGTAGTAGAACTCCCTGACGCGCCGATGCCGTACCGAGCAGGCATGAGGTCCTTCGAGAACGCAGTCGCTCGCTTCGCGACTGACTACTCCGCTCAGGATGACAATTCAAGAGGCCAACGTCACATAGTCTCATGACTGATAAAATAATCGATTAACCCTTATGTTCGAGAACCTTCAGGAAAAACTGCAGCGCGCGTTCAAGAGTCTTCGTGGCCAAGCCAAGCTGACCGAGGAGAACATTGACGAGGCGCTGCGTGAAATTCGGCTGGCGCTGCTCGAAGCTGACGTCAATTTCAAAGTGGTCAAGGAACTCATCGACCGCATCCGGGCCAAGGCCGTCGGTCAGGAGGTCTTGACCGCGCTTTCTCCCGGCGAACAGGTCATCAAGATCGTGCGCGATGAACTGGTCGAAACGCTCGGTCACGACACGGCGCGGATGAAGTTTGCCTCGCAGCCACCGACGGTCATTTTGATGGCCGGATTGCAGGGTTCCGGCAAGACCACCACCTCGGGCAAGCTGGCAAACTGGCTGAAGAATGGCGGACACCGTCCGCTGCTGGTTTCGGTGGACGTGTATCGTCCCGCTGCGCGTGAACAGTTGAAAGTTGTGGCGCAGGCGATCAAGGCGAACATTTACGAAGGCGAAATCGGCGAGGCCAACACGGCCACGCAGCTCACACAAGCGGTGGAGCGGTTGGTGAAAGAAGCGCGTCGCGAAGCCATCGTTTCCGGCTGTGACGTGCTCATCGTGGACACTGCCGGACGCCTTCACATTGACGATCAGCTCATGGACGAAATGCAGTCGCTGAAGAAGCTGCTGAATCCGTCGGAGATTCTGTTTGTTGCCGATGCCATGACCGGGCAAGATGCGGTGCGCTCCGCCGACGAGTTCCATAAGAAGCTTTCGCTCACCGGCGTGGTGCTCACGAAAATGGACGGCGACGCCCGCGGTGGCGCTGCGCTTTCCATCCGCCAGGTGACCGGCCAGCCTATCAAGTTCATTGGCGTGGGCGAAAAATACGATGCCCTGGAACCGTTCCATCCTGACCGCATCGTCTCGCGCATTCTTGGGATGGGCGACATCCTCTCGCTGATCGAGCGCGCCGAATCGCAGATCGACAAGAAGAAGGCGCAGGAGATGGCCACCAAGGCCCTTACGGGAGATGGCTTCTCTCTGGAAGATTTTCGCGATCAGTTGCGCCAGGTGAAGAAGATGGGATCGATGAAGAGCCTGATGGGAATGCTGCCCTCGATCGGGCCGTTCTCCGGCCTGCAGAAGGCCGCCGACAACGTGGACGAGAAGCAGATCAATCGCGTCGAGGCCATTATCAACTCGATGACGACGTACGAACGCAATCATCACGAAGTCATCAACGGTAATCGCCGCAAGCGCATCGCCCGCGGGTCGGGCACCAGCGTGCAGGAAGTAAATAATCTGCTTCGCCAGTATGCGCAGATGAAGAAAATGTTCAAGCAGATGGGCAAGCCCAGCTTCGCGCGGCGACTGGCGGGGATGAAGCTGCCGGGAATGTGAAAACCCGACCGCGGACCTTGGACTTCGGACATCAGCCCCGCCGCCCCATAGGTCCGACGCCCGAGGTCTGATTCTATGAAATGGCGCTCCCTCGAAGAATCTGATACGACGGAGGACACCCGTCCGCTGCGAAAAATTTTTGCCGAGCGCAAAGAGCTGATCGCGAAATACGTTCCGACCGAGACGCAGGCGATCCACACACGAGCCATTGCCGAACTCAAAGAGCGGAATCTCGCGCAGAACATTCTTTCTGTGGGTGCGAAAGCTCCGGAGTTCGAACTACAAGATCATGATGGCAAGATTCTCTCTTCGGTTGACTTGCTCACTAAAGGACGCCTCGTGCTCTGTGTCATCCGCGGCCGCTGGTGCCCGTTTTGCGTCGGACAAATGGAGGCCATGAATCTTGTGCTGCCGGAGATCGAGCAGGCGGGAGCGACGCTTGTAGCCATTTCCCCGCAGACGGTGAAGCACTCGTTCTTCATGCACGATCAGCATAAGCTGCGCTTCCGGTTGCTCTCCGATGCGGGCAACCAAGTCGCGCGGGGATTTGGTCTAACCTATCGTGCGCCGGAGTTTCAGCAGGTAATCTTTCGCCGTGCCTTTGTCAATCTACCTTTTGCCAATGGAGATGAAAGCTGGGAGCTTCCTATCCCGGCGACTTTCATTCTCGAGCGCGACGGGACGGTGCTTTACGCGTCGGCGAACGAGGACTACACCGAGCGGCCGGAACCGGCTGACATTGTTGACGCGTTGCGGCGGCAGGCGTAGTCGAGGTCTCCGAATCATTGGGCTTCCTTGAACAGTGTTGCTCAGGGGCTAAAGCCCGGCTTTTTGCTACGCTTGCCGGCACGGCTTAAGCCGTGCCCTGATAGGAATCGCGCGTTTGTTTTGCGACCGGTCCGAGCCGTGACCTCTCGAAACGCTGTCAACCCCCGGGCTTTGGAAAATTCCCGACTCCTCTACTTTCGGTACACTGAATATTCCATGAACTACATCTATGGCATCAACGCGGTCACGGAGTCGCTCAAGGCCCGGGGGCGGGCGTTTCAGTGGGTTGCTATGGCTAAAGAGCGCCACGATATTCGCCTCCAGCGTCTGATTGAAGACTGCCGGCGCCTCTCGGTGCCGGTGCGCTTCCTGCAACGAACGGAATTGGACCGCATGGCGGGGAACGCTGCGCACCAAGGCGTGGTGGCGGTTACATCGGCCAAGCAATACAGCGATCTCGATGACGTGATCGGCGTCAAGCGGGGACAGTACTCATTGGTGGTAGTGCTCGATGGCGTAGAAGATCCGCACAACCTGGGCGCAATCTTGCGCACGGCCGACGCCGCTGGCGCCGACGGCGTGATTATTCCGGAGCGCCGCTCTGCGGCCGTTACTGGAACGGTGACCAAGACTTCAGCCGGTGCAAGCGAGTACTTGCCGATCGCCAAGGTGACCAACATTGCGCGTACCGTGGAAGAACTCAAGGGCCGCAACTTGTGGACTGTTGGCCTTGACGAGCACGGACCTCAGACCTATGACGCCCTTGATTACAACATGGATTGCGCGCTGGTCCTGGGCGCAGAGGGTAAGGGCCTGCACGACCTGGTGAAGAAGAAGTGCGATTTCTTGGTCTCAATTCCGATGCTGGGCAATGTTCCGTCGCTGAACGTTTCCGTCGCTGCTGCGGTCGTTCTCTATGAAATTGTGCGGCAGAGGCGAGGCGGGAAAGCTTCTCCGGATAAGCAATGAAGTCCTGTTTCAAGCACCTGGGTTTTCTCTGCATTCTCTGTGCCTCTGTTGCGAACGCGATTACTCTCGATCGCGAGGCCTTCACCTTCATCAGTTACGATTTGAGTGTGCGGGTTGAACCTGAGCAGCAGCGGCTTGGGGTGCGGGGAAAAATCATTCTGCGCAACGACTCGCAAACACCGCAGAAGATCGCGGTGTTGCAGATCTCGTCGTCACTCGACTGGCGTTCCATCAAAGCCGACGACAAGGCACTGCAGTTTGTCTCGCAGCCCTACACTTCCGATATCGATCATACGGGTGGTCTCTCAGAGGCCATCGTAACCCTGCCGGAGGCCGTCTCCCCCAAGGCCACAATCGAGTTGGAGGTCGCCTACGAAGGCGTCATCGTTCTTGATGCGACCAGGCTCACACGGATTGGCACGCCCGAGGCTGCGGCAAATAGCTCGGACTGGGACCAGATCAGCGCGAAATTTACCGCGGTACGGGGCGCGGGATATGTGGCGTGGTATCCCATTACGACCGAAGTGGCGAATCTGTCGGAGGGGAACAGCCTGTTTGAGGTTCTAGGCAGATGGAAAGCTCGCGAAGCAGGCTCGAAGATGCACTTGCAGATCATCATCTCTAGAGACGATGGGAGTCCGCCAGAACTTCTGGTGAATGACGCGTCTTGCCGGATTATGTACGAAGCAAACGGACGGGCGCAGCAAACCGACGCGGAGTGCAACTACCAATCTATGGGCCATGCGGGACCAGCCTTTGCAATTGGCGAATACCAGTTCGTGTTGCGGCCAATAATCGAGGTCCATTACTTGCCTGGCCACGAAGTGGCCGCTGCGAATTACGCGGATGCGGCAGAAAGCGTCTTACCACTTGTATCAGAATGGTTTGGAGCGCCCCGCGACAAGGCGAAAACCGCGGACTTGAACAATTCCAATGCGGCTCCTTTTGAGAGCGGCGCTTTGCTGCTGACGCCGCTGACGAATACGGACGCCAAGGTGGCGGGGCTGGTCGCAGCCCATCAACTTACACACGCTGCATTTTCCTCACCGCGTCCCTGGATCGACGAGGGACTGGCACACTTTGCACAGGCTCTTTACCTCGAACAACAGAAAGGGCGGCAGGCCGCGCTGGACTACACGGGACTGCACCGCGCGGCGTTTGTAGAAGCAGCGAAGCAGACCGCCGCTCCGAGATCCGAAGATGAGGTGAACCAGGCGCTGGTGAATACGACCAGTGAGGAACTGTACCGCAGCAAGGCGATGTGCGTGTGGTGGATGCTTCGGGATATGGTCGGCGAGCCGGCGCTCAAAAAGGCTCTGGCTGCGTATCATCCGGAGCAGGATAAGGAGCCATCCTACATGCCACGTTTGATTGCGGCGCAGACTCAGCGCGATCTGGAATGGTTTTTCGATGACTGGGTCTACCGCGATCGTGGCCTGCCCGACTTTCATGTTGCGTCGGTGTTTCCGCGAAAATTATTGACGGAAGGCTACATGGTTACGATCACCGTTGAAAATTTGGGTGGCGCTGGCGCCGAGGTTCCTGTCACGGTGAGATTCAAGGGGGGAGAAGTCACGAAGCGGCTCGAAGTGCGGGCAAAGAGCAAGGGAGTAATTCGTGTGGAAGTCCCGACACTCGCGGAAGAGATCGTAGTCAACGACGGCAGCGTGCCGGAGAGCGACATGAGCAACAACACGTTTAAGATCGACGCAGGCGACGCCTCGAAGTGATTGTTAATTTACGACTGCCGCTTTTCGATTGCGATTCGGGCCTCGTTAACTCGACAATTGGCCATTGATTCATTCGAGGGAGACCATGACGGAGATCGAACTGAAAAAACATCTCGAGGCAGCAGAGAAGAGTCCGAAACAGATTGCGGTCGCGGTGTCCGGTCTGCCGGATAAAGTTATGCGCTACAAACCTGCGCCTGACAAATGGTGCATTCTGGAGATTCTGGGGCACCTGACAGACATTGAGATTGTCTACGCGTACCGCCTTCGGCAGATGCTGGCGGACAACAAGCCGGTGATTGCTGCCATGGACCAGGACCAATGGGCACGCAACCTTGGATACATGGACGTGCCCGCTCCTGAATTGATTGCGCTGTACGGATTGAACCGCCACCACAACTTACGGTTGCTGCGGCGCACGAAACCAACTGATCTGGCAAAGTCTGCTTATCACCCAGAACTCAAGAGGGACGTCACGGTTGCGGAGATGGTGGAGCAAATGGCAGGCCATGGGCCCAATCACTTGGAGCAGATCGAGCGGCTGAAGAAGCAAGCAGCGGCGGCATAGACTTGCATGAGAATCGGTGTCGCGCTCCGGGCGGCCCGGAGTGAGGTTAGTTGTGCGCGGTCGTGAACCGCGCCATCGCTTCCAGCTTTCCCGCCGCTGCTCTTGAGTCAATTGACTGAACGGCTAGCGGCAACGCTTCAATGAGATGGTCGGCTTTGCCAGCCGCCACCAGCGCTGCGGCCGAGTTCAGCAGAACTACGTCTCGACGCGGCGATTTCTCCCCCCTTAATACCGCTCGAATGATCTCTGCATTTTCTATCGCGTCGCCGCCGGAGATGTCGGCGAGGCTGGCTCGACCCATGCCAAACTCCTCAGGCGTGATCTCGTAGGTGCGCACCGATCCTTCCCGAGCCTCGGCCACGCGCGTGGGACCAGTAATGGTTATCTCGTCGAGGCCATCGAGGCCGTGCACTACCAGAGCCCGGTGCAGGCCAAGCATACTCAGGGCCTCCGCCAATTTCTCGACTAGATCCAACGAATAAACTCCCACAACCTGCCCGGACGCCCGGGCGGGGTTCGTCAGAGGTCCTAGCAGATTGAACATCGTACGCATTCGCAGTTCCCGCCGCACTGTCTGCACTTGCTTCATGGCCGAATGTAAGTTGGGTGCGTATAGGAAACAGATACCGATTTCGCGCAGGCATTGGGCAGCTACTTCGGGCGACAACTGGACGTTCACGCCCAAAGCTTCCATCACATCGGCGGAGCCGCATTTTGAGCTGATGCTACGGTTGCCGTGCTTGGCTACGCGAACGCCAGCTCCGGCCGCCACGAACGCCGTGGCCGTCGAGATGTTAAATGTGCCGCTGGCGTCGCCGCCAGTTCCGCTGGTGTCAACCAGAGATGACTCGACCAGAGACGACTCAACCAACGCGTCTCGGCCGGTGCCGCTGACATCGAGCGCGTTCGAGGCGAGGTTGGCTTTGGTCAGAGGGTCAATCGGCAAAGGCGCTGCGGCGGCGCGGATCGCTTCGGCGAAACCCACGATCTCCTCGACAGTCTCACCTTTCATGTGCAAGGCGACGAGCAAGGCAGAGATCTGCGCATCGGTGCATTTTGCGGAGAGCACTTCTGTCATTACGTCGCGTGCTTCCTGGCGGCCAAGCGACTGGCCGTGATTGGCGATGCGATGGAGGGCGTCGAGGATCATTCGTCTGCGGCATTGTAAGGCATAAGTGCGCCGCTGATGACGCGGAGATTGACTAGCTCTGCCAGCGACACAGGAACAGAGTTTGCTCTAATCCGCCGGCCTCTATAAAATTGAAAGTTTGCTGCCGCAATTCTAAGCCGCAAGCGCGTTCCTGCCGATCATAAAGCTGACGAGCATCATTATGAAAATCCATGAGTACCAGGGAAAAGCAATCCTCAAGAAGTATGGTGTGACCGTGCCTCGGGGCGCGATGGCCGCGACGGACGAAGAGGCCGAAGCTGCTGCCAGAGAATTATTCAGCGCGGGTGCGACAGGAGTGGTGGTTAAGGCGCAGATCCACGCCGGAGGCCGCGGCAAGGGCGGTGGCGTAAAGATCGCGAAGTCGGTGCCTGAAGCCGGTGAACTCGCAGCGAAGATGCTGGGCATGAAACTGGTAACGCACCAGACCGGCCCTGAGGGACGCATCGTTCGGCGCTTGCTGATCGAAGAGACATTGCCCATCGATAAAGAACTGTACCTGGGCATTCTGGTGGACCGCGCCGAGGGTAAACCAGTATTCATGGCGTCGGCTGCAGGCGGCATGGAAATCGAGCAGGTTGCGGAAGAGAATCCTGACGCCATTCTGAAGGAGTACATCGATCCTGGCATGGGGCTTGAGGCGTTCCAGGCCAGGAAGATCGCGTTCAAACTCGGCCTGAAGCCACAGCAAATCAATCCTGCCGTACAGTTCTTGACCAGCCTTTACAAGGCCTTTCTCGACACCGACGCCTCCCTGATCGAGATCAACCCGTTCATCACGACTACGGACGGGCGTCTGTTCGCGCTCGACGCTAAGGTCACCTTCGACGACAACGCGATGTTCCGCCATCCCGATCTGCGCGAACTGCGAGACATCACCGAGGAAGACCCCCTCGAAGTTGAGGCCTCGAAATACAGTCTCAACTACATCAAGCTAGACGGCAACGTCGGCTGCATGGTCAATGGCGCAGGTTTGGCGATGGCCACCATGGACATTATCAAGTACGCCGGGGGCATGCCTGCGAATTTTCTCGACGTGGGCGGCGGCGCAAGCTCTGAGCAGGTTGCGCACGCGTTCGAAATTTTGCTCAGCGACAAGAATGTGAAAGCGGTCCTGATCAACATTTTCGGGGGCATTTTGCGTGTGGATACGCTGGCCACGGGCGTGGTCGAAGCCGCGAAAAAGACGAACATTAAGCTGCCGGTCGTCCTGCGGCTTGAAGGAACAAATGTGGACGAAGGTAAGAAGATCCTGATGAATTCTGGGTTCAACTTCATTGTTACCGACACCATGAAGGATGCGGCCGACAAGGTTGTCGCGGAGGCTAGAGGAATCCACGGCACGACGGAATGGCGGTAGAAGCGGCGAGGGAATCTTAATTTATGGCAATCCTGGTTGACAAAGAAACGCGCGTGATCGTGCAAGGCCTTACCGGCCGTGAAGGCACTTTTCACGCCAAGGCGAGCGCTGCTTATGGCACGCAGATCGTTGGCGGCGTTACTCCGGGCAAGGGCGGTACCACGCATGAGGGCTGGCCCATTTTCAATACTGTGCGCGAGGCTGCCGACAAGACCGGTGCCAACGCGACCGTGATCTTTGTGCCGCCGCCGTTCGCGGCTGACGCCATCATGGAGGCAGCCGACGCAGAACTCGACCTTATCGTCTGCATCACCGAGGGCATCCCAACGCTCGACATGGTCAAGGCGTGGGAGTTCCTGCAGGACCGGCGCTCGCGCCTGATCGGACCCAATTGCCCGGGGATCATCTCGCCCGGAAAATGCAAGATTGGCATTATGCCGGCATCGATTCACAAAGAAGGCTCGGTCGGTATCGTGTCGCGCTCCGGCACTCTGACTTACGAAGCCGTGCATCAACTCACGCAACGCGGCATTGGGCAATCGACAGCAATCGGCATTGGCGGTGATCCGATCATCGGCACGACTTTTGTGGACGCATTGGACCTGTTTAATCGCGATCCGCAAACCGAGGCTGTCATCATGATCGGCGAGATCGGCGGAAACGCCGAGGAAACGGCTGCGGAGTTCGTAAAGAGTCACATGAAGAAGCCAGTTGTTGGATTCATCGCGGGGCAGACCGCACCTCCAGGACGCCGCATGGGCCACGCCGGAGCTATCATTTCCGGCGGAAAAGGAACAGCGGCGGAAAAAATCAAGGCGCTCGAAGCAGCGGGTATTCGCGTGGCGAAATCGCCAGCGGCAATCGGAGAGACGCTGGCTGCCGCACTCGGGACAGGTGTTAGGGCTTAATCTGTAGTGCGTTAACGAGGGACGACGAAGGATTAACGACTGAACTTATGAAGACCCTGCAACGGACTTTTACCATCATCAAACCGGACGCCGTACGAAAGAACGCCATCGGCGACATCATTGAACAATTCGAGAAAAATGACTTCCGCATCCTCGCCATAAAGATGCTTGAAATCTCGAAACACCAGGCTGAGCAGTTCTATGCCGTACACGCCAGCCGGCCGTTTTTCGGTACCCTCACCGACTTTATGTCGAGCGGGCCCATCGTCGTTTTGGCTCTAGAAAAAGAAAATGCCATTGCCGATCTGCGCAAACTGATGGGCGCCACGAACCCGGCCAATGCCGATGAAGGCACCATCCGCAAGAAATGGGCCACGAATATCGAGCACAATGCGATCCACGGCTCCGATGCGGAGGATACCGCGCGCTTTGAACTGAGTTTCTTTTTCGCGGGATACGAATTGGCAAAGTGACGGCGTTCTGCGGGCGTGAGCGAAGCGGGAGCCCGCAGCCGTCATCCTGAGCAAAGCGAAGGATCTCTAAGTCTCCGAAGATTCCTGTGCCGCTCGATGAGAACTGAGAACACACCTTATGCCCATGGTTCAGATCACTATGCTCGCAGGGCGCACCGCCGATCAAAAGCGCAAGATCGCGAAGCGAATTACCGATGCCCTCGTGGAAGAGGCCGGAGCGCGACGAGAAGGCATCATCGTGGCATTCCACGAAGTGTCAAAAGAGAGCTACGCGTCTGCCGGGGAGTTGATGGTGGATAAGGGAAAGTAACCACCTCGGTGACCCGGACCGAGCGGGGCCTGCGGCGACTGTCTTCCGCCGCCGAGAGGTTACAGGACCGGATTTCGCGGGCAAGAGTGCCCGCGCCACACTTTATCCCAGCGGCTCGAAGAGATGGCCTTCCACCCGGTCCGCGATCCTGGGGAGGTCTTTGCGCGCGTATTGCAGAAAATGCGGAGCCGTGCGGTGGGCCTCAAGCGCGGCATCATCGTTGTATTGCTCGTAGATGAAAAAGCGGCGGGGATCCGTCTTGTGCCGGTGAACCTGGTACATCGTGCAACCCGGTTCCTTGCGTGATTCCTCGGTGAGCTTCTCAAAAACTGAAGCAACTGCGGCTTCGTTCCCGACCTTCGCCATCCAGGTAACTGCCAAAACCACCATCGTTCCTCCTTACGGTTTGCAGGCAAATGTGCCAGCCGATTGGGAGAACATTCTAGGCCTTGGACGCTGCCATCTTCAATTCCGAAACGAATCCGTCCACGAAGATGGTGTGGTCACGATCTGGACCGGTTGAGACCATGCCGACCTTCGCGTCGGTTTCCTTCTCCAGAAACGCCAGATACTCCCGAGCCTGCTTCGGCAGCTTGTCGATGTTGGTGATGCCTTCCGTCGAAGTCTGCCACTGCCACCCAGCCATCTTGTGATAGATACCCTCAATCTTCTCGTAGCCGCTGGCTTGAGCAGGCACGTCCATCGTTTTCTTTCCATCGATCTTGTAGCCGACGCAAACCGGAATCTCTGCCAGTTCGTCAAGTACATCCAGCTTTGTGACGACCAGCCACGAGATGCCGTTAATCATGCCAGCGTAGCGAAGGAGGGGTAAATCCATCCAACCGGTACGCCGCGGACGTCCGGTTACGGCACCATATTCGTTACCTCGTGCGCGCAGCTGCTGTCCCGCCTCGCCCTTCTCCTCGCTGGGGAACGGGCCTTCGCCCACACGCGTGCAGTAAGCTTTGGTTATCCCGATCACCGAGTCGATAGCATTCGGAGCAACACCTGTGCCGATGGCCGCGCCTCCGGAAGTCGCGCTGGAGGAGGTCACAAAGGGGTAGGTGCCGTGATCGATGTCTAGCATCGTGCCCTGGGCACCTTCAAACAGGATGGAGTCACCCGCCTTGAGCGCCTGGTTCAGCAACACAGCAGTATCGCAAACGAAGGGTGCGACTTTTTCCGCTGCCTGAGCATATTCCGTGTACATCTTGTCCGCGTCCACGGGTTCGGAGTTGAAAAGTGCGTGCACGATCATGTTCTTCTCGCGCACGGTATTTTCTATATGCTTCTTGAGAAGCTGCAGGTCGAGCAAGTCCGCCACGCGCAGCCCGCGGCGTCCCATCTTGTCCTCGTAAGCGGGACCGATCCCGCGCGACGTAGTACCGATCTTGACTCGCCCGGGCGCGTTCTCCGCGGCCAATTCGATCATTCGGTGGTAAGGGAGGATTACGTGCGCCCTATTCGAGACAAAAAGATTGCCGTCCACTTTGACCCCGGCATCGCGCAGGCCGCCTACCTCTTTCAGAAAGGCGAGCGGGTCGAGCACCACGCCATTGCCAATCACACTTCGGCAATCGGCGCGAAGCACGCCGCAGGGCACGAGCTGGAGGATAAACTTTTTGCCGTTGATGATGACGGTGTGTCCGGCGTTGTGGCCGCCGGCATAGCGGGCTACCACCGAGAAGCTCTCCGACAGCACGTCGACGATCTTCCCTTTGCCCTCATCGCCCCACTGGGCGCCTACGATTACCGCAGTCTTTCTTTTTTTCAATTCCGACTCCGTCAGGAAAATTTCACGCGGACGCACAACTACGCCGCACCCGGGGTCGCACACTCCTTGCCCGCGGGGCTTTCCTCACAAAAATTACAGGGGTGTAACAGCGGAAAGATGTGTACGTATTATTTTATCGCGCCGATGTGGCGAATGGCAACGCACTGGGCGGACGAGGTGACGTCAAGCTGCTTGTGTAAATATGGAGAGGGTGCGGGTTTTCCATTCCAGATTGAATCTCTGGAAGATGGAGTAGATGATGCGGTCCACACTT